>JACCDS011122980.1_pt1 | contig 34006 bp, 57 predicted proteins | sample 7446441 | NCBI WGS metagenome assembly JACCDS01 (sample SAMN15323445, study PRJNA562643) | freshwater metagenome | isolation source: river surface water | place: USA:Blue River Watershed | collected 2017-08-17
GGTCCCTCCAGTACGGGGCGTTGCGGAGGAGTTCGACATGACGGATCAGGAGGAGGAATCGTTTCAGCTCCCCCCTGCTCATCCCCACCGTGGGCGGGGCCTGGTCGACGATCCGGGACACATCTGTGGCGTAGTGGACTGAACTTATGATGTCTCCGATGTCCTCCCCGTCCGCGCGGAGGACCTCCTTCCAGAATTCTTGGGGTCGGGTATATCCTGGCTGGGTGCGGAGGGGCCGCGGGGTGGGGTTTCCCCCTGGGGTCTCGGGATCGGCTGCCGTCTTGACGAGTCTGAAGATGCCCCTCAACCTGCGCCCCCCTCTGCGGCGTGGCCGTACACATCCCACAGCAGCTCCTTTGCACCCGTCAGCCTGGCGGGTTCCCCCCTCGCCCGGATGATGTCGTCCTCGGGGAGGGGTAATTTGCCCTCGTCACCTGCCCTGTGGATGGACCTGATCCATGACCGGGGGAAGTTGCCCTCCCCCCAAAGGTCCTCCAGCCACGGCACCATCCACATGTGGTCTTCGGCTATCCGTCCGGGCTCGGTGCGCATCATCCGGTCCACCGCCTGCATCACCACGGGGTGGTCCTCCGTCAGCAACCTCAGCCCAATGTGGGCGGCAGTGACGCCGCTGTTCTCATCATCAAGTAGCCCCTTCCCGCCCCCCAGCCGGTCCACCACTGCCTGGATTATAAATGGGGGGATGTCTCCACGCTTCACGATTGTCTCCTCGAGTTGGAGCTTCATCCTTCCGAACCTCCTGACCTCCTCTGCATGCCGCTTCAGCTTGGGGATGATCACCTTCTCCATGACGATGGGCGGGACCTCCACCCCCCTCTGGTACATCTTCTCCGCCACCCTGACGGCTGGCCAGATGAGGCGCTGCGACACCCTTCCCCCCGCAAAGATCAGATCTGCTTCGCGTCGGAGGAGGGCTTCTGCTGATGCTCTCTTGCTGTCGGGTGCGGAGGACAGATTCTGCCAGAAGTGCTCCATCAGGTCCTTTTGGCTGCACACCGTGTCGACGGGCGGGGCCGCCCGGACGAAACCATCCCACATGGGCGAGTCGGGGTAGAAGAGGGCATGATTGGTCATGCTGCGCGAACTGACCACCACTGGGAGGTGGAATTTCTTTATGCGCGCCCGGAAAAAATCCGAGTCCCCCCTGCAGGCCGCATCCCACAGCTCCTCTGCCGCCGGTGGGTCGTCGACGGGGGCATCTGCCGCTGCCCATCTGGTCAGTCCGAACACCCTCTTCATGCCAGCCCCAGTTCCTTGCGTGCCATCGGGAGCCATCTCTGTGTCCTCCAGTGGTTCTTGTCCTCTGCAGCGACGATCATCTCCGCCCACCTCCTGGGGGCCTGCCCCGCCGCCAAGAGTTCCTCGACGACATCGCAGAGGAACGAGAATCCGTTTCCGTTCATGGTCTCCATGCCCCTCGACATCCACTTGTCCGCCGCCCTGATGACCACATCGGGTATGTCATATTCGAGTCCGCCCGTCGTCTTCCTGCGGGTGATCAAACTCCATGCGACATCGTGGACATTGCCCATGATCGAACCCCTCTCCAGCAGCCTCCCGTACACCGCATCTGCGAGTGGCTTGGGGATGGGGGAGTCATCCCTCCTCAGGTCGAAACGGTCCTTCAGGGCGCGGTCGCTCGCCCACGCCGGCTCGCGCCCCGACTCCCGTATGCTCTTCACGATGTGATCCACCAGCACCCTGTCGGTGGGTCCGCCCCTGTTAGGCCCTGATGTCGCCACCTTCTTGAGGAACTCTGCGTACAGGTAATCGGGCCTGTCGAGGGCGGATGGGTTCTTCTGGAGGAAATCAGCAACCATGCCGTCGATGTCTCCTGGGAGGGGTTGGCGGGAGTAGAGGATGGTGGCGAGGGACAGGGAGAGGTTGCTGCGGAAGAAACTCCCCTCTGACAGTTGCCTCCTGAATCTCTCCTGCAGCGCGTCGGCGACAACCCCCTGGGGGTTTTCCCTCAGATCGTGGGACAGGAAGTCAACCGTTGGAGGGGTCGAGAAGAGGGTGCTGTCCTCCTCGCGGAGCAGGACGCGCGCCAGCCTCTCCCTCATCCTTTCGGTACCCATGTACTGGAGGCTTGAGTCCCGCAAGTAGTGGAGGTCGTGTTCGCTGTCGTCATGGGGGGCCGCGTCCTCGCGGGCCGCACGCCTGATCCAGTTGGTGGCGCGGCGTCTCTCCATGTCAGCCCCCTGCGGCTCCCGTGGAGTATCTGGCCCCGAGCGGGCGCACCACCTTCCAGTCTCTGCTGTACATCCTCGACATCTTCACCATCTCCCACCCTATTTTCGTCCCGTGACGCGCCTTATCCTCTGCGGGTGGTGGTCATTTAGGTTTTTTGTCTAGCGCCGCCTGCGGATGACTGGGTGGCATGTCCGCCCTGTCTCCATCGTCAGCCCTATGTAGGGCGTGCAGAGGCTGCACCTGTCACCGATCCCGAGCCTGAGGGCCACCTCTGCAGGGGTGAGCGACGGCTCCTCCCGGTGGAGCCTCAGCACCTCCTCCAGCCGCACCCCGTGACAGACGCAACGGTCGACGGCGCATCGTTCTTCCTCCTGCACTAGCGCCTCCCGCCCCGCCTGCGCTTCAGCGACTCCACCGCCACCTGCAGCTCTGCAGTCGGGTCGCCTGCACCCTTCAGCGCGCTGTCGATCACCATCCATATGGTCAGGAAGTGCTGCCTGTCCCGCACCTCCGCCTCCTCCAGACGGGTGGCCTTGGGCTCGCCCTTCCTCCGCCTCCTGTTGGGCTCCACGTTGAAGGTCATGATCTCCGAGATGGGTTCGCCGGAATCATCGGGTTCCTGCACCGCCCTCAGGGTGAAGTGGTGGCCAGCGAGGGGGCTGTCCTCTGGTATCCCCAACTCGTTGCTGTGTGCAGACAGGTGGTATATCATGACCTGACCCCCGCCATGAGGTGTTCCTTGCCCACGCCGCGGAGGATGGCCTGGGCATCCTTCGCTGTGAATGCCTCCCACATCATCTCGAAACTGGCCATGTCGGCAATCTCAATCCTTACCGTGTGCGGGGATGGCGACCCGTCGCGGGTGCCGATCTCGATGATGAAGCCGTGTGGACCATGGTCCTCTGCAGCCCTCAGCTGCTTCACGCTGAAGAAATGACCCCACAGGGGGTGTCCGCGTGGGATCCCCACCTCTTGGGCGAGAATTTCTACCTTCTTGAGCATGCGTAGTCCCTATATCTGCGAGAGGATGACCAGGTCGTCCAGATGCGACAGCCCCTTGGGGATGAGCAGCGATGCCGAGCTGCTGTCCGGATTCACGACCCCTCCCGATGGGTATGTTACGCCGCGGATGATGTAGGATGACCACCATGACAGCGGGATCGCCCTCAATTTGTCCAGGCACTCATTGTTGACCGTGGCCCTCCCCTTCCTCCGGGGTATCTCATCAGGATTCTTCAGGCAGAAGACATGGACCGAGCGGGGTGCGATTGCGATGTGGTGGTTGCTCAGGTCTGTCGAATTGTATGGGTGCCAGATTATTTCGGACCGCGGGGGGAGCTGGATGATGGCCATCTCCGCGTCCCATGAGCGGGCATGGGGGTCGAAATGTATCACGGTCTTGTGGTTCTTGTGCCCCACCACCAGGGCTGTTCCATCCGCCTCCTCTGCGGACACCTCATCGACCCCTCCCATCCAAGACAGCTTCCTGTCGATCCTGTGCATCACGAGCGACTTGGACAGCGGGGTCCTGTCCGTGTCGTCGGATGGCAGGTCTCCGAACTCGTAGCCGAAGCACCTCGCCCTCGAACCCTCATGGATGGCTACGATGCCGCAAGAGAAGGGGATCAGGGCCCTGACGGGGGTGTCCACCCTCGACCACCGCCTGTCCTCTGTGGAGGCGATGGAGGTGTCCGCCACCACGCTCTCCGAACGCACCTGGATCATGGGATTGTGGCTGATGGCCTTCGGGTGGTGCTGTGAGGTGGTGCCATTGAGGTGGCCGCAGAAGAGGCTGTCCCTTGTCGCCGCCACCGCCGTGACAGGAGGTTCTGTGGCGAGTGCAGCCATGATGGCGGGCGCACCCCGCCCGGACGCCTCCACCTGCCCCGTGCTCCGCCTGACTGCGAAGCCGCCCTGCCAGGCCACCACCTGGTCGCCATCCGCCTGGGACAGGGGCTTCGGGGGCTGTCTGGCCAGCACATGCCCCATCATGATGTATTTCCTGCCGCCTGCCGCATCCACCAGGTGCACACTGGAGGTCGCCTCCCTGAAGTCGTCGGGCGATGGACTCATGTACATCCTCTTGCCCGAGACGGCGACGGGGGCGGGGTAGCCTTCGGGAGGATGCCTGTACAGGACCTTCTCCTCATGGCGTGGGGCTTCGCAATGGCTGATGGACCTGTCCCACTCGGACTTCATGTAGTTGGGCACGACCACCATCTGGGACATGTCGCTCACGGATTCGGGGGTGGAGTGGACCGTCCCGATGCCGCGGATCCTGTGCAGCCGGAGGGCAATCTCCCCTGCCTCCCTCACCTTCTGGTTCAGGTCGGCCACCATCATCTTGTGCAGGGTTTCCCTGTCAAGGACGGGCCTATCCCCGTCCTGGAAATCGCAATTTGTGTCCATGCGTGTACTTTTTTTACCTATATTTTACGGTCACCCCTCATTTTACGTCCCATAACATGGGTAAAAAGGATCTGGTCCACAAGAAAGTCAAAATTTGTTGGCCGCGTGGCGGCGGGGAGGTGCAGATGGGGATGAGCAGCGGGTTCTGCTGCACCAATGCACCCCACGCATGGAGAAGAGGTCGTCGGTTCGGCTGTGGCTGGAGGTGAACGCGGGGTCTTCTACACCCAGGTCGGATCGCGGAGATCTCGGAACCTTGCTGTAACTTGCGGGGAACGCGGGGTCCTCTACACCAACTATTGATCGGCTCTAGATCAACGGAGTGCTGTAACTGACGGGGAACGCGGGGTCATCTACACCGCTGTACCTCGCATGGTGGACGGACAGCCTGCTGTAACTGACGGGGAACGCGGGGTCTTCTACACCTCCACATGTTTCGATGTGAGCGTTGCAAGGGCTGTAACTAGCGGGGAACGCGGGGTCCTCTACACCCCACCTCGATGAAGTACGCGGGCTGGTTCAGCTGTAACTGACGGGGAACGCGGGGTCCTCTACACCAGAATGACCTAAATGGAGTCCTGATGTATGGGCTGTAACTGACGGGGAACGCGGGGTCCTCTACACCACGAACCGGCGGAGCATTGCGTCGCACTCAGCTGTAACTGACGGGGAACGCGGGGTCCTCTACACCGCAGAAGCGGATCAGCTGGTCGAGCGTGATGCTGTAACTGACGGGGAACGCGGGGTCCTCTACACCGGAGGGGCGATGCAGCGCCAGTTGATTCGCGCTGTAACTGACGGGGAACTTGGGTTCTGCTGAGCATGATGTCTGACCCATCCGTCATGATGCATTCGCGGTGCATGGCTGTGAATGCATCCTGCATCATCTACCTGAACATGAAGGCGATGGTTCCCAATCGGGGTGCAAAATCATGTCTACATTTGGTGGCCACTTGAGTATCGCTGTGGTTACGGTGAGCACTCCACAAGAAGAGTTGACTGTTCTTGTGCTCTCACTTCTCCACAACTGAATTCCGATGGTGTAGCAGACCTCGCGTTCACCGCAGGCACATCAAGGAAGGAACCCATCTGTCCAGGTGGGCTCCCCACGACATCTTCCATCCCCTGCCATTTCGCTGGTTTGGAGGGGTCGGCACTGGTGCTGAACACTCCAGATGCGGCCGTCAGGCATGGCTTTTCAGCCCTGCCTGATGACCTACGTTGACGAGGATGGTTCTGTGTCTTCATGATATGCGTTTCCAAGGATAACTCCGTTTCGCGCGCCTTCACTCCTCTGGTTTGCGCGAGGCTGCAATGATGAACCTTTCGAGATCATCCGCAGTCATGACGGAGATTTGATTCGGATCGAAACGTCCTTGAGCTTCTCCACAGCTAGCTTCACTCCACCGTCGTGTGACGGCTTCGTCGTTTTCGATCACGTCTTGTGGACCAACTTGTAAAAGATTCCAGGCTGCCTTCAAATCCCGGTCAACCTCGAAACCTCCGACAAGGACTGTCCTTTGCTCGAGAGGTATCTTATTGTACGTCCTGCTGACGGGATCAAACTGCGTTGCCTTCGCTTTTTTCGTATCAATCTCGCGAATTCTTGCTCCCGCCGACTCTGCGTTGCGCCTGAGCGCGTCTCGGAGGTTCGCAGGCGTGCCACGCCTCACGCCCCGACCCGCCGCCCTCGACCAGTTCTGCATGCTGCAGTCCTCGTAGACGAATTCATCTCCGAGACGGGACATGATCTTGCCCGTGCGGTTCGATTCCTGCAGCCGGGCGCGGGCCTGCCTCGCCTCGATGGACCTCTTCTTGCGCTTGAGGGCGATCAGCTTGTTGGACCACTTGATCTTCGGGGTGCCGGGCGGAGCCTTCTTCCCTGACACGTATCCGGCACAATGCTTCTTGTGCTCGATCTTCCTCTGGAGGTCGCGAATCTGATCGTCCAGATGCCTGTCGAGCGTGTGGTGCCTGATCTTGTGCGCCCCCGCCGCCTCGCTGTAGAAGGCGGTCGTCTGGGTTCCGAAATCGATGCCGACCCTGCCCTGCATCCGTGGAGCCTGATCCCTCTTGGGACTGCACACGTATGCGACGATGAGGTAGAACCTCAGCACGCCATTGTCCTCGCTGGGGAGCACGGTGATGCTGCGCATGCCGCCGCCCCACATGCTGTCGATGACATCCTTTTCGTATTTGTCATTCCTGCCCCTGGTCTGGATGGGGATGGCGCGGAAGGGCTTGCCCTTCTTCTCTGCCTTCGCACCATCCGCACAGCGCTTCTGCTCCCTCATGGCTCCGAGCATGCTCTGCAGATAGAACATTTTCCCCGTCTTGTCGACGGCTATCGTCCCGGATGCGGCTCCGAAGCGTCCCGATGGGGTGGGACGCAGCGCACGCAGGTTCGGGCGCACCCGCGCCCCCTTCTTGTTGGCAACCATGCACGCCGTGAAGGCCTCCGTCACGATGGCCCCCACCTGCTTGGAGGCGAGATGGTTGCCTATCCAGCATTTTGGATTGAGGATGTGGAGGCCGTCGTCCCTCCCCCCATCGCGCTCTCCCAGCATGAAGCGCATGATGGACTGTTCGCTCACCTTGAACTTCACGTATGCACCCTTGTACAGCTCGGCCTCCGCCCGCGTGTTCTTCATCTCCGCGATCTCTGCCTTCAGCTTCCTCATCTGCGAGTCGAATTTCTTGAGCTGGCGCTCGATCCGCGCACGGGGCAAGCCCTTCTCCTTCAGCTCTCTGTATTTCACGCGCCTCTGCGTGCGGAGTCCGCGCAACTGCTGCCTCTTCCTCTTCTTGATCTCGGGCGCAGCATCCCTCGCAGCGGCCCACTCCTCCGACTCGTGCATCAGCTTGATGCGGCGCCTCGTCTCCACGACGCACTGGCTGAATACATGCGCAGATGCATGGCACATGTTCTTCAGGAACCGGTGTCCCGCAGAGTCGGGGGTGAGGAGGAACTTGTGGCAACGGATGTGGACATCGCCATCGGCAGCAGCCACTGCTGCAGCGCCCCGCTTGGCCTTCTTCTTGGGGGGCTGCTGGCCATCGGCTGGCTCCACGCGGGTGGGCTGCTCCTGCTCGGGAGCCTGATCCCGCTTGCGCCGCGGGCTCAAGACCTGCGCGGGCGGGAAGAGGAACATTTTTCCCGCCGCGTGCGCCGCTGCAGCCCGCTCGCGGAGCGACATGTCGCCGTCGAGGGCTGACTCCATCTCGTCATTGCATTCGTCCATGGGACGATTCTACGAACCGAGATGCAAATTTTTTCAAAAGATTGCGTCGCGGACGCTCGCCACGACCGCAACACATTCAAGGTTCATTGGGCTGTTTCGACCTATAGTGGAATCTGCAGGACAGGCGTCCTCGGCAGATTGACAAGCATGCTGTAGTTTCCCCTGCCCGCAAGATCGTCATATTCGCCATGCGGACCCCACCACACGATGACCACCTTGCCGTCTTTCCTCTGGATTATGATCCTCAAGGCGGCAGGACCGATCTCGGGCTTCACGGAGAGCAGGATGGGTCTCACCTTCGCCCCTGTGAGGGCCTCAACCGTGAAGGGGAACCCAGTCACGCAATTGGTGAGCCACCACTTCCCAGGCTTGCCGTCGTAAATCCTGTCGAGCCACTGCAGGGCAGGAGAATATATTTCACGGGCGGGACGACCAGCAAGCCACAACTCTAACGGCTTGGACAGGGAGCTTCCGTCGAGGCATTTTTTTGGAGCTTGGGGCGCGGGGTTTGCCTTTTGTTTTGCCCGCTCGTACCAGTTGTCATCCTTGCGCACGAAAAGGGTTGCTTCGAAATCCCCGATTTTTTCGTGCTCTTCAACGATTGTGTCGAATTCCACATGGGACGCGATGAGCAACTTGAAGACCAGGTCTCCCGCCCCCTCGGCATCGCCTGAGGCGAACATCTCCACTGCCTGTTCCACCCGCGGGTGCAGGGCGATCATCTTCTGCACGAATTCCCTCCCGCGGGGGCTCTTGAGGGCCGATGAACTCTTGTAGAAGAGGTGGACGAGCCGAGACAATTCGACCGCATGCTCCCTCACGGGATTGTCTTCGATATCCATGTCCTGAACCTGATTGGAATCCATATAAATGTTTTGGCAAGACGGTCTCATCCACCTCTCCGAGATCGTGAACCATTTTCCCGGGGTAAAATGGTCATGTGGAGCAGGATTGAGACAAGATGGTGGGTAAGTACCCTACAATTAGGGGGGTTCCGATGTCCGTTGGGGGAGAATTCAATCATGGCTGCGACACATGCGCCAAGGCATGTGCCGACTGCAAGAACAATATCGTTTCTCTTGAAAAGAAGAATTTCAAGATGGCGATTGCTCTGACCTCAGCCCTCACACTCCTCGGCGAGCAGGGGGTGAAGGCAGTCATCGGGATGATCGAGTCCATGAACTCCATCACGGATGCAGCCGATGCTCCTGATGGCAAGGACGCCACTGCATCCTCAGGATCAAGCTACCAGTTTGGGCCAGGCAAGAATCGCCTCCCCACATTCTCGGGCTATCGCCCACCCTGGAATCCTGCAGCTGGCGGGACAGGAGAGGATGCAGAGGTTCCCGCTTCTGATTGGGGGATGGCCCGTGGCGCTGGGGCGGAACTTTCCACCTATCGGCTGCCTGCGCAGCAGATGTCGAATGTGAATTCATGGACAGCACTCGCCTGGAATGAGCCTGAGCAGACATCCTCGAACCAGATATCCTCGGGTGAGTTATTGTCGCCGCAGTATCTGGTTGCGGCTGACCTCTCCATCCCATCGCCTTTCGGCGGGTCTGGAGATGAATGGGTCTGCAGGACTCCGACGGGGTGGACGGTTCCACCACCGAGTTCACTATATGTGTTTGCGTTTGGCGGGTTATTCGGCTCACGCAGCCGGGCTTGAAATTGGCTCTTATGAGGGGGTTAAACATGGATACAAGAGTTGTAGCATGCACGCTGTCGCTCGTTGCGGCAGCATCCGCGGGTGCAGACCTGGTCGACGGCGGGTTTGAGTCATTCGATGTTCCAGGTTACGGCTTCTACTCGGGAGGTTTCGACACCCCGTGGCTCACCACGGCTCCCGACAACCTGATCGAGGGTTGGTCGGACGGCTTCCTCGGCGTGCCTGCGTATGAGGGCGGATATTTCGCGGAGTTGAACGCAAACTTCGCATCAACGCTCTATCAGGACGTCAACGGTCTGGGCGACTCCCAGCAGATCAACTGGAGATTCGCCCACAGGGGGCGCGACGGTGTGGATGGGATGCGGTTCACCATCACCGACCTCGGCACCGACCAGGCGATTGGCGGCGGTGATGACACGGTCATCTACACGGGCGACTTCTACGACGGGAACACTGCATGGGGCGTCTATGGGGGCACAATCACCTCCATAGGAAACCTGACCCGGTTTGCCTTCGAGGCACTCAACGCTGTCGGCGGCAGCACGCAGGGCAACTTCCTAGACGACTGCGGCTTCGGGGCGAACGTCGCCGTACCTGCGCCTGGAGCCGCTGCACTGCTTGCGATGGCAGGAATATTCTTCGGAGGACGCCGCAGGCGCTAAGGGTTATACATGAAGATCGCAGCCCTCACAACTATTGCAGCAGCACTTGCGCTCTCGGGATGCCTTGAACCCGCGAAGGCAAAGGCTCCCGTGGCAACCGAACGGTCATCCCTCACGCTCATCTCCTCCATGGCTGAGCATATGGAGCGCGAAAATGAGGACATCGCCCGTGATGCACACTCCATCCAGGAGGACATTGCATCCGCAGATGCCGACTTGGACTCGATCTACATGCAGGTTCCCGAAGAGGCCCAGGGGAAGCTCGATCTTGCGATTGACAAAATCTGGGAGGCGGAACAAAATGCCAAGCAGGTGGGGGACAGCGCTGCGCGCCTGCAGGAGGAGATCGACAAACTAGAGGTTGTGACCTCACAGGTCAAAGCTGTCGAGCAGAGGGTCGCGGAGCTCCAGGGCGTGGAGGCTGAGACCAGGGCAAAGGCGATGGAGAAGCTCTACGGCTACATCACCCTGTTCTTTGCCCTTGGCTTCCTCATCGTGACGGCAGGCGCAGCCCTCGCCTTCTTCGTCAACAAGTCACTTGGCTTCATGATCATGCTCGTTGGTGGAATCATGATCGGATTCGCTGCAGCAAGCCAATACTACCTGCAGCAGATAGCCCTCGTGGGCGGCATCCTCCTTGCGCTGCTCGTCGCCTCGGGTCTTGTGTTTATACTTCTGAGCGCCCTGCGCGGCAAGAAGAGGGACGAAGCGCTTGAGGAGATCGTGGGCATCATCAAGGTGTTGATGGAGACCATGGAGCCAGGCGAGAAGGATCGCATTTTCGGCGAGGGCGGACTTGCATCGAAGGCCAAGTCAAAGATGACAAAAGACATCATCAAGGAGATGTCCTCCAAGATTTAGTTCGGAGTCCGAAATTCCTGTTCGAGGTGTTGTGCCGTCTTCATGGAAATGTATCATCATGAAGCAAGAAAAAATACCACAGGAATACATGACCGCGGCCCGCAACCTGGTCGACGACAAATTTCGTGTCATATTCGGATTCGATGGCGCCGAAACTGTAGATACGAACAGGCCAGGAGAGTGGAAGAGGGCTGTCGGCTGGGGAGGTGACCAGCCCACCTTCTCATGGAAGCGCTTCCTCACGCTCGAGGACAGCTACAACCCACTGCCAGGGCAGCTGAACCCATGGTCACTCAAGACATGGTACAAGTGGGGATGCAGGAAGTTCCACTTCCACAACCCCTTCGGCAAGGTTGCACGGGGCAAGAGTCAGGAGCTCGTCTACGAGATAGACCAGTTCCTCAATGCGAAGAATGGACTGACAATCGGCAGCGAGGTGCAGAATACGAAGATGCCATGGTTGGTGAACGATTTCGTCGCTGTGATCAAGGCCCTGACCACGGGACAGCAGGGCACCCTCGATCAGGCCACTTGGGAGTCGTGGGTGAAGGGGGAAGACGCGTGGTTCAATCCTGCAGAGCCAATCGACCTCATCGTCTATGTGGGGAGTCTTGCGGAGCCAGCTCCGAATGACATCGCCTATGAAAGGTACATCGCCCGATGGGAGGAGAGGTTCACCGCAAGTCCAACTGCAGCCCTCGCGCGCCTGAAGGCTTCTGTACAGCCACTCATTGACGCGAATTGCAGGATAGGATTCGATGCTGTCTGCGTGGCAGCAGGCCCTGAACCTGGCAAATATGTGCCCTTCGAGAAGCAGTCTCTTGCACTGCAGAAGGGTTGGTGGGCATTCTGGACATGGATCAACAGCAAGGTTGGCAAAGACCGCATCTACATCGAGTCCCACCCCTTCTACAGATATGGACACCCCAACCCCTATCTTGGCTGGAATGTGATCGCAGATGACGACTGGTCGACATCCCAATGCTGCATCTCCAATCCCGCCTCTGCATCAGGGCCACACATGACGAGCGAGATGGGCGGAGCGGAATTCATCCGGTGCCTGTGGCAGGGGGCGCCCAGCCGCACTCCACTCGTCGGCAAGATGGACTCAGATGGTGATGTCCATCCGGAGAGGTATCATTTCTTGGAGGGGCACGAGTCCGTGGTGAGGGTGAAGAGCGATTTCGACTCTGATTCTGAATTGAGGCTCTCTCCTCCCACTTGCTGCGCACCAGGTCACAACTACTACTGGTATGACCTGATGGGGAACATCCTGGCATACCACATGATAGAGAAGCAGAACATTCGGGGCGAGACGAGGCCACACGCGAACTTCACCCGCAGCAGCCTGATGGTCTCCAACAGCATCCTGCAGGTCCTGCCCCCTGCGTACCCGGGCGACAAGCGCCACGGCAACCAATTCGGTCTGAAATACCCCTCTAAAGATGCCTTCGTCATTCTAATTGCAGAATCCCTCATGGGGCGGAACACCCTGGAGACCACCCTCTACGCCCCCCGATAGTCGGTTGCCTGCTGCGAAACACAAAGGCCCCCTTTCGGGGGCCAATGTGCAGTTGGGGGATCATTTGGATGGATGGGTGTCTTCCAATTCCTTCATCCGCCTCTCGTCGTCTCGGAAGACGCGACGGTAGGCCTTCACGATGAGGCGCTTCGGATCATGCGGGAATTGGCGGAATGCGTCGTAGACATTCCGGAGGTAGACGGTGTTCATCCGCTGGGCGATCTGGACGACCGCCCGCTCCTCCTCCTTCAGCTTTCGTGACCTCTCCCGCATCTTGTCGGTCACTTTAGCCGCATCCCCCTTGGGCTTCTGTTCTATTTTTTTCTGCGACATCTTTACCCCTCCGCTTCAGACGCATCCAAGCGCGTTGAGGGCTTTTTCAATATCATTTCGATATCGGTCATTGTCATCAGCCAGACTGATGATGTGGGCGCCAACCATCTTGCACAAGACCTTCACGCGGGGATCTTCATCCCAGATGGGGTGCTGAGACAGGATGTCGATGAGAACTGTGAGGGCCTCCTCGACTGGGACATCGTTGACATTCGTGACCTTCGGGGCCACGCGCTTCGTCACCATCTTCTTCTTAGCTTTCTTGGGCATTTTACACTCCGTAATCTTCGTCGTCTTTTTCTTCATCCTCTGATGACACATCTGCATCGAGGCGGCCGATGGGGTTGCCATCGGTATCGGTGAGCACGACATTCGGATGGAGATCGGATGTCTCCGCCGCGTAGTCGATTGCCCTCCGGTGGAGGAGTTCGTCCATCTCCTTCACATATGCGACATATCCCGCATACAGGGTTATGGTGGAGGACAGGACCAGGAAATCCTCCGGACTGATGTGGGCTCCGCCCGGAGGGGGATTCATCGACCCCACAAGGATGTCCTGCACGGTCTGACTGTTTTCAATTTCCTCGCTGTCGATATCCTCTTCAGGCAGGTCGAAATCTCTCGGCAGCTTCTCTTCTTCTTCATCTGGTCCGATCATCGTCGCACTCCATCCATGTTTTTCGACACAGAAGCCATTCGTGGCGGCTTCCTGTAGAGGTGTCCAGTTCTCTGTATGTTCCGTAACCTTATTTCTGCATCGACGGCGGCCTTGAGGAAACCCTCCATCTCCGCCTCTGTGCCAAGGTAATTATCGTCCACTGATCGGAGGGAGACCCTGCTGACAAGCTGCATCACCCTACATATCCTGTCCTCGATGGCATGCTGGTTCTCGTAAATGGAGGCGCACCTGTCGATTTCCTCGACCATCTCAGTCGCGACGGATATCTCAAGGAGACGGTCACGGCGCAGCTGCTCCTGCCTGTCCGCTGCGGCCAGGTCGGCCTCCCCCTTCAAGATGGCGACGGCCACCCACCCCTCATCGTCAGGCATGTCGGCAAGCAGCATCCTGCGCAGGTTCCTCGCCTCCTGCTCTGCCTCCTGCAGGTGGCGCGGGCTGTCCGCCACCCGCAACCGAGTCACCATGACCTCATGCTCCTGCAGGAGGGATGGCTTCTGACTTGCGCATCCACAGAAGAGGAGTGCGGCTACAATCGCAAAATCTCTTGGTTTCACGGGATGATTCTACGAAGCGGGTCGTAGAGTTTTGTCTGCCATGAAGAAGAAAGCACCTGGTATCACGGTCGTCTCGGCAGCGTCTGCATCTGGGCAGCGGAGGGGGAAGAGGACGGCTGATGAGCCCAATTTTTCTGCGGGCGGAACATGGCGTGGACTGCTGGGGTCTGACCCAAGGAGCAGGGAGTGGATCAAGGAGGGCTACCAGATGCCAGACCTGCGTGGTCTGCAGCCCGCTGATGAGGATGTACCGCACCACATCATCACCGAGCATCTCCTTGAGGAAGATCCCCACCACCTCCGCATGATGCTCATCGCGTCCCTCACCCGAGAAGGCGAGCGCATCGAGCACATCTCCCGCTTCGATGAGATTCTTTCCAACCTGATCTCCATGATCAGGACGGAATTGAAGGGCACCAAAGCCCTTGCGGGAACCGCCACCCTGCGGAACATCCATGAGTTTCTCGACCGTGCGGAGATGAGGGCAGGGGAGGTGGGAACGCAACCCCTTGTAAAAGAAGATGATGAGCTGGTGGAAGAGGGCAGGTAGATCAGATTCCAGGTCGCATCGACTCCGATGTGGTGTCATGCTGCGCCCCTCGCCCATCGACGGCTGGGGCGTTTTTGCTGACAGGGACTATGGAGAGGGCGAGGAGATATATGTCATGCTGAAGCCCTGCGGGGAGGAGGATGGCTCTTTTGCCCGCACCGAAGCCTGCCGCATGACAAACCACTCTTCACGCCCCACTGTTGTCATAGCCGATCTGGGGGATAGGGCATCTGCCGTTGCCGCACGAGACATCAGGGAGGGCGAAGAACTCACTGCCGACTACGAAGAGGGCTCAGGGGTCATATACAGGTTCCCGATGGTGAGGAAGATAATGAGGGAAACTGAAGGTGTCGACCACATCATTACAGACGACAGCGACACCACGCTGCATCAACAGCTGATGGACATCAGGGACGGCAAGTATAGATAGCGGGATGCTGCTGGCTCAGGCAGATGGGCTATCGCCTTGAGGATCCTGTGGAGCATCTGAATCGCGCCTCTGGGGTTCCGATCCGATTCCATCCACATTCATGCACTCGTACATGATGTTGCAGGCCTGGGTTACCTTCCCCCACATCTCGTGGGCATCGCCCTTGCTTGTCCCCATGTCATAGTGATCCTTGCATTCGGTGAGCATCTCCACCGCACGGATGGATGCCTCCTTCAGGCGCATCCACCTGCCCTCGTGCTTGAGGCGTGCCTCAACGCTGCGTGCATGCGCCTTGATGCACTCATCGTTCAGCATCCTGATCTCCTCGAATGCATCGACGATCAGCTGCCTGTTCGGCTGCGAAGGATTCATCGACTCCGCCCTCAGCCTATCCATCACCGATAGTGGTCTTCTCGACATGTGGCAATTTCTCCAGCATATACATTACGCTGCTGGAGTTCACTTGAGGTGCAGTCTCTTCAACAATTCCATAGCTTCATCGCCGAGGCTGCCGAGCGTGCAGTCATCAACAACCGACGATGACTGCATCTGCCTCGCCACCGCCTCAAGCGCTGCAGCATCGACCATGGCATCGACCTCTGCGGCGAGCGAAGCCACCTCCCGCTCCTTCTCTGCCAACCGATCCTTGAGCTCCTGTATGGCAGAGTCTTTTTGTGCGGATGATGCCGTTAGGCCATCAATTGAACTCCGCAGCTCATCGATCTGAGCCATGAGGATCCTGTTGGCCTCCTGCAGCTGCCGGATGGTCTGCTCCACCCTGTCCTTCATCCCACGCATGGCCACAAGCTCGTCCCGCACCCGCCTCACCGCTTCAGGACTGAAGGCTACGCGGGGGTTCCTCAGGAGTTGATCCATCGCCCTCACAATGTCGATATTTTCGGGTATCCCCTTCGCCATTTTGCCTCCAAGATAATGTTTATTTTATCTTGTGGGCATGTTTTCCTCTGGAGATAATCAATCATCGCCAAGCATGATCAAAGATTTGGCACTTTCCCATCCATGGAACCACCAGCACCAGAGGAAAATGGACATCGTCGGCAGCGTGGATGCGATGGCAGACAGGAGGATGGCAACCACCTGATGCCTTGTCACAAAATCTGGGAACGAAAAAAGCATGATTATGTAGCAGTTGCCTGCAAGACAAAACAGCTGGAGCAGATGGAAAGATTTTCTGCCCATGGTCATGTCACTCTGGACATGGACAGTTGTCGGAGTTCTTCCTGCAGTCGAGAGACCCGCTGCCTTGCGAGCTCCAGTTCAAGGCGCAGATGCTCCACCTCGCACAGGAGGCGGGAACGCTCCTCATGGACCCTCTGGAGCTCAGTCCCCACCTGCGCTCTGTCGTCGATGTGACCTTCTAGTTCATGATCATCTGTCAAGGGAGCCTCCCCTGCCGTAATTCTACGACAGGGGAGGCCGACCCGTTCATCTCTTACAGGTTTTTCTCCACCTTGCCACCAGGAAGAGCCATGGAACAACCACGCCGCAACCCGTAGAGGCCATGAGCACAATCCTGTTGTGCAGGCTCCACTGCGGAACCATCCGCAAGGTCAGCCATAGGAAAACCATCACAATGGCTGCGGTGATGATGACAGGGATGAGCACCTTACGAACTTCATGCATAGGTTTTTCCTTCAGATTCGGGGACGGCGGAGTTCACACCCTGCGTTGGTCAGATTCTGCCAGTATAGCGACCATTTCTCGCGCACGCACTCATCGTACGCAAAATCTGCGCCCGCAAGGCAGGCGATGAGTGCCCCTGCGCCCGTCACGCCGCCAAGGACGAGACATGACTTGACGCAGGCGGGGATGAGGGGAGGGGGCATTACGCAATACTGGGCGCACCATGCGAACGATCCTGCGCCAAGCGTGACGGAGGCGGGGATGCATGCAAAAACATGCAGCCAGAAACGAGATGCGCATGCTCTCAATCCCTCCTGCAGCGAGAGGAGATACCCACAGCACTGCTGGCCGCTGTTTCCAACCCAGGTGGGATCGAAACACTCGACGGACATCTGCTCCGTCTCCGTGAGGGCATCAACCATGGCTCCAACTCCCTCGTCCGAGGCGAGAGGGATCATGGTTGAGAATTCCTGTCCTCCCGCCTCGTATCCAATGACGACTGCAACGAAACGCGTCTGTCCGCCTCCATGGGCGAGCCATCCATCCGCCACTTCCACCTTCACCTGCACGCCGCCCTCGTCCATCTCCTTCGCCACCCATCGGGCGGAATCCACCCACGGCAGAGATGCGTGCTGTTTGCCATCCTCAGATGTGAGAATTGCGAGGCCGCTCTCGAGCGAGATGCACCTGTCGCGATCCAAGTTCCAACCAGTCAGGTCTTCCCACCTCCCGAGCGCAGACTGCTCGGCTTGGGCTACATTCGAGAGACAGAGGAGCGCCGACGACACGCTGACGATGAAAGGGGTCTTCATGAGACATCCCTCCTTCCTGTGCAGCAATATTGTCTTCTGAATGCATTCTCGTCAAGTCGTTGTGTGAAAAAGACTTGCGCTAATTTCTGAGGGATGATTAGGTCACGGAGCCATATGACATTATTCGACCTGCCTCCCCAGACCTCACAACGAAAGGAGGTTGAGCTTTGCCCCGATGAGCATGCCAGTGGCGACCCCGATGATGATTCCCATCACCATGCCGACGAGGAATATCGCATACCTTTCGCGAATCTCTTCCTCCTCATCTGGGCCATTTCGCCCCCTCATCGCCACCTGCCCATCCTCTCCTTGTGCATGGAAAAATTCTCGTCGATGAACTGGGATAGGGAGTTGTCTGACGAGAACACTGAAACCATATCGGGCCAGCCCATCATTTGCGCAAAGTCGTGGGCAGCCTTCTGCAGAGAATCCTCGCCATCAACTATAATTATTGCATGTAGGATGCAGGACATCATCCTCGCCTTCTCCAGATGGTTGTGGAGATGAACAATGTCCTCGCCGTCCGCCTCTGCCTGCAACTTGAGCCCTGCCAGCTTTTCCCTGCACCTGGAGAGCGCATGTTGCGTCTTGAAGAGTTCTTGTGCCGCCTCCTCTTCACGTCTCCTCAGCATCCAGTTCTCTGCAGACAAATCATCAGCCCGAACCTTCATCCTGTTCAGTTCAAACAGCTGCATGTCGGGCTCGTTATCTGGATCATATTCCTGATTTGGATCAGTCATAGGCCTCCCCTTCATCAAGGGCGCAGAGGGTTGATTCGGTTCTGAATTTCACGAAGGCTCACCTCGACCTCTTTGCCCCGCTCACCAGAATATAGCCACACCGTCGTGTCGGCATGCTGGTCCTCGGGATCGTCTCCGATGCTCGTCACATCGTAAATGCCAGTAAAATCCTCTTCATCATCATCCCACCAAACCTTGTCTCCCAGGTACGCGGGCTGAAGACCGTTGCGATTTTCTTCAATCCTCTTGGGCTCGGGGGAACGCCGTGTCCCTTGAGACGGCTTGCGCTTCGTCTTCTTCTTTTTGACGGTCATGGCAGGCTTCCCCTTCATCCCTTGGTCTTCCATCCAGCTGCAATGTGACCGGAGGGCTTTGATGATGCCGCGCAGCTGGGCCGGGTCGTGGAAGTCGATGCGGACGTAGCTACCCTCTGAGTCATCTGACCATGCGAGGAAGGATGTCATCCGTCTCCCATGCTTCGGGTAGGAAGAGTTGTACCAAGACTGCACCTCGAGCTCGCCACCCGCAGACTCCACCGCGAAGTTTTTCGGCGCCGAAATTGCGGCAGAGAGACTGAGGATTTCCGCCTTCGTCCTGCGGGATACCCCCTTCTTGACTGCCTTCTTCTTTGCCTTCTTCTTGCTCACCTCCGCCTCCGAGTGCTAGACAGTCCAGCAATCCCGATCAATGCAAGCACCGACGGAGCAGGAACAATCGTGTAGTCAATGTTGTCGATGGCAAGATGCGTAGGAACCCCAGTGCCGTAAACCTTGATCTCCGTAATGTTGTTCAGAGGACCAGGGTAAACATTGGAGATCAAGAGTTTCACTCGTTGTGCCGTGGAGATTGGCGCTGTGTAGGTGAACACGCCCACTTCATAGCGGTAGCCTTCAATCACCACGGTCATATTGTTAAAGATTGATGTGACTTCAAGGCTGTTCAGCCTCCACAACTCATTGCGGTTGATGCGATAGTTGTAGAACGAATTCGACCCCCACGCAGTAAAGAGCGCACGATCTCCGACGATTCCTTCATCGTATCCAAAGTAGCCTGATCCACCAACGAGGTCGTAGTATGCCCACTTGTTATTCAAGAAGGTGTATTGGTTGCCGCTTTGGGCATACGAACTTGTGAAGTTGAACCCTTCGTAATTCCCCACCGCACCAATATAGAATCCTGATTGTGGATTTCCTTCTCCGAATGTAGGTGCAGGAAGATTCTCAAAGGTGCAGAGTTCTGCGTGTGCCGAAGTTGCGATTAGAGTTGTTGCGATAAGTGTCTTCATCATTGTGTGTTTCCAATCTTGATTCCCGACCCTGGTGCTTTAACCGAACCTTCCGCAACGGGTCGAACTTCTGCGGAATCCGTATCGCCACCCATGTTCATCGCAATTACTACAATGAGCAGGATTGCTAAAATTGCCAGTGTGATTATGTTTCTCTTGGTCATTGGTGTTCCTTTATCCTAAATCCTGTAGGTAGTCGGTTTTCTCCTTGAAGCAGTCCCATCCCTTTCGCTTTGCGATCTCTTTGGGATATCTTGCAAGAGGATAGTCTGCTAGAATAATTTCTGAACAGGGATTCGTACCAAATTTATTTGATGTATCACGACGATCCTCCTCAAGCACGATGATCCGTGCTTCTAGTTCGCAACACATCTTCCTCGCCTCGTCGCGCTCGGCGGTGAGGGTGCTGTTTTCTGCGCGAAGTCTTTTGATCTCTGCGATTGCCTTGTCCATCAGCGAAACAGCGTCAGGCGCAACCGCCGCAATGATGTCGTTGTCGCTCACTTGCCGTCCTCCTTGAAGCAGTCCCAACCTTCATCCTTTGCTGCATCCTTCTGCGTGTAAGGGCCAGCACCATCAAGTTCTGCGTTACACGCATATTCATAGTGATCGGCAACGGCTTTGCAATACATCCGCCTCGCCTCGTCGCGTTCACGCGTCAAGCGATCACACTTGGCAATCAGTTGTTGGATTTTTGCCTCCATGTGTTCTTTGGTTGTCACTTGCCGTCCTCCACCCAATCCGCTGCCGCAAGCAGAGCCTGTGCAAGGACTCGCAAGTTGTGCGGATTGTCCATGTAGACGGTCGGTGAAGCAGGTTCAGAGGTGTCGAAATAGTCCGCACGAACACCACCCATGCGCTTGTGCATAGTGGAGCTGTAAAGCGTGGTGATCTCCACCTCACACCGCCCTTCGGACACAACCCTCACGCCCACAGGGCGATTCTTTTCCGCTTCAATACGCAGACGATCCATCTTGGTGGTGCGCTTAGCCTTGGTTTTCTTCTTAATCACTTGCCGTTCTCCTTGAAGCAGTCCCAGCCACGCAGTTCCGCGGTCTCCCTGAGGGTGCGGTAGGTCTTCTTCGTATGCTTGCAGACAAGCCTCCGGGCTTCGTCCCGTTCGGCAACGAGCTGCAAGCGCTCATCCACCATGTTACCTACGGTAACTAGGGCTGCGTTCTTGAGCGCCACTGCCTCGTCGCGCTCCTTGCGCAGGGCCTCCAGTTCCGCTATTCCCTTCTTGATGGTGTCGTGGAAGGCGCCGCCTATGCCTCGGGGTATGGCCTTCAGCTCGTCAACTATGTCCGCCTTCATTTGCAGCCTCCTCCTTGAAGCAGTCCCAGCCGCGAACCCGTGCGACCTCATTGGACTTTGTTGCTGTGTTAAGACCATGCCAAACACACACTTCTCGCCTCGCCTCGTCGCGCTCGGCGGTGAGGCGTTGAACATCGTTTCTGTTTGATTCCAACGCCAATCGCAACTCCTCAATCAATCGCGTGGCGTTGGGGGTTGCGCCGCTCAAGCCCCGCGTCTGGGCGAGGATTCGGTCGGACTTCTGTGCGAGAGTCATGGCGGAAGTGTCAGTCGTTGTGGTCATTGCAAGTCTCCTTCTGTGTGGTTCTGTGGTTCGTGCCGCTACTTGATCTCCGTGCCTCGCCAATCATCGCAATGAGCAGGATGACGGCGAAGATCGGGATGAGGATGAAGAACACATCGTCGCCAGATGCGCTCCTCCCGTACTTCGTGTGCTTGTATCTACCGCCTACTGGCATGGCTTGCCGTCCTCCTTGAAGCAGTCCCAACCATGGCGCTTCATTTCGTGAATGATCTCGTCTTCGCTGAAAGTGCTGGCGAGATACAGTCTCCTCGCCTCATCGCGCTCCTCCCGCATCGCGGCAAGTTCGCGCACGGCTTGCTTCAACATGTCGCCCTCTCGGCTGTTTGGAAATGCGTAGGTTCCGTCCGTCTGTGCGTAAGCATGGTGAACATTCCCCAAGAAGATTGATCCGCTCATGCCTTATCCTTTATCCCAAGTCCTGAAGGTTGTCGTTGGGTTGATTGATGTCTTCATCATTGTGTGTTTCCGATCCTGACTCCCGACCCTGGTGCTTCGACCGAACCTTCCGCAATGGGTCGAACCTCTGCGGAATCGGTACCGTCATTCATGTTCATCGCTATGACGAGGATGAGCAGGATTGCGAGAGTTGCCAGTGCGATTATGTTTCGTGTCGTCTTGTTCATGATGTCTTTATCGTCGGCCAAGCTGGGCGACATATAGGGCTGCATCAGCCGCCCGGAAGGCACTTGCAGATTGGCTTTCCAAATCGTTTCGGAGTGCTTCTAACTCCCCGCGAAGTTTCTTAACTTCTTGTCGGAGACTGAGGAGGTCCGCATGTGTTGCAGGTTTTGCCTGCTTCTTCTTCTTTTTCACCTTGCCCACTTTAGATCCCCCCAGCCCATCTCCTCAGCGATTTCACGTGGAATCCTGCCGCTGCTGTCGCAGCAGTAGGCGATCTTCTCGCAGAGGAGGCGACGGGCATCATCCCGTTCCTTCTCAAGTTCACGGCACTTCTGCGCCAGTAGGTTGTTCTGATACCGTGCGTTCTCAAGCAACTCTGTCAGTCGAAACCTATCCGACATGGGAGGGTATGGATTCCTGCCACGGAGCCCATCTAGATTGTCGTCAGCGAGTAGATCGGGGTCTTGTTCAGTCATTGGTGTTCTCCGAACAGATTTCGGATTGCTTCCAGATGCCCATTGCTGTCCGCACCGTGTTCGATGCGACAGTCGATTTCGTTGAAGATGCGTCCCATTTGTAGCCTCGCCTCGTCGCGTTCGGCGCGGAGCAGGGCATTTTCGATAGCAAGACTCTGATTCCTCATCATGACGTCTTCCACCGCCAGAGGACTCGCATCCATGTCAAGAGGAGCCGATGCCAATTCAGAGGTCTGCAATCGCAGCGATGTGATGAGATCGACAGATTTCACGATTGCATCTGAAACCTCTCCGCCTGATAGGCGAGAAATTAGATTCAACCTCTCGACAAGGATCGAAATTTCCGCTTCACTCCAATCCATCTTCAATTTTCCTCCTGACCTGCTTGAACCCAACGCTCCCTCCCCTGCTGACTATGCGTGAAAAAACCTCATCAAGATGGAGAGGGGAGAAATCTGTGAGCTCGACGCACATGTTGAGGTAGTTCGCATCAATCTCCATGCCGCCGATTTCAGATGGCTTCCTCACCTCGTTAAGGTGGGTATGGCCGTGTATGTTGCACCCAAACCGTTCTAGAGACATCGGGTGTATAGGGGCGTGTGTGAGGATGCATCCATTAAGCATATGGAAGGCACGGATGTCGGCGAAATGCTCCATGTAATCTCCGATCTTGAAGATGTCATGGTTACCCTTAATCAGTATTTTCTTGCCATTCAGGCGGCTGGCAATCTTGAGAGACTTTCGCGGGATGCAGAAGTCGCCAAGATGGTAAACCTTGTCGGATTGCCCCACCTTGCTGTTCCACCTCTCCACCATGAACTCATCCATCTCCGCCGCATTCTCAAAAGGTCTCACTTTGGAGCCATCAGGCTTCACAAAGCGACACATGCCCTCGTGACCGAAGTGCGTGTCGGATACGATGAAAACCTCACTGTGAGCCTTCAATCTTCATGCTCCTGAATATGTGGCGACGATCATGACTTCTTACTCTTTTCCCCATGAGTCATCTCCGCCTGGCTGACCCTCATCGCATCGGAGATGCGGAGTTGCTGACGGAGCCTCTCCATCGCCTCGCGGTTGTGCATGACCTCCTTGTCGAGGTCGTAGACACGGGGCTTTTCATCCTCCATCAGGCATGCTCCATTCCGAGCACTGATTGCCATGCATCGATGTCGCACAGCATCATGCTCTCTGAGGATGATTGGAGTTTTTCTCTGATTTCGGAACATATTCTATCCTTTGTAGCAGTCGTGAGCAAGTGCCAGTTTTTCCGCAGGGAGTCAACGCAATCCGCAACCGCGTAGCTTTGCCGATGTATGCAATACCTGAATGCCCAGAAGAGCACATTCTCGCTCACGGTCAAATGATTCGGCGCACTGCTGCTTTCGTTTATACGGTCCATCGTCTGCCTCAACACCATGTCTATGTCCATCGGCATGTCACGTCTGTAGACATTGTCCCTCAATGCCTTCAGCATAGTGGAGAAAGATTCGTCAGTCATGATATCCTCCATCAGCGCTGCATGATTACGATATAGGAGTTTTCTGCCAGGGCAGTGAACACATCGCACTCATCGTCGAGGATTTTTGCATCTACCCTCTTGAGACCAGACTCAATTCTGCTCTCCTCCGCGTGGCGGTGGTGGTCAGGATTCTCGCTGTAGGCGTAAAAGCTCCCTCCTGAACGCTCGACGATGAAAACCTTCGAACCTTTTGGTGTCGTCATACCAGATCCTCTCTGCTCGGATTATCTGTGGATGTTTTAGCCCGCCACGGCATGGACTATGAGGACTATTGTCAAAACCACCAGCAATATGGTTGCAGCATCTAAGGCATAGGCAGTCGCCATGAGTGCGACATCCTTCCGCCTCTTCCTTCGCCTCTTCCGCTCTTCTATTGCCTTTGGGCTGTAAGGATCTGCATGTTCATGCACATGGCTGCGTATGCGCGGCGATATGAATGCACGCTTCGCATGCTTCTTGCCTGATTGATCGGAAGCCTTGCGCGTCATGATGCTGTGATGATCATACGCCGCCCTTCGTGGTTCAGGAAGATTTGTCCTCAGAACCACTCAAGATTGCGAGAGCGTCGTCTATCAGACCAGCCAACCCCAAGGCATTACCTGTCTTTTTTACCGGGTCGTAGTAGCCATCATGGTCATAAAGAGTTATGTATGCTGAACTTACGCGACGCGATAGAAGTTTTTTCTCTGCCTGCACCAGGTCTAATTCGGAGCGTAGCCTCCGTATCTCTGCCAACGCAGAGTGGAGGAGCAGGCCCGCCTCCCCATTCTCTCCTGATATTCTAGAGAGTGATTCTTCGATGACAGCATCGATCTTCGCAGTCGTGCTGACCATGTTTACCCCCGAATTTCCGAAGTCTCCACCCTCTCCTGTCCCAGTTGTCACGACGGAACCTCCTTGGCCCTGACAGGCAGGAATGGCGGCAATCCCTTGTGGAGATCATCTCCGTTGATGCTCAGCTGCGGCCCATGTCCATAATCGACAAGATTGGCTGTCTTCATCTCATCAGCCGTTGCCCAGCCACAGATGGTCGATGCCTGCCTGATCGGGTCGATTCCAACGAGCACAAGGTAGTCGCACCAGCGCTTCGGCTTCGGATACTGCTTGAGGTGTGGATTGCGCCAATATATGGTTCCCTTCACATCAAGGGTCTTGCCCTCCCATGTGAAGTCCCTGCAGCCATCCCCCGCTGGGTCAAGAACGAGGTTGAGCGGTATGCCCGTGGCGATTGACACCGTCGTCTCGCCCACCAGTCCGATGAAGTGGGTGGAGTGCTTACTCCAGTTCTTGGTAGACTGATATTTTTTCTTCTGGGAATCTCTCTCCGAACCCAGATCTTCAAGAACCGACCACACCATTGACAGGTCGAACCAGCCGTCATCCCCAATCATCCTGTCGCCTGTATTGGAGAGAAACCTCTGCAGCTGTTCAGCCTTATTGCTCATCATAGCCCAAGCCTTGTCATCATCCTGTTGAAGGCAATTGCCAATCTTCTGCGGATGCTGCGCCTTCTGGCAGATGCCGTCTTCGCTGCAAGTCTTGTCTGCAATTCCTCGGACTTGGTCCTCTCCTCCACGATCTGCAGGATGTGCTCTGCAGAGGGAACCCTTCCGAAGCGCAGGAACGACTCCCATGCGCAATGTCCAGGTTCGACAGGAGAGTATGCAGTCGTGGGAGATTTTCCCCAAGCATCTTCCATCATGGAGAAAGCCTGTTCAGACGGGCTGTCCTCATCTTCCTGCTTGAGGAACTTTTCGTAAGAAAGAACTGGCCTTTCTGTCGCCATGATCATGTCGGAGAGGGCTCCCGTCAACTCTCCGATGTCTTCCGATCCCACTGTGACAGGATTTGCCGTGCAGCCTTTGGGGTTGCCCGCCTGGTCATAGAAAACCTCGTGTATGGCGTAGTACGGGTTGTCAAGTTTTCTTCCTGACTCGGAATGTTCATGCATCAGGATTCTGTAGTTCCAGCCTGTCAATTTCCATCTCCTTTGCCGAGAACTCGACTGCGCTGATTTATTTCTCGTCGTGTTCTCTGACAAGCACAATCGTACGGCGCATCTCTTCGAGTTCGGTCTGCATTCTGCGGTTATCGGCAAGAATTTCTTCCAACAGCGCGACCACGAGGCAGCTCGGGCAATTTTCATCCGATGGGTCGCGGTTGCAGAACTTCCTCAGGAATTCTTTCGCCGCATCGACACGCCCTTCGAAATCATTCTCCATTCCGATCAAATCTCCGATGCTGCAGCCGCAGCACGGCCGAGCAAATTGACGTTTCTATGGTCGTAGCGCACTGTCGTCTGCGGGTTGGAATGGCCTGCCATCCGCATGGCTATGCCGACATCAACCGTGCCGAGCCAATCTCCGATGGCCGACCTTCTCATGTCGTGTGGGGTCAATTTCACCCCGCTCAATGAGGATAGTCTGGCGACAATTTTATTGAGGGCCCTCACACTGATCCCGCCACCGCATTTCGAGAATGCCCCATCGCGATGGGGAAGTATGAGCCTACCGTCCCCCTGCCCCCTGCTGGCGATGTAGGCTTTCAGGTCGACCGCCGTCCTGTCTCCCATCGGGACTTCTCGCCTGCGCTTGCCCTTCCCCTCCACACGGACTGTGCCCTCGGAGAAGGAGACATCCTGCACCTGAACCATGGCCACCTCTGCACGGCGCAGACCAAGAAGCATCAACCGCACGATGGCACGGTCTCTCAGACCCCTGTCGCCGTCCCCACATGCACTGAGGAGTCGCTGACGATCCTCTCTCGACAGGTGTCGACCTACAGGCGGGGAGGACGGACGCAACCAGCGGATGCTGACAGCACGCTCCATGTCATCACGGGTCTTCAGTCCGAGCCGCCAGCATTCCCTCAAGACTTCCTTGACGAAACTGACATCCTTGGCGACAGTTGCCTTCTTGTTGTCCTCCGCGAGCGACTGGATGAGTCCGCTGATTTCCACCGCCCCGAGGCTCTCCCACCTGCAGTTGCCGTCAGGGAACAGGATTCTCGCCGATTTGGCAAGAGAGCTCCTTGCCGATGCACGGGAGGTTGGGGCGAGGCGCGACAGCCAGGACTGTACAGGATCAAATTCGTTCATAGTAAAACCTGGTCATCAATGTACGCGACGACACGGCAAGCCGTCAACCCACTCTGGCTTGAGTTTGGCAACTTTGTAGATTTCTTCCAATCTCATTCCGCCACGAATCTTGTTCATGGCTTTTGCCTCCCTGTCGGCGGCAGCCTGTGACGAGAATATCAGGTAAAAAACACCCTCGCCGATGAAGTTGTCTTTCAGGAGAGAGACATTTCCTGAACGATCTTGCTCACCGCAGGTAACCACCCATCCTGAGCGGATGGGAGCATCGGCCGCAAAGAGATCATCTTGGGTCATTCCTGCATTCTACGCGATCATCAGCCCCTTTGCCAAAATCGGATTATGGGTCGTTGAGACTAACGAACAGCCTCGTCGAGCTCTTGTCCATAGAGTTCCATCCTCAAGTCCCGGCAGGCATGCATGAAAGCCTTTTCGGCTTCAGCGGGGAAGGGGTATCCTTTCGGCCCTGCAAAAACAAATCGCGCACCAGGAGTGTAGGGGTCGCTCCTCTGTCTTGAGTATTCCTCAAGCCACGCATCGTAATGTTCCAACAACTTGACGGCTTCATTGAGTAGTTTCGCGTCGAGCAGGTAGCCTTTCTGCAGAATCAGGTCACGGGCAAGCGAATTGCCCTTGTATAGAACTTCTGCTTCAAGGTAGGCATTGCTGTCCTTGTAGCGCATGAATGCCCTCTTGGTGCGGTGGAGGTGCATGCAGATCGGGCCGATCAATTCCGTGAGCATCTCCTCTTGCTTCTCCAGTGTGGAGATGAAGCGCTGAATGTTCTTCTCCGAGTCCTGGCGGACAGCTTCCTCGATCTGCCTTGTCCTCTTGAGGGTGATGGCGGATATGGCAGTCGCTGCAATTCCGCTCGACAGCAGGGAGGTGACAGCCGTCGTTATTATGTCATAGAAGGTCATTCAGAGTCTCGGCTTTCTGATCTTCTCTTGATCTCTTTTTAATTTGTAGTGTATTGGGATGTTGGTTTTTGACAATCCGAGACATCGCATGTGATGCCCCAGGATGGGCTCAGGGTGTAGCACATGTCCTTCCTCAATATACTGGGGTAGCCTGTCATATATGGACATCAATTCGAGGATTGCCTCAGGTCTCCCGCAAAATATTTGATCGTTTATCCCACCCGCGTGCTCCAAATTGCAATAGTCGGGTCCGACTATCATTTTAGGATTTTCCATACTCCTCTCCAATTCACCAAGTGGGAAGGCGGACTTGAGCATAACATCGGGACGGCATCTCATGATCAGGTCGTAATCCTTCGCGAATCCCCGAACTGAATCTGCCGCCAACTTGAACAGCTCAAACATGCCCAAAACACCCTGAATGCTCGACCTGAAGTGACTGACATTGGAGAGATGCTGTCCACCGTCGCGTGCAAAAGCCCATGAACATGCATGCGGTTTTGATTTTATGTATTCGTCTGGCAGTTTTCGCATGGGGAAGGAACGAGAAATTTTAGGGTGGAAGCGGTTTTCGAACATGGAAACCAGATGAGATGCATTCTGATATTGATGGTCGCCATCATGGCGAGCGTACCCACGAGAGGTGCGGGTGAAGAGGGCGCAGTCCGCCTGTGCGGGCGCGATCAAGTTGTCACGCAGGCTGTCGGCAACCTTGTGGAAGGAGCGCATGTGCCCCACAAAAACTATCAGTAACTTAGGCATCTCCGGACCTCCCTGCGTAACATTGTCCCATGAAGACATTCTCTCCTGCCCGAACCTTCTTCTTCGTCTACGGAGCCATCATCATCACCCTCTGTGCTGCCGTGATGACGAGCATTGTGCTGAGAACTCCAGAACATGTACGAAAATTGAGGGAAATCGCAGCGGCGGCGGACGCGGGAGAGCGCAGGTCAGTGGAGTTGAGGAAAGAGATGGATGACCTGATTGATTCCATGGGGATCGAGAAGATACTGGACAGCGAAGCAGGTGGCACGGCACTGCTAGATGCAGGTCTCAGCATCCAGGGTCTTGAGTGTCGTGAAAACTCTTCTACTCAATAACCTCGCGACTTTGCTTCCTGATGGCTTCGAGTTGATCCATATTTCGTTCAGGAGAATTCCTGTCGTAAACCCAGGCGTATCCGAACTTGACCATCTCGTCGTTTACGCACCTGCCATCCCCAGTCCGGAACCTACCGAGCATCCTCCCGTACTTGTCATCTTTGAAGGTCTGTACGATAAGGTTTTTTTTGTTTTCCGAAATCCATCGGGTGAAGAAACCAGTTGACTCCTCCGCCATCCCGCGCTCGCGGGAATCGGAGGAATTTCTTTCGGGCGCATCGATTCCGTGCAGCCTGATCCTCTGCTTGTAGGAAATCCCAAATCCCAAGTCGAGCACGCAGTCGATTGTGTCTCCATCGACTATTTTTACGATTTCAACAACTTTGTATTCAAACATAACCTCATTTTCGAGGCGGAGGTTTATGCACCTCCTGCAGGGGATAATCAGGTTTCCTGAGAATATAAGGCATGGCTCCGCAAACCGATACCTACAGTTCACACCACCTCGATGCACTGATTTCACGGATGGATCAATTCTTGAGCCCATTCACACTGTCGATTTTATCATCCGCTTTGAAGTCATCGCAAAAAAATGCTAATATCGAGAAAAAAGTCAACGACTTCATCAAGGAAGCGGTAAAAAAAGCATTCACACACCCTGCTGAATTCGAAGAAATCGCTGACTGGCACCACCCACTGATGTCGGTGAATACATCGGGATTTGGCAAAGATGCAAATACGCGCAACCCTGTCCAGGCGGAACTTGAAAGACATCTGAGGGAGGTTCTAGTAAAATATGACTTCGACAAACAGATAGTTGATGGAGCTGTTAAGAGTGCAGATTCTCAACTCGTATCGATCATGAGTGAAAACAGTCGCGGCAGGCTCAGTCAAAAGATTTTGTCCTTCTGTGCTGATCCTCAACTTTTTGAGCAGAAAGACTGGAACAGAAACACGCTCATGGCCCTCTCTTCCTATGCCATGTTGAAAGTCATGGAAATAATAGAAGAGGCGCCGCCGCAATGCATGGAAGCCCTCCTTTCTGGAGCACTGCATGATCCCCAATTGCTCCAGCAGAGGAAGAGGGTTGCTGAAGTATTCGTTGCCCTATGCCTAAATGCTCTTCTCAATAACCACCCGATTCCACGCGGAACCATTGAGGCAATATTCTCCACCCCACCGAATATGTGGGCTCAGGGTGTGTTTTATTTCAAGGGCTTTTCCAAATTGACATCTATTTCTCCTGCAAGCGCTAAAATGGTTCAAGAAATACTGCACACCGCAATTGCTCATGAAGCATCAGGAGCCCAATCGCTCGCATTCAATCTCTCTGATTCACTTGGCATTGACCTCGACCAGGCGGATGCAATCGTTGCCGAATTAGAAAAATCGGGGGGTGGTTCGGAATTTGATTTGCAAAAGCAAATAATCTCGATACAGCAGTCTAAGTCTTCCTGATGCAGAGGCTCAGACTATCCTCGATACCTTGAAAATTTTCCATAGGGTATTCGCCGACCACATTCCACCCCTTGTCGAGCATGTCGAAAAATTCATCGTCAGCCGTGCATCCACCCCACCCTTCACCGATATAAATTAGCTTGGATCCACGGTGAGCCGAAAGGCATGAAGAGGCCATATCTCCCCAATGTGGAGGCCAACTCATGAAAAGCACATCATCAGGACCGCCAAACATTTCGATCCACTCTTCTGCTTCCGCCTGTATGGGGGTGACAAGGCAATTTTCTGCCTTATATATAGGATTCTCGAAGTTGTCAATGGCAACCACCCTCTTCTTTGAGAGGAACAGCAGGGCAGACCACAACCCCCTTCCACATCCCGCGTCTATGACCCTTCCCTCCCCCACAAACTTAGATATTTTTCTCAGAGATTCATACGAAGGCCATGAGTGCCCCCATTTTTCTCTAAATTCTGATCTATATTTTTTCTGCAAATCAATCTCGGATGTCCGAATCCTGCGGGGAATGTCCGAGTTGATTTCCGACAACAAGGACGCTATCATGGCTTGGTCGTCTGCGTCGGGCGACCACTTTGCCTTTAACAGTCGCTTTTTGCAGAGTTCTAACTTTAACTGAGAAGAATTCATGGCTCGACCGAGGAAAATGTCATCGAAATCAATGTCAGAACGCAGCTTCAGGCTGAAAATTGGCGAGAAGTGGTGGCGTGTGGATTTTGTCGGCTCTGACGACATTTCCCGCGGCAGCTGGGGAGAGGCTGATTGGCCGACCGCCCGCAACCCAAAAATCGCCATCTACGGCAATCAGGACGAGAAAAATCTGATCGACACAACCATCCATGAACTTCTCCACGCCATCAGACCAGAGTTGAGTGAAGAAGCAGTTACAGAAACTGCGACATTACTCGCAAACGGATTGTGGAAAATGGGGTGTAGACTCGAGCAGGACAAGTCGTCCAGTTAGGTAAAAACTATCTATGAACATGATTTCAACATTTCTTTGCATGCAGTCTCAGGTGCGGGTTTGGCACTGGCAGACTGGCTCCTACGCTGAGCACCAGGCTCTCGGAGGTCTCTATGGCGATCTGGGAGAGCTGATAGACAGTTTCGTAGAGACATTTGCAGGTGGTGCAGGAGTGCCGAAGGCTAGGGAAAATTTCAACACGCACTGCTCCAACTACGAAGGCACAGAAGCAATCATGTCATGGATAGATGAGAAGATATCATGGCTGCAGAATGACCTAGAAACTCAAGTTGGGGAAGAAAGAAATGATCTCCTCAACATCAGGGATGAGATGGTTGCCGCCCTGAACAAAACCAAGTATCTTCTCAGGCTCAAGTGAACTCAGGCTATTCCATCGGATCGTAGCTGGTCAAAAAAAGCTATAATGCTTCCCGATTGACCATCGCGCAATTCTTCCTCAAGGCTAAGAATCGCTCCTATTTTTTCAAGCATGACTACAGACTTCCAGGCCATATATGTCCTGTGGTCTCTCGTCTCATCAGGGCATCCTGAATGCAAGTCAAAGCACTGCTTCATTTCCTGAACGAGCCTGTCGAGCCCTCTATCTTGACGACTGTGATTTCCACAAGTCAATGAGGGCGAGGGCGGGACTCTGTCCAACCCCGCTCGCAACGCAACCTTCTGACTCACTGCTCGCGATGAAGAAGATGCTTGACTCATTTGCATATTGCTCGACACGGACATTGTCATGAATCCTGTTGACGGCTACGAACATCTTGCCTGCAATGGACTCCTCTGCTTCGGAGTGGCTGACAGCAACTCGGAATATGCCCGATGTCCAGCACCACTCGCCTCCCCTGCGTCGCAACTGATATCTGCCAGCTGTCGGTCTCAGGTAGGGATTTTCAGCCCAAAGGTTTTCTGCCGTTTCTGCAAGTTGTTCATCAACCTGATGCATCATGCTTGAAGGTGACCGTGATATGCTCGCTCTTCTTGTCAGGTTGGTTTCGGTATTCCCATTTCTCGACCTCCATGACAACACCCGCGCCAGCGATGCGCTCCCCAACAAGAATGCACGGGCCACCTTCAAAATCAACCATGTCAACAAGTCCTGTTTCATGATTGGTGGAAAATCTCACAAATTTTGTCTCACCGCTTATCCTGGCCGTCAGGTTGTCCACTCGCGTGATCACCCGTGGCTCCCCGTATCTGCTCATCATGGTTATCGAAGGGCGATCCGGGGAGAGCCTTGCCTTTGCTTTGACTGCAACCTTCTTTGCTTTTGCAATCGTTTTTCTTGGCTTCTTACCCATTGGTGAGGGCGATTTCTTGCCTGCACGAGATGAAGCGGAGCCAGCCTTCAATGGTTTCATTTTTTTATTCTTTGTAGCGGGCTTTTTCTTCATTGAGTCCTCCGAATGCCTTGGGCGGGACTTGAACCCGCACGCCTTTTTGAATAGGCATCTGATTTTGAGTCAGAGGTGTCTGCCGATTCCACCACCAAGGCAGGTGGGACAATCTTACGCACCAGGGGAGGTTGCTTGGCCCAAAAGACGAAAAAGAAGTAAAAGGAGGGTTTTCACCCATGGAAGTTGCGATTTTGGCAGATTTTGGAGCATTCCTGACTGGCACCGCTGGAACGATTGCATGGAACCTTTGCGTTTTCATTGCAGGCGGCGTTTTCGGCCCCACCGTCTGGAATTGGGCCAAGAAATATATGCCTTGGAATAAATGAAAGCCTGATCAAATTGATCGGCAATAGGGGCTCTCCATCGGGGGAGCCCCTATTTTTTATGAGATGAATCTTTTGAGACGAGCCACGCCTGAAACTCGATTTTGCCCCCTGCTCAGGTCTGGCACCTGGATGTCAAGTTGCTCCACCTGCCATCCCGAGCCAAGCCTCTCCTCTGCGCCCTTCATTGCAGCATGCCCAAGAGCGTCCGCGAGCAGAGCCCTAAGCATGTCGGAATTCACCATCATGGCGGAAATCGCCTGCCGCAGGCGGGATCCCTTTTTAGTGGGCTCAACATCCCTAAACATATAAACAGTCACCGAATTCGCGGATGAATTGATGCTCATCTGTAGCGATGACGGCCTGCTGAATGCATTGTAGACTATCTTGTGCGGTCGGTATGTCGTGCGACTCTTCTTTGGGCTCAGCCGGTATATGGACTTGTCGTTCATGTCACCATACCGTCACCTTTTTGCCCGCCTTCAGTTCGCTCAGTATTCTCCAAGAATGCACAGGACATTCGGCTTCGGCACACATACTCACACCGTTTTTTGCGAGAGTTGATTCGAGAGCCTCTGCTGCAGAAACCAGCAATTCAGGATCGGGATCAGCTAGCGGAACGCCCGCAGCGTTGCGGGATCTTCCAAAACTTATCCTGTGTATGAAAGCAGTGTCGTTCGCAGCATTGTAGGAAAGTTCTATGATCATGACGGGTCTGTAGTCATCAGCATGATATATAGCAAACCCATGTATTCTGCCCTCGATCTTCTGATGCCAATGGGTTATGCCAAAGAGACCGCGGGACATGAGGTCGTGACTGCCTTCGAGCACATCCGCGGCACGTGGATGATGCTTGACCAAGATCGCAAAAGCCTCAAC
>JACCDS010882666.1_pt1 | contig 33986 bp, 38 predicted proteins | sample 7446441 | NCBI WGS metagenome assembly JACCDS01 (sample SAMN15323445, study PRJNA562643) | freshwater metagenome | isolation source: river surface water | place: USA:Blue River Watershed | collected 2017-08-17
AGTGTTCCCACGTTAATCACTCCTGCACGCTCCTGCTCAAAAAATAAGCAGGATATGCGGTTAACGTGGCTCAAATTTCACCGTGAAATCGCCTCAGATTGGCTCAGTTTTCAAAATGAATCAACATACCTCGGCTTTATCGAGGCCTTGCATGTGAGAGATCGTTCTGGGGAGAGTGAGCGTGAGATGGTACGTTTAGCCGCTCGCCATGCTCTCATTTCAGGGCTTACACCTTCAGAGTACCGAGGTCTTGTTGAGCTTTTATACAGTATTCTTTCTGAGTCCCCTTCTCCGAGAGAGATTAGTTGGGGATTAGATTTGTCCGATTTGTTGAGCGTTCATCCGTGCAGAGATGAGGAACTACGATTACGGTTGATCACCAAAGTTTTGCAGGCGGCATCTATAAGCTCTGCACGTCTCTCGGTTACCGATAAATATCTCTTTGAATTTTTGGCGAATGAATCGAATTTTGCGATTGCCAATATGCCAGATCCAGAAGCCCAAACGGAGCTAGTGGATCGAGCGGACATCCATACTAGGATCTTACTATACAGTCTAGACGAGCAAGCCATTCGCCGTGCTGCTCGAGTTCTCGAAAGTGTGTTCCCCAAGGCGAAAATTGATGTCAATTCCGACTTGACGTGTACAACCAGACTGCGGGCGGGTACTCGTAATGCTGACTGGGTTGTATTCGTTTCCGGTGTTGCGACTCATCAAGCCTTCTTTTGCATAAAAGGTGGTCTACGCCCTGATGCATTCCTTCTCCAAGTGGATGGCAGTGGTACGACACGGATAGTTGAACGGGTGATTCGTCAAAGCCAGATGGCTACTGCAGTTTCAACCAGGTAGGACTTCACTGGATCGAAGGACTTTAGCATCCTATTCAATGGTGACCGTTAGCAGGAGAATTCGAGGGTAAATTTGACAGGAAATTCATTTTAGATTAAAAGAAAGATGGAATTGAGCAATTACAACGAATTCGAGACCATAGTTTATGATGTTGTATAGGTAATTTCAAGGCTGCCCACGTTCATGATGGCATGGCCACTTGCAAGGATGAAGCTTTGGCAAATTACTTTGATGCAAACCCCGACGAAATTCAAAGTTTCACGTTTCTTGGATGCCGCATTTTTGAGAGACATCTTGCCGGTATTGCCAGGCTCAATGCACAGGGGCATGGGAAAACATTGGCCGATAGCTATTAATTATGAAAATATCTCATCCATTCACTAATTCATCACAGTTAGGGATTATCACAGATAAATGGCGAATCAATATTGATGATAAAAATGTGGAGCAAATAATAACTTTGGAATACTTATTTGTGCAGGACTGAAATTAAATAAAAATTGAATTACCAAAGATTTTGAAAATATTAAATCATGAACACAAAAAAGTACACAATAGATGAGCTTAAACATTTGGCTGAGAATGGTGATGCTGATGCTCAATGGCGTTTAGGGCATGCATATAAATCGGGTAGCGGGGTTCAACGTAATCCGACAGACGCATTCAAATGGACCAAGTTGTCAGCAGACCAAGGAAATTCAAACGGTCAATGGCTTCTAGGAACGTTCTTTGCAGATGGCCATGGAGTTGAAAGAGACTATTCCGAAGCTGTTATGTGGTACCGTCGGTCTGCGGAGCAAGGTAATTCTTCTGGGCAGTATTGCCTTGGGATTTGTTTCGATACTGGTGAAGGAGTTGAGGAAGATGAAGAGCAGGCAGAGAAATGGTTGCTACTTTCTGCAACCCAAGGAGACCAATGGGCTCAATGGTATTTAGGTTGTTTCTATGATTTTAGAGGAAATGAAGAAAAAGCTTGTAATTGGTTTCGTTTATCTGCTGAACAAGGAAATGATCAGGCTAAGTTATATTTGGATAAAATTGAAAATAAATTGATAATAGATGGCGCCCCTGGGAAAGAATTCATTGAAAAAATTTCGATTAACTCTGATCCTAATGCTTTACGTGATTTTTTTTATAGTCGTATTAAATGGGCTTCTGGTTATCCTTTGATACATGACAAATATACGTATAGTGCATTCGATGATCTTCGACAGCAAATAACTTATAAAACGATACTAAAGCTTTTGCCAAAAGCACTAAACATCGCGCTAAATTGCAAAGACCGAGAATTCCACATGGCTCTTGGTTTGCTGATAGTACTTATGCCTATTATTCATACTAAAAAAATAATTAGAGGTAAAAATTTTTCCGATCAATTATTACGATTAAGATTGCGAGTTGAAAAGCTTTCTTTCTTATCTAATTTGGAATCTACTTGGAATGAGTTGGTTCGATTACAAAAAAACCTACACGCAGAAGATGATTATTTGAATTATTTTACTGTAGAGCAACTTGGGATCTCACCAGGGCGTTGGAAATTGTACTTTCCTTATCCTCTGGTAAATTATGGTGATAAATTTATAGATGAATTAAAAATTTCTCCCGAAAAATTATGCGATTTAGCCTTCCAAGATGTGAACGTAGCAAGTCAGATGGAATTCGTCTTCTGTACAAGAATAGAAAAAGCTACTTATTGGGTTTGGCGTGTTCAGAATCAAGATGGGTCGTCGCTAATTGCTGATATGGTCTACTTGCGCCAAAGTGACACAGAAGAACCTCGTTGGGGATCATGGTCTCTATATCAACAATTTCAAGAACGTGATGATCCCAAATCAATTTCTGATAGATTAATGAATATCGAGTACACGGTAGGAGGAGAGAATACTATCAATTTATGATTGTAATCATGCTGCGAACCATCGCATCGGCGAGTTACTGCCCCACCGCTGGCAAGGTACGACTACTGTATAGGTATGGCGGTGCTGGACATGGGAAGGCCGGACGGATACGTTTCGGAGTGAGCGTCCAGTCATACAACCTTGACACCATCGACCATTTGATCGCCCCCAAAAGGGGGGCATGATTCGTTGGAATACCCACATAGTGAGAAGTTATGTATTAATTAGTGATATCTTAAAAAAAAATTATGATGAACTCATATGATTTTCAACAATCTCAGCAAGATCACTGTCTTTGATATACATCTGCCCAGCTAATGCAAAAAGGCGATCATCAGCTTGTATCAGATTTGAGCCTGTTTTTACTAAATTTTGGGTTTTAATGTATGTGCGCAGATCTTCAACAGCACTCTCTATAGACTCTCTTCTCTCATCTCCAATAATGACGGCAAGTGCATGGTGAGGTTTAAAACCCACTCTAGTGACTCGAGTATTTCTCGTTGAATCGGATTTTGAGGATAACTGATGTCGATTAGTGTTAACAGGGAAGCATTGAATTTGTCAAAACACGGCAACGACCACAGGATCTTGTGGGCAGCATCGAATACGACCCCAGAACTCGGCTTTGGCGTGCCAACGTTGCACAAGCGCTCAGGGATATGCGAGCGACACATCGAAGTCTAGACCTCATTGATTGGAAGGTTGCCCATGAGTTTGTTTGATGAACTGGTTGATGAAGCACTCAACAACAAGCAAGAGCTTGCCCCTTTGCGAGTTGTCGTGGAGAAAGAACTTCTTCACCATGACATCTTGCGAGTGCTCAGTGGCGCAGGACTACTCGCACAGCTGACGTTCATTGGCGGAACTTGCTTACGTGCCTGCTATGGGTCAAATCGATTGAGTGAAGATTTAGATTTCACAGGCGGAGCCGATTTCACCCGAGATCAACTTTCAGCCATGAGCAACATCCTGATTGAGAGCCTCAAGGCGAAGTATGGGTTGGAGATCACCGTCACAGACCCCGTGCGCGAAGAAGAAGACAACGTCGACACGTGGAAGCTGAAAGTTCAGACAAGACCCGGGCGTAAAGACATTCCTGCTCAACGCATCAACATTGATGTCCGTGCCATACCAAGCTATCAACCCCGCCAGATGACGTTACTCAATCCTTATGGGGTTGAAATGGGAACCAGCGGATTGATTCTGCAAGCTCAATCACGCGAAGAAATCTTGGCAGACAAATTGGTTGCGTTTGCGTTGCGCTCAAACAGACTCAAAAACCGCGATTTGTGGGACATTGCTTGGTTGCATCAGCAACAAATCAAACCCGCACTTGATCTGATCAAAAACAAGCTGAATGATCATCACGCGGCAATTGATGGTTACTTGAATGCTTTCGCTAAACGCACGGCATCTTTGAGCAACGATCCAGAAATAGCGAAAGAGTTTCGCAAAGAGATGGCTCGTTTTCTTCCAAACGAGACCGTGAAAGAAACTGTGAATTCGGAAAAGTTCTGGGAGTACTTGAGCAACTTGTTGGAAAGTTATCACCAGCAATCGATCAAGGCACTAGAAGGACGCGTTAAATCGCCTGAATTCAAAATGTAGCTTTATGTTTTCTAGTTGCTTATTCCGATGATCGTGATCATCGGAATAAGCACTCAGGAATGGGAAGCCTTGTACCAGGCCCGCTAAAGATTGCCAAGTTGGCTGGACAAAGCTGTCAGCGAGGTGGCTGTGGGTTGACCCAACGGGGGGCAGCTTGGAAGATCAGCGATAGGGCTTGACACAAAACGTCTTGGGTGATCGTGGTCAAGATGCTCAGGGGTGCGAGTCCGCATGGGCTGGGAGGCACTGAATTTTCAGGCCAGTGGCTGTCAAGACGGCCATCAGCGTCTTGATGGTTGGGTTACCGCGTGCCGACAGCGTGCGGTACAGCGTTTCACGAGACAGTTGTGTTTTTTCTGAGACAGATCCAATTCCGCCTCTGGCTTCCACAACTTTCCGCAATGCCGTCAGGTAGGTGGCGGGGTCGTCGTCTTCACTGGCCGCATTAAGAAAGGCTGCCGCGAAGTCGGCATCATCCAGTTGTTGCAACAGCCAGTCATCGTGCGTGACCGTTTTGTTCATGTTTGCTCCTTCGTTGCCAGTCTTGCCAACGTTCAATCGCTCTTTTGATATCAGCAGACTGGTGACGCTTGTCACCCCCTTCGCACAGCAGGATCAGGCGTTGGCCTTGCATAGCGTCATAAACGCGATAGCCAGGCCCCCAGTCTATTCGCAACTCCCACACGCCTGGGCTTGTCTGTCACGCAGGGAGTCAAGCCACCTTGCATACAGATCAACGCCATCTGCCGTTGTGTAATGTCGAAGTTCAAACATGATTGAAGCCTATAGGCTAAAAAATGACAATGAGCCGAGGCCTCAGAGCACGTACCCCATTGAGTTCAGCATGAGCCAGCGCTATCCTTCACGAATAGGCACCGTAGAAAAAGACGCCAGCGCTGTCGATATCACTGCTGCTGTGAACCAGTTACATCGAAGGCATTTCATTTGATGCCTGCCATCCAGACCGGAGTTTCCAAGCCTCAGCAAGATCTGTTGGCTGTGATCAACGGCCAGGCCTTGATCCTCTTGAAAAGTCGCAGTAAACTACACACAGCATCAAGACAAGGCCCGACGGCCTGACCAACCTGCCCCCGGGCAAGGTGGATCGCGAAAGCGGATGCGGCTCTTGCCAGAGCAACCAACCGGGAGATGCGTCGGCCCTCCACAAATTTTGTAGAGGGCTTTTTTCATGGCTGAAACGGCGCAGATCCAACCGGACAAGATCCGGGCCTATCGGGCCACCGACTATCGGCTGGGGCATGCCGAACGCGACATCACCTTGAAGATCGGCGTGCGCTCCGGGCGCCTGGCTGCCTTGTTTACTTCCAGCGGTGTGACATGCGGCGCTTTCCTGACCGCCTACAACCCGCGCGGAGCCATGCAGCCCGATGCCGCCAACCAGCGCGCACACGCCGAGCTGGCCGCAATGCTGCACGCCCGGGGCCAGAGAGTCATCGAGGGTTCTGGCAGCGAGGCAGGCACCGGCTGGCCCGCTGAGAAGAGCTACTTCGCGATGGGCCTGCCGCTGGATGCCGCCAGGCACATGGGCCACCACTTTGACCAGGACGCCATCGTCTGGGCCGGTGCCGACGCCGTCCCGCAATTGATTTTGCTGCGCTAAGTTTCCCGGGTCTGGCCCACCCCAAAGGGCCGGGGGGATTTGTTCCAGATTGCCGCCCCCGACACACCGTCAAAGCGGCTAAAGAGGAGAAACATCATGTCCGCCATCCAAGCCAACGCCGAACCCAACCCGGTTCGGGTCGAGTGCACCATGTCTGCGTCTGAAAACTACATTGAAACATTGACCATCACGGCGATAAAGGCCTGCCCCGGTTTGACCGAGCTGGCCATCAAGTCCCGGCTGTTGACGGCAAAGGACCCATCAGAGCAGCAGGTCAAGGCGCTTTGCTACGTCGATCGGGCAGGGCTTGAATCATTGGCTCAAGCACTGGCTCAATATTTGAATGCGATGGGCTCATCCGGGGGGTGAATTTGATGGATGCGTGGGCCTTGTGCCACCGCTTTGAACTGCTCAACTCGCAGTGCCTGCCAGTCACCACGGTCTGGGCGGTCTTTTGCTTGAGTTTTTTGGTTTTCTTCTTTCTCAAAGAAATCAACGAGAGAACTTGGCTCAGCGGGTCTTGGGGTGATTGGCGATGAACTGTTGCAACGCGTCGTCAATGCGAGTTTGCCAACCTTTGCCAGCCGACTTGAAGTGTTGGATCACCTCTTGAGAAAGTCGGATGTTGATTCGCTCTTTGGGAAATTCGACGCGTGGCCGACCGCGTGGTCTGAGCAAGTCCTTGGCCATTTTCTGGCCAAAAATTTCCGGCAATACCTCGCGGGCAGGGCGCGCTTTGGCGAAGTCCTTCGCCGTCCATTCGGGGTTGTCGTTGTCTAGAAGTTCAGGTTTGGATTTTTTGCTCATACAGTTTCACCTCTCGATGGTTGGCTTTGCGCAGACTGATGACATGAATCTTGCCGTTTCGGGGCGTGAAGACCATGGCATAAAGGCGATGCCCAATGTATCCAAACACACGATACCGGGGTTCGCTGTAGTCTTGGCGGTCATCCGTCTCGATGACAGCGCCAGACCAGTCCAGTTCGGCCACGAGTCCAAACGGCAAGCCCCGTTCACGCTCGTTGCGATCACTTTTGAGGGGATCAAAAGTGATGAGATCTGTATTTATTGTACTCACAAAAAATATGATGTCAAAAGGTGTGACTCATTCGAATCAAACGGGGCCAATAAATGGTGTGACCGAGTGGTCGCATTGTGGTGCCACTCTGGATCTTGAGTCGATTCAAGCTGTGGCACAAACAATGGGATGTTGGTGTAGATGAGCGCTGTCATGCCAGGCATCGTAGAAAACGCCGCCATCCGTGTCGATGTCACTGTTTCTGTGAATCAGAGACATCGAAGGCTAGCTAAAACACACATGATGGAAAACGATTCACACCAGCGCAATGGCGGAGCGTTCTCCATCACCCGATTGCGCTGTACTGCGGTGCAGCCCATCTGCGCTGACATCTTTATGAGCGGTGATCAGACCTGATTTGGCATCACGCTCCAGCATCATCAGTCAGCGAGGTGATTGTTGGTTAACTCGTGGCCGTGGCTCAGCCGCTTAGAGCAGGCTGGTAGGGTCAATCTGCAGACATTTGGGCCATCATTTTCATTAAATTCAAGATGTGTGGCAGTCGCTCTTGGCTTGCAGGGTCTGGTTGCAAGTGTCCTGGTAGAGCATCCAGGAAAGCGGGGGTATTTAAAAGGGTCTGAAATTGAAGCGCCAAGTATTCGCGCAAAGTCCTGTGACTACCCTGACATTCGGTCAAAAGTGATTCTCGCCCGTCAATGACGCTGATGACATCGCCGAGGTCATGACTTAGCAGGTGGTCGCCTTGGCCGCGTCCATAAAACGCTTCGATTTTGGTGGCGATGAATTCAGGGGCACGTATGACGCGAATTTCAATGCCGCTGGGCAGGGTGTGTGATTCAGCCGTCGCGATGCTCAACGGATACCAGCGGTTTGAAAAGCCGAATATCTCTTCTTTGCTTGGCATCGCATCCACTGTCACGTCATCCATGAGCCAGCGGCAGATGGGAGCATCAGGTCGTTGATCTGGGGTAAAGCCACGTTGGCGCAGTTGTTCTTCGAGCTGATGAAACTCGTCCAACTTTTTGACTGGACTCACAACATCCACATCACCCGTGCGCCGAATGGCCGGCATGGCCAAGTCAGTGATCAGCAGACCTGCCGCTGCTCCACCCACAAAAACAATGGTATTGCACAAGTCTGTCCCAAGGAGTTGCGCCACCCGATCCAGCATGGCGACATTGGGATCGTTGGGGTTGATCATCATGATGTGGATAGCCGCAACTCAAGCATCTTTTGTGCAATGGATCGCTCGCGTGCACTGCCGCTGCGCACAGCGTCTGTGAGGGCCAGCAACTCATAAAGCTGCGGGTTCTTTGCGGCGGCCGCAGGCACAGTCGGGTACAGCGGTTGCAGCGTCATGCCGCGCGTCGTGCCGTTTTTGTCGGGCCAGACAGGTACAGGCTCTTGTCCAGGCACGATGATGCCCGCCAATGGTGGCGCTGCATGGCTGGTGGGCAAGCCACGTGTCATCTCGCCTCGGATGGCCGGAAAGCAATAGCGCACGCCGTGCACGAGGAAGAGCTTCAAGGGTTCGAGCAAGACGCATGGCTTGGCGTTTTCGCCTTTATGAATCAGTTGTGCCATGATGCACCGCTTCACGCTGGCATGCACTTCAGAGGCCGTGAGCTGCGTATCCTGGGCCAAGACCGCATATGACGGCGGTCTGTCCTTGTCGAGCGCCAGACGCAACAAGACCACAACATCTTGCGGACGCAGTGAGAGTTGAGGGTTGGACTTTGAGCCGGCCATGCTTGCATTATATATTCTCTATTCGCGAATAGCAAATGAAATGAAGAGAATGACCATTCAAATGAATCAATTTGTCCGGAAACCGTGCAGTTTCCACTTGAGAAAGTCGGATCTTGATGCGCTTTTTGAGAAATTCAGCACGTGGCCTGCCGCACGGTCAGAGCAAATCAGAGGCCAGTTGTTTGACAAATATTTCAGGCAATACCTTGCGGACAGGGCGCACATTGGCGAAGTCCTTCGCCGTCCATTCTGGGCTGTAGTTGTCGAGCAGTTCAGGTTTGGATTTTTTGGTCATACAGTTTCACCTCTCGATGGTTGGCTTTGCGCAGACTGATGACATGCATCTTGCCATCTCGTGGTGCAAAGGCTCGTGAAAGAAGCAGCAGATCGAGCTTGCCTTTGGCGACCGCTCTCTCGAAAGAGGTCCTCGTGTCATCCAGAAAAGCCTAGGTGGCTTTTCATTTGATGCCTGCCCATCGTCTTCCAAGCATCTTTGAAAAGGGCATCATGAGGTCCCCATGGGCTTTTGCCCCTGCATATGCCGATTCCACACTGATCTTGAATGGCCGTGGCAGATGGTTCGGCTTGATCAACTTGATGCCGAAAAACAGCTCATAGTCAGCAGGGTTAGGCAGCGTGATCAGCGAGTGCCTTAAAGAACTGAGATGGAAGCAGTTGTTCTGAGCGGGGGAGCGTGGTGCGGTGGCAACCCGGCCTCGAAAATGTGATTAAAACTATATGTTTCACGAGCAAGGGCGGCCAGGATCGTTGACCGTGCATGTGTGTGTTGATCACGACAATGGAGCGTGGCGACACGATGTTCTGGGTCACTCCAGGGGGTCTTTGCGGATCGAAATGATTATGATGAATCAAACCTTGTCAGGCGGATGCATGGAAGTGCCATGTGCAGTTTCCGGGCCAACAAGGGTTCGGGGCTCTCTGTGTCCACAGCATGCTTCCCGGGCATGATCCGGAAGTGAGCAGTCCATGATCTTCGCATCCATCAATCAATGCCTTTTCAGTTCACGATTGAAAAGAATTTGAAAATTTCTGGTGGCGGTCTTTCCAAGTTCCGCTGAGTGGTATCAAAAAAACCGGAGGCCATGATGGTTCAGGGTTCGAAAGCAAGGTGCTGTGTTTCATGGCGGGGCTTGATTGGGGCAATGCTTTTTGTTGCGGGAGCTGTTTCAGCCGCACACGCTGGAGAGGTCAGAAAGATCAAGGGCAAAGAGGGCGATAACGACATCATCTTTGTGACCGGTGAGATCGATCGCGAAACAGAAAGGAAGTTCAGGGCGTTGGCCTTGGAAACCGATGACGCCACGGTCATTTTGTCGGGGCCCGGCGGGTTGATTCGTTCGGCCATGGAGATTGGCCGCATCATTCGCATCAAGGGTTATGCCACGGCAGTTCTGGATACAGGCTGTGTGTCTTCGTGTGCACTCATTTGGCTGGCGGGACAGAAGCGAATGACGATGCCGCGCGCCAGGGTGGGATTCCACTCGGCTTACATTGAGCACAAAGACGGGAAAAAGGTCACGACCGCTGTCGGTAACGCCCTGGTGGGGGCATATCTCAACGGCATAGGCATGAATGAAAACATCATAGAGTTTGTAACAACAGCCCCGCCGGACTCCATTCGCTGGCTCAGCAAGCAGCAAGCGGATCAATTGGGGTTGTTTGTCACCATGCTCGATGACAAGCGCAGGGCGCGAGTCAACTTCAACATGGCCATTCAAAACCGTTGGGGACCTAATCCGTCTTTGTCTGAAGTGGTGCGGCTCTATAGAGAGTCGGCTGCCGATGGGTTTGCCGGTGCGCAAAACAATTTGGGCGATCTTTACGAGTCCGGTGAAGGGGTGAAGAAAAACGACAAGTTCGCCGTCTACCTCTACACCCGTTCTGCAGAGCGGGGTGAGCCGACTGCCTATTTGAGTTTGGCGACGTTCCTGATTCAGGGTGCGGAAGATGATGCGATTTTGATCGAGGCGCTGAAATTTGCGCTGCTGGCCGAGCGTTTTCTGCCGGAGGGGCAAAATAAAAACACTGCAGCCACGACCATCAGGCAGATTGCTGTCAGATTGACTGTGGATCAAAGAAGAGCCGCTGCCGAGTTGGCAACGGCTTGGCGTCCGTTGTATCAAGAGCGATACCTCATGGGGGATACGCCTGCCGCCCGATGAGGTTTCGGGGACTGGCGCCATCACCCATGGCATCGGTCATCGGGCCTCGCATCGCCGATGTTGTGCCGGCTTTTATCTCAGACCCGGCGGCAGTTGATGCGGCTTGAGCCCGGACAGCGCATGCGGGTCAAACAGCGGCGGGCGGCGGGCGGCTTGCAAAGCAGCCAGTGCAGCCTGAGATTGCTCGTAGCGCAACGCCCAGTCGACCCGATGGTTGGGGACATCGGGCCGGCTCAGCATGTATGAGAACTGCCTGGGATTCTTGGGTGCCCATTTGCCTTTGACCACCCGCCCCGGCTTGACAGGCTTGACCCGGATCTGCTCGGCACCTCTGAAGGTTTTGAGCAATTCGATTTGCTGGGCCGTCAACACACTGACCGGTTGCCCCAGACTCGCCGCATGCGCGGCGACCATGCCCTGTGAGTCATGCAGCACCACGCAAGGGTACAAACGGCGATCGGGTTGACGCAGGTACAAATGAAAGACAACAGCCTTGGCGCGGCGAGCCCTGGTTGGGGGGTGTTCAGCGGCGGCTTGGGATGGGGGCAAGAGAGAGGTCATGTCGGTTACCTGTGAAGTTTCGGTACCGTGAGTTTCGTGATTATTTTTTTCAGTACAAGTAACCAGAATGCATTTTTAGACCGCAAGGCTTGATGGCGCGGCGTGAAACTTCAGCAGCGATCTGTGATGCGCTGATGGAAGTGGCTGTAACGGGCATCTATGCGGTCAAATGGACCGACGCAATAGATGTCGAATCAGGATTTTTACGAAAGTCTGCTGTGGTAGATATGCCAAGACCAGAGACCCACCCCGGCCTTGTCTTACCCGGCTTTAATTCTGGCCCATTCAGCCTGAGCCAGTGCTTGCTCTCGCTCTATGGCCCTTTGCTCTCTTCTTTGCGCAGTCTTGACCTTTTTCAGATGGTCACGCACAAAGGCCATCAGCTCTTGGGCCTGGGTGCCCAAGCAGCCCTTGCACAAGACCGTGTGCATGGTTTGCACATCAGGGTAACTCTCGCCATCGTTGGGTTGCCCGGCGACATCACCCCTGATGACAGAGATATGAGGTTTCGTCAAGTTGACAGGTTTGCCGCAGTGACCACAGGGCCAGATGGGCCCGCCACCCACATGATGGTGCTGGACCTCGGAGGGCAAGCCCAGTTGTTCCAGGCGTTCAGGCAATTGTTTTTTGCAGCAGGCTTTTGAGCAATACCGTCCGAGGGTTTTCAAGCCCAGGGTAGTGAGCACGGCTTGTTGATCGGGGGTTTCACCCGGTTGGGTGTATTCAACCTGCTGGGCTTGCAGCGCAAAGGCGTACTGCGCTTCGCCCAGTGTTTGTTCACAGTTGGGGCATTGGGGGGTCATGTCAGGCCTTTTTCAGTGCGTCGATGATGGGCAAGTCATTGGCACTGTTGAGCACTTGTGGCAGCATTGGTTCTGGCACCAGCAACACGGCTTGTGATTCCCAACCCATGTCGGCGGGGTGGCCGCCTACACGTTCGGCCATAAAGTAGCGGGTGTAGCTTTGACTGCGTTTGACGTCGATCAGGTGACGCAGCAATCGCACCTGCAGACCCGATTCCTCATAAGCTTCGACCAATGCCGTGGCCTGTGCTGACAAGCCCTCCATGGTCCCTTTGGGGAAGGTGGCCTTGTAGCCGGCGAAGGCGTTGCTGGGGGCGACAATCCAGATCCGGCCATCGGGCTCGCGCACCACGACCCCCGCGGCTTTTTTGTAGCCGGCAGGCACTTTGAAGTCAGGTTCGGCCACCGCTTGTCGGGTCGCCAGGGCTTCCCAATCGGCAGGGTGTCGGGGCTTGTGTTGCCAGGCGCTGAAAGGGATGCCATAGAGGGACTCTGGCAGGGGGCCGTTGGGGGTGACGCAGGCGATGGCCATAGGGTCTGACCATGCGCTCAGGGCGCTGGGTTGGCTGGGTTTTTTCAGGGTGACTTTTTGGCCATGCTCATCGAGCTTGGGGTGATACACCGGTCCATGGCCGGAGGTGGATTGGACCGTTGTTTTCGGGGTGGTGTTGAATGAGCTGTCGGTTTGCAGGTGGTGCAGCACGCTCCACACATCGTGGTACAAGTTTGAACGTGCCGTGCCCTGGGTCCGGGCAACTTGGCTTTTGAAGTTGCTGTAGTTCAGCTGCTTGACCATGTCGGCCATGGCGGCGGCGACCTCGGCGCGCGGCGCCACTGCCCTGAAGCGGTAGTCGTTGTTTTTGCTTTCGCGAATGGGCCCGAGGTTGGGCAAGTGCTGCTGGCGCAGAGCATCGAGGTCACTGCGCACGCGCGAGCGGATGGTCAGGGTATCTGCTGCGACATCTGCGGGTTTTTGAACGACACTGAAAAATCCGATGGAAGTGATGAGCCACATGGTGATCCTTTACTGGGTACAACATCTTGGGGTACTGCTGTAGGTAAAAATCACCTGATATAAGTTTAAGGGAAATCAGGCTCATGGCGCGAGCCTGCCATAGCCCGCACACCGTTTGATGCGGGTTGAATCAGATTTTGATGGCCGGCGGCGATCTGAGGCGGCTCAAAGCACCGGGTTGTGAAATTCACCGCCCATGGCCACCAACCCCCAGGGGCCGCCCTGGGCATCCCAACTGAACCCGATGTGCGCCATGCCTGCATGATGGTCCCGGAACAGGCGCTGGATGGGGTAGTGGTCATAAATGCCGTTGGCACCGGCCAGTTTGTGCAGCGAGTCGACGGCCTCGGTACACATCTGCACCGCATAAGCCATGTTGCGTTTGGCTCGCAATTTTTCTTCCTGGGTGGGCATGCGGCCTTCTTCGGCGATGCGCTGCCCGTTGGCGCAGTCGTGGCGTGCAATCAGGCGTGCTGCGTCGACTCGCGCTGCGGCCCCGGAAACATGCAATTGCACCGCCTGGAAGTCGCGCATGCGCATCCCGGTGTAGTTGGTGCTGCGGGCGCGGATGGCTTCGATGGTCAGTTCGACGGCGGCTTGTGCGTTGCCGACCAGGGCGGCGCCGATGCAATGGCTGGCGTAGGCTGACAAGGGCGGCAGGTAGTTGGGGCTGGAGTTGACCTGGGCGCCCGGAAATGTGGCTGCACCCCGAGCGTGGTACATGCACAGTGCCCGGTACTCGGGCACGAAGATCTCTTGTGCTTTGACCGATTTGGAGCCCGTGCCGCGCATGCCCATGACTTGCCAGTCGTCGATGATGTCGTAGTCGCTTGCGGGCACCAGACACATGCGGTGATCGACCACCTTGTCGCCGTCAAACACTTGCACCGCCAGCATGTTCCAGGAACTGGGGTCGACACCGGAAGAAAAATTCCAGTGTCCCGAGATCACGAACCCGCCATCGACGCGCCGTCCACGACCTTGCGGGTAGGCGATGCCCGAGGCGATCAGCACATCGGGGTTGTCCGCCCAAAGTTCTTCTTGTGCCCGTTCATCATAAAGGGCCAACATCCAGTGGTGGATGCCCAAATTGCCTACGTTCCAGGCGGTTGAGCAGCAACCCCGGCCAATTTCATAGGGGATGTCAAAGACGGCGCGAAAGTCGAGTTCCATGCCCCCGTAGCGCTTGGGTTGTCCAAATCGCAAAATCCCCAGGTGATTCAGGTCCTGAATGGTTTCGGGCAGCAATTGGCGCGCCTGTTCCTGGCGCGCAGCCCGTTCCCGCAAGACCGGCACCAAAGAGCGGGCGCGTTCGCAGGCTTCTTCTAAGGATACGCCCGCAAAACTGCGAGCCGGGGGAGATACAGCATTCATGGCATGACTTTCAAGCCCCACCGGCCACCATGGTTGCAAACAACGCACCAGACCATGCGCTTGGGGCTTGTGTCGCAGTATGTCTGATTGCCGTGCCCGGATCAAGTCCGGGGGAGTCAGGAAGACCCTTGAACCCTTCAGTCCGGGACCACTGCAGTGGCTTCAATTTCCACCCGGGCGCGGTCTTCGACCAGGTCAGCCACTTGCACCAGCGCCATCACCGGGTAGTGGCGCCCGATCACCTCTTGGTAAACCCGGCCCAGCTCTTTGCCGCGCGCCAGGTATTCTTTTTTGTCCTTCACATACCAGGTCAGTCGCACCAAGTGGCGGGGGGTGGCTCCTGCACACGCCAGGGTGTCGCTGATGTTTTGCAAGGCTTGTCGGCATTGGCCCACGAAGTCATCGGTTTCAAACTGGCCTTGGCCATTCCAGCCGATCATGCCGGCAACGAACACCAGGCGCCCGCGTGCTTCGATGCCGTTGGCGTATCCCTTGGCCGGTGCCCATCCTTCGGGCTGCAAGATGTTGAACATGGGGTTTCCTTCAGGTCATTTGACGCAGCTTGAAGCGCTGCAGTTTGCCGGTTTCGGTGCGCGGTAAGGCGGTCAAAAAAACGATCTTGCGCGGGTACTTGAATGGGGCGATGGTGGCTTTGACATGGTCTTGCAATTGGCTGACCATGCTGTCGTCAGCGCTGAGTCCGGGTTTGAGCACCACGAAGGCCTGCACGATTTGGCCGCGCTCGGGGTCGGGCATGCCGACCACGCCACATTCTGCGACCGCCGGGTGTTGCAGCAAGGCGCTTTCTACCTCGGGACCGGCGATGTTGTAGCCCGCCGAGATGATCATGTCGTCGTTGCGTGCCTGATAGCTGAAGTAGCCATCGGCATCCATCACGAAGGTGTCGCCGGGCAGGTTCCAGCCGGCTTTGACATAGTCTTTCTGGCGTGGGTCATCGAGGTATTTACAACCGGTAGGACCTCTGACGGCCAGGCGCCCGAGTGTGCCCGGCGGGACCGGGCGCATGTCCTCGTCGACGATTTGGGCCTGATAGCCCGCCACCACCTGTCCGATGGCGCCGGGGCGGACCCGATCACCGGCGCTGGAGATGTAGATGTGGATCACCTCGGTGCCGCCGATGCCGTCGGTCAGTACGGTGCCGGTGGCGTTTTGCCAAAGTTGCCGGGTGGCGTCGGGCAAGGCCTCGCCGGCCGACACCGGATGGCGCAGGCTGCTCAGGTCGAAGGTTCCGGCCAGGGTGGCCATTTGCCGGTACATGGTCGGGGCGGTGTAGCACTGGGTGGCCCGGTATCGGGTGATGGTGGCGAGCAAGGTCTCCGGGGTGTGTTTTTCGAGCAAGACGCTGCTGGCACCATGTCGCAATGGAAAGCCGAGTAAGCCACCCAGACCAAAGGTGAAGGCGATCGGGGGCGTGCCGCAAACGATATCCGTGTGATCCATCTGCAAGATTTGACGCGGGAACAGATCGCACATGGCCAGCAGGTCGCGGTGAAAATGCAAGGTGCCTTTGGGTTTGCCCGTGGTGCCACTGGTGAAGGCGATCAGGCACACATCATCCCGGCTGGTGGGATGCGTTGTAAACGGGTCGAGATGGCGGGTCATGCGGCGCTCGAGCCCGTCATCCGATGACGATTTGAACGCAATCCACTGGCGCAAGGCTGGCGCGTGGTGTGCATGGCCTGGCGTCATGCAATGCTGCAATTCTTCAGCCAATTGACTGTCGCACAATGCTGCGCTGACCTGAGCTTGTCCGATGATGGTGGCCAACTCGCCCGAGCGCAGCAAAGGCATGGTGGGAACCGCGACCAGACCGGCCTTGAAACAAGCCAGCAGGCAGGCGGCCATCATCGGGCTGTTGCCGCCGCGCAGCAGCACCCGGTTGCCACTGACCAGGCCCATGTCGCGCGTCAGCACATGGGCCACGCCGTCGACTTGCGCCTGCAATTGGGCATAGGTCCAACTGAAAGCTTGAGCTGTCACGGGGTCGAGTCCGTGCAAAGCGATTCGATCGCCCAGGCCCCTTTGCACATGCACATCGACCCACTCGGTGGCTACATTGAGCACATCGGGGTAGGCCAGCTCGGGACGGTCGGCCAAAAAAACCGGCCAGTCGCCGGGGGGTGGCAGGCGATCCCGGGTGTAGGGATCGACGTGGCTGGTCGGCAGCAGGGTGTTCCAGTCGCTCATGTCTCCTCCGGCGTTCAGGGGTTTCAGGCTTTGAGCAAGTCTTTGCCGATGATGAGTTGTTGCACTTCGGTGGCTCCCTCGTAGATTCGCAGAGCCCTGATTTCCCGATACAACGATTCGACGATGTGACCTTTGCGCACCCCCATGCCACCGTGCATTTGCACTGCCATGTCGATGATGCGTTGAGCGTTCTCGGTGGCGGCCATCTTGGCCATGGCGGCCTCGCGCGTGATGCGCCGGCCCTGGTCGCGCAGCCAGGCTGCCCGGTAGGTGAGCAAAGTGGCTGAGTCGAGCCAGGTGGCCATGTCGGCCAACTTGGCTTGGGTCAGTTGGAAGTCGGCCAAGTGCTGCCCGAACATGGGTCGGGTTTGAGCCCAGCGCAAAGCTTCGTGCAGCGCACGACGTCCGAATCCCAAAGCGGCTGCGGCCACCGAGGTCCGGAAGACGTCCAGCGTGGCCATGGCGACCTTGAAGCCGGTCCCTGCTTCACCGATCAGTTGTTCAGATCCGATGGCGCAGGCTTCAAAGCGCAGGGTGGCCAGCGGGTGGGGTGCCACCACATCGATGCGCTCTTCGATCGTCAGGCCCGGCGTGTCGGCGTCGATCACGAAGGCGCTGATGCCTTTGGCGCCGGGTGCTTCGCCGGTGCGGGCGAAGACCACATAAAAGTCGGCGATGCCGCCATTTGAAATCCAGGTTTTTTGTCCATCCAGGACAAAGCCTTGCGGTGTGCGCCGGGCCTGGCATTGCATGGCCGCCACGTCCGAACCGGCCAGCGGCTCGGACAAGGCAAAGGCGGCCACTGCGCTGCCTTCGGCCACTGCCGGCAGATAGCGGGATTTTTGTGCGGGACTGCCAAACAGGCTGATGGCGCCGCTGCCCAGGCCTTGCATGGCAAAGGCGAAATCGGCCAGGCCATGGTGCCAGGCCAGGGTCTCGCGCAGCAGGCACAACTGGCGCGTGTCCAGTTGGTCTTGTGCGCCGCCGTGTGCGCTGCCCGCCACGGCGTGTCGCAACCAGCCGCCTTGGCCCAGCAAGCCGACCAGGCGCAGGCATTCGGCATCGATGGCGTCACGTCCTTCATCGGTCGTGCCATGCGTCAGGTGTGTGCCACACCAATTCTCCAGGCGGGCTTTGAAATGGCGGTGCTGATCGTCAAAAAAAGGCCAATCCAGCTCGGGCGGCCAAGCGCGTGTGGATGCCATGTTCAGTCCCCCTGGAAGGCAGGTTTTTGTTTGGCCACAAAGGCGTGGTAAGCGCGGTGAAAGTCGTTGGTGGCCATGCAGATCGCCTGCGCCTGGGCTTCGGCTTCAATGGCCTCATCGACACCCATGTTCCATTCTTGCTGCAACATTTTTTTGGTGATGCCGTTGGCAAAGGTGGGACCCTGCGCCAGTTGCAGGCCCATCGCTTGTGCATCGGCCAGCAAGGCGTCAGGCGGGCAGATCCGGTTGTAAAAGCCCCAACGCTCGGCTTCTTCAGCGCCCAGGCCTCGCCCGCTGAACAGCAACTCGCTGGCGCGGCCCTGGCCGATGATGCGCGGCAGCAGGGCGCAGGCGCCCATGTCGCACCCGGCCAGTCCGACTTGGTTGAATAAAAAATAGGTTTTGCTGCGCGGGCTGCCGTAGCGCAAGTCTGAGGCCATGGCCAAAATGGCTCCGGCACCGGCGCACACCCCGTCGATCGCTGCCACGATGGGTTGTGGACACGCCCGCATGGCTTTGACCAGATCGCCCGTCATGCGGGTGAAGGCCAGCAATCCGGGCATGTCCAGTTGGGTGAGTGGCCCGATGATCTCATGCACATCGCCCCCGGAGCAGAAATTGCCGCCTTCGCCGGTCAGTACCACCGCATGGATGTCGGGTGCGCTGGCCAGGGCGCGAAAAAAATCGCGCAACTCGGCATAAGAGTCGAAGGAGAGTGGATTTTTCCGCTCGGGCCGGTTCAGGCTGACAGTGGCCACACCTTGTGCCACGCGCAACAAAAAGTGTTGTGGCTGGTAGCCGGCCATGGGCATGTTGTGACGCGGCAATTGGTGCGGCTGTCCGGGCAGGTATCGATGGCTCATGAGGCCTCCGGGTTCGGGGTTTGCGGGGCGCCGTGTTTCAAGGCCCCGAGCAGTTTGTGCAATTGGGCTTGTTGGCGTTCGTTCAGGGGAGAGAGCAACTCGATCACCCAGGTCTCGTGCACCCGGGCCATTTGGGCAAAGGCTTTGCGTCCGGCGGCGGTCAGGCTGACCCGGTGGGCACGGCGATCGCCAGGCAGTGGTTGGCGCATCACCAGGGCTTCGCCCTCGAGTTGGTCGACGATGGTGGTGATGTTGCCGCCGGTGACCATCATGCGGCGTGACAACTCACCCATGGTCAAGCCCTCGGGTTCGCGTTCGAGTTGGGCCATGAGGTCAAAGCGGGGCAAGGTGATGCCGAATTGTTCGCGCAGGCGCTGGCGGATCGTGTCTTCGATGCGGGTGCTGCAAGACAGCAGGCGCAGCCAAAGTCGCAACGAAGCATGGTGATCCTCGTGGGCCCGGACTTCCATGTCGATGGGGGTGGCAGTGTTCATGCGGTTCCTTGGGGTTCAGCCGGCCTGTTCACCGCCATCGATGGCGATGGCCTGCCCGTTGATGGCTTCACTGCCGGGCTGGCACAACCAGGTGACGGTGTGCGCGACTTCGGCCGGTTGGACCATGCGTTGCATGGGATTGCGAGCCGCCAGTGCCTGCCGCGCTTGAGCTTCGGTCTGGCCTGTTTTGCTGACGATGGTGCGCACCGCCTGTTCAACAATGTCGGTTTCGGTGTAGCCGGGGCAGACGGCATTCACGGTGATGTTTTTGCGCGCCAATTCCAAAGCCAGCGAGCGGGTCAAGCCCACCACGCCGTGCTTGGCCGCAGCGTAGGCGCTGACATAGGGATAGCCCAACAAGCCGGCGGTGCTGGCCACCATCACGATGCGTCCGGGTGTCCCGCTGGCGGCGGCTTCGAGCATGGCTGGCAAGACGGCTTGGGTCACCAGGTAAGGGCCTGTCAGGTTAACGGCCAGGGTGCGCTGCCAAAGGTCAAGGCCGGTGCGCAAAAACGGCTGACTTTGCGCTTGTCCGGCGTTGTTGACCAAGATGTGGACCGGTCCCAGTTGTTGCTGAGCCAGGGCAACGCCGGCTTGAACGCTGTCGGGCTCGGTCACATCGAGTGTCGCCAGCACCACCGCCACATCGGGCACGGCTTGACGCAAGCGTTCGGCTTGTGCCTGCAAGGGTGGTTGGTGACGCCCGGCCAGGGTCAGTCGGCAGCCCTGGCGGGCCAGCGCCAGGGCGATGGCTGCGCCGATGCCGCTACCGGCTCCGGTGACCAGGGCGTGTCGTGCCTGTAGGCTCATTTCAATCTCCTCGGGTGGCCGATTGTTGCGCCCGCTCACGGGCGAACAGGGATTCCAGTTGCGGTTTGGCCGAGGCGTAGGCCAACGGCCAAGGTTGTGCGAGATGTCCGATGCGGGCGGCTTCGGTCAGGGTCCAGGCCGGATTGGCCAAGTGGGGCCGGGCGATGGCGCACAGATCGGCACGGCCCGCTGCCAGGATGCTGTTGACGTGATCGGCTTCGCTGATCGCCCCCACCGCGATGGTGGCCATACCGGCTTCTTGCCGGATGCGGTCGGCAAATGGCGTTTGGTACATCCGCCCGTAGGTGGGTTTTTGTTGCGGGCTCACTTGTCCGCTGGAGCAATCGATCATGTCGGCACCGGCTTTTTTGAAGGCGCGCGCAATGTCCACCGCATCGGCGGGCGTGATGCCGCCTTCGACCCAGTCGTGGGCCGATATGCGCACCGAGATGGGCAGATGCCCGGGCCAGACTGCGCGCACGGCGGCAAACACCTCGAGCGGGAAACGCAAGCGGTTGGCCAAACTGCCGCCATATTCGTCTTGTCGCTGGTTGGTCAGGGGGCTGATGAATCCCGACAGCAAATAGCCGTGTGCGGCGTGCAGTTCGAGCCAGTCAAAGCCGGCTTCGACGGCCCGACGGGTGGCGTCGGCAAAGTCGCGCACGACTCGATCCATGTCGGCGCGGTTCATGGCTTTGGGCACGGCCCCGTCGGGCAGATAGGGCAGGGCAGAGGCTGCGATCAGCGGCCAATTTTTTTCCGGGTCACCGGCGGGCAGGGGCTGATCCATGCCCGCTCCCTGCCAAGGGCGGCAGGTCGAACCTTTGCTGCCGGCGTGCCCGATTTGAATGCCGATTTTGGCGCTGGTTTTGGCGTGCACCCAGTCGGTGATGCGTCGCCAATCCCGGGCTTGTTGATCGTTCCACAGACCGGGGCAACCGTGGGTGATGCGGCCCTCAGGGCTGGGTGCCGTCATTTCGACCATGACCAACCCTGCGCCGCCCATGGCTCTGGCACCCAGGTGCACCAGGTGGTCATCGCCCACCCGCCCCTCAACGGCCATGTATTGCGCCATCGGCGAGACCACCACCCGATTGCTCAGTTTGATGCTGCGCACGGTGTAGGGGGTGAACATGGGTGGGATGGCTTGCTGCACGCCGGCACGCCGGGCGAACCATTGTTCATAGCCTTGCAGCCAGTCGGCGTCGCGCAGTCGCAAATTTTCGTGGCTGATGCGCTGGCTGCGGGTCAGCATGGCGTACATCAGTTGTTCGGGTTCAAAGGTGTCACAGTAGCGCTCGCCGCACACTTCAAACCACTCCATCGCGTTCCAGGCGGCGTTTTGCAGCCGGATGACGTCGATTTCCCGCACCGCCTGGTATTGTTTGAGCACCTCTGGGATTTGTTCGGTCCGGTCTCCCAGATGCTGAAATTGCCGCACCAATTCGATCGCATCTTCCAGCGCCAGTTTGGTGCCTGAGCCGATGGCGAAGTGGGCGGTGTGGACGGCGTCGCCCATCAGCACCACGTGGCTGTGGCCATTGAATTGCCACCAGTTCTTGCATTTGACCTGCTGGAAATTGAGCCAGGCCGAGCCCCGCAGGTGGCGCGCGTTGGTCATCAGGCGGGCGCCTTGCAGGTTGTCCGCAAACAGTTCTTCGCAAAAGGCGATCGAGGCCTGCGGATCGGCGCGGTCCAGTCCGTGCGCCAACCAGACATATTCGGGGCACTCGACAATGAAGGTCGAGGTCTGGTCGTCGAATTTGTAGACGTGGGCCTGGAACCACCCGTGTTCGGTTTTTTCAAACAAAAAAGTGAAGGCGTCGTAGAGTTTGTGTGTGCCCAGCCAGATGTAGCGGTTCGGACGGGTGACGATGTCGGGGCGATAGATCCCGGGGCAGCGCTCGCGCACTTTGGAGTTGATGCCGTCACTGGCGATGATCAGGTCGGCGTCGGGGTGGTCCAGGTCCGATTCGGCGTCGCATTCAAACACCAGCTTCACCCCCAGTGCCTCGCAGCGGGCCTGCAAGATGTTGAGCAGTTTTTTGCGGCCGATCCCGACAAAGCCATGCCCGCCGGAGCGGATCACGCGCCCTTTGAAATGCATTTCAATGTCGTCCCAGTGGTTGAACGATTGTTCGATTTCCCCGGCGCTGGCCGGATCCCAGTGGCGCATGTGCGCCATGGTCTGATCCGAAAACACCACGCCCCAGCCAAAGGTGTCGTAAGGCTTGTTGCGCTCGACCACCGTGATGTCGTGGTGCGGCCCCAGCTTTTTCATGAGCAGGGCGAAATACAAGCCGGCTGGGCCACCCCCGATGCACACGATTTTCATGCGGTCTCCTGCGCCAATTCAATAGGTTTAAATATTTGAAGTTTGAAGTAATTGTCAGTGGGGTGGCCAGATGGGGCATCATCGTTAACCCTAGGGGGCTTGGCACGACCCCGTGCGCCGTGGTGGGTGTCTGACACTCATTGATGCGGTCGGCGTGCGCCGGTCACCGGCGCTGTGAACGCACCTGGGGCAACGCATAGAATCGCGCCTTCCATTCCCCGGCTTCGCCCCTTTCAACGTGCCTCCTTTTGTATTGCCTTTGTTGGCCATGGCGGGCTCTCTCACGGCCTTGTGCGTGGGGTCCTCGTATGCCAAAACCCTGTTTCCTGCCATGGGGATCGAGGGGGTTTCCGCCCTGCGCATCGGGTTGTCGATGGTCTTGCTGATGCTGGCGTTCAGGCCGTGGCGGGTCAGTTGGCGTCGCGCGGATCTGCCGTTGCTGGTGGCGTACGGGGTCACGCTGGGTTTGATGAATTTTTGGTTTTACCAGGCCATCGGGCGAATTCCTTTGGGTTTGGCGATCGCCATCGAATTCACGGGGCCGTTGGCAGTGGCGATCGGGTTATCGCGCCATCGGCTCGATGCACTGTGGGTGGTCCTGGCGGTGGCAGGGCTGGCGTTGTTATTGCCTTGGCAAGGATCCACCAACGCCCGGTCGCTCGACCCGGTGGGGGTGGCGTATGCGCTGGCAGCGGCGGTGTGTTGGGCGCTCTACATTGTTTTGGGGCAGCGTGTGGCGCGCCGGCACGGACCGATGGCCACGCCCATGGGCATGATGTTTGCCGCGATGCTGGTGGTGCCCCTGGGCGCCAGCGAGGCCGGCTGGCAATTGTTGCAGGTCGACTGGTTGCTGCCGGGTCTGGTGGTGGCTTTGTTGTCCAGTGCCACGCCCTATGCCCTGGAGATGTATGCGCTCAAGCATTTGCCGCGGCACACCTTCAGCATTTGGCTCAGCCTCGAACCGGTCATGGGCGCGCTCATGGGCTGGCTGATCCTGAGCGAATCGCTGAACCTGCAGCAGATGCTGGCGATTGCGCTGGTCATGTCGGCTTCGATGGGCAGCGCCTGGCGGCTGCGGGCGGGTTGACTTTCAGGGGCCCGGTTTGGTGGTTTTGAAACGCCACCACGGCAGGGTCTGGTTCAGTGACTGGACCTCGCCACATTGGTTGGGTTCATAGCCATGGATGTCGCGCAGGGTGTGTTGCCAGGCGGTCGAACGCAACAGGTTGCGCAAAGCCACCATGGGTGCTGTGTCCAGTTCGGATTTCAGACACACCAGGTGATAGGCTTCAGACACCAGGGGTACAAAGTCCAATCCATGGGCCCGGGCAGCTGTCGCAATGCCCAATGCCACGTCGGCTTGACCCGATGCCACTCTGGCGGCACAGGCAGCGTGCGAGGGTTCGACTTGGCGCAACGCATTCAGGTCCCGCTCACTGAATCCGGCTTCTTGCAGCAATTCGGCTTCAAGCACCCGGGTGCCGGTGCCCAGTTGGCGTTGGGCATAACGGGCTTGTTGCGTCACGATCCGGGTCCAGTCATGCAGTTGCAGGGGATTGCCGGGGGCCACCATCAAGCCTTGTAAGCGTTGCGCAAAGCCGATCAATTTGTGTTGCCCCGGTTTGAGCAAGGGGCGGTATTGCAAGGCGCTTTGAGAGTCGCGCGCCGGCCGTTGGCGGGCATGAAAGCCGGCCAAGGTGCACCGGCCTTCATTCAGGGCGCGGATCGCATCCACGCTGCCGCAAAACCGGATGTCCAGGTGCAAGCGGTCGGCAGTGGCCAGGTCTTGCAGGCGTAACAGGGCATCGTCGTGGCTGGCGTACAGGGTCAGCACATGGGCGTCGGGGTCAAAAGCCATGGCAAAGGCGCGTTGCAAATCAGCTTGCAAGGCCGAGATTTGCGGCGCCAGGCGCGCCTGGGTTTGGCGCTCGGCCCACATCAGTTTGGTGGCAAATTCGGTCAGACGGGCCGATTGCCCTTTTCCCCAAACGATCAATTCCTCGCCCAGTTCTTGTTCCCAACGTTTCAACTCTCCCCAGGCATGGCGGTAGGACACGCCCAAACGACGGGCGGCGGCTGAAATCGAGCCTTCGGCAGCGACCGCTTGCAGCAACGTGATCAGGGGGTGGCTGACGAGCGCATGGGGCGTCAGCGTGGCCGGTTCCAGGGTGTAATGAAGCTGAATGTTATGCACGGTTTTTCATATCGCAAGGTTAATGCCCACTGACTACGATACCGCAAATTCCTGCCATGTCCGATCTCAGTCTCAGCCTCTACACCGCCGGCCAACTGTTGTGGTCGCTCGACCCCATGTTGGCGTCCATCGTCGGGCGTTCCTTGTGGGTCAGCGCCTGGGCCACGGTGCTGGCTTGTGGTCTGGGTCTGGCTTTGGGGGCCTGGCTGGGCGTGGCCCGCTTTCAGGGGCGTGATGCGGTGTTGGCCGTGCTGAATACTTTTTTGGCCTTGCCATCAGTCGTGGTGGGTCTGGTGGTTTATCTGCTGTTGTCGCGCTCGGGACCTTTGGGGCATTGGGGGTGGTTGTTCAGCATCAAGGCGATGGTTCTGGCGCAGACCATTTTGGTGCTTCCGGTGGCCATGGCGCTGGCGCGGCAACAAGTCGAAGATGCCGAGCGAGTCCATGGCGAGCAACTTCGCTCGTTGGGGGCCGGGACTTTGCTGCGCAGCCTGCTTCTGGCCTGGGATGCGCGTTTTGCTTTGTTGACGGTGTGCATGGCGGTCTTTGGCCGTGCCATCTCCGAGGTGGGGGCCGTGATGATGGTGGGTGGCAACATCGATGGCTTCACGCGTGTCATGACCACGGCCATCGCGCTGGAAACCAGCAAGGGCGATTTGCCTTTGGCCCTGGCCTTGGGTGCGGTTTTGTTGGGTGTGGTTTTGTTGCTCAATGCCCTGATTGCAGGCTTGCGCTTTTGGCGCATGAAGCTCGAAGGCCGTTGGAACGGCCCTTCGGGGGTGGTGTCGACATGACTGCTTTGTTGCAACTTCAAGGGGCTGGGCTGGCTTACGAGGCCAAACCGGTTTTGCACGACATTTCGTTGCGGATCGATCCGTCTGAGCGGGTCGCACTCATTGGCGCCAACGGGTCCGGCAAAAGCAGCTTGTTGCGCCTGATCCATGGTTTGGTGTCACCCCATGGCGGGTCGCACAAGGCGGCGCCCGGGTTGCGCCAGGCGATGTTGTTTCAGCGTCCGCACATGCTCAACACCACCGCCCAACGCCATGTGGCTTTGGGGCCATGGCTGGCAGGGCAGGGGTGGCGGTCTTCGATGGATTTGGCCTTGCAGGCGCTCGAACGGGTCGGCTTGGCTTCGATCGCCCGCCAAAGCGCACGCACCTTGTCCGGCGGCCAGCAACAACGTGTCGCCATGGCCCGGGTCTGGGCCTTGCAGCCCCACCTGTTGTTGCTCGACGAGCCCACTTCCAGTCTGGATCCGCGCGCCAAACAAGACATCGAACTGCTGTTGGCGCAGTGGGTGGACAGTCCGCAGGCACCCGCCCTGGTTTTTGCCAGCCACACCCTGGGGCAGGTCAAACGTTTGGCCACTCGGGTGATTTACCTGGAGGCAGGGCGCATCCTGGCCGATTTGCCGGTCGGTGAGTTTTTTCAAGGCCCGTTAGAGCGGTCGCATCCCCAAGCGCATGCATTTGTCAGAGGAGAAACCGCATGATGTCCATTTTTTTTCAGGGGTTCATTCGCCGCAGCGGCTTGCAGTTGGCTCTTGTGCTGAGCGTCGGTTGGCTGGCTTTGCCCCGGTGGGCAGCCGCACAAGCTCAGAGCATCGTCATGGCTTCAACCACATCCACCGAGCAGTCGGGGTTGTTTTCGCACCTGTTGCCGGCGTTCAAGGCGGCCAGCGGCATCGATGTCAAAGTGGTGGCGCTGGGCACCGGCCAAGCGTTGGACATGGGTCGCCGGGGTGACGCCGACATCGTGTTCGTGCACGATCAGGTGGCCGAAGAAAAAATGGTGGCCGACGGGTTTGCCCTCAAGCGGCAGGCGGTGATGTACAACGACTTCGTGCTGATGGGTCCGGCGCAAGATCCCGCCGGTGCAATGGGGCAAGACATAGTGGTCGCGTTGCAAAAAATCCGGGACAAAAACGCCCCCTTCGTTTCACGCGGGGATAAAAGCGGGACCCATGCGGCGGAGCTTCGCTTTTGGAGAGTTGCCGGGGGTGATTCAAAAGGCACCGGCTATCGCGAGTGTGGTTGCGGCATGGGCCCGGCGTTGAACATTGCAGCTTCCGGCGGGTCTTATGTGCTGGCCGATCGGGGCACCTGGTTGAGTTTCAAAAACCGGGCTGACCTGAAGATTTTGGTCGAAGGGGACAAGCGCCTGTTCAACCAGTACGGGGTGATGGCGGTCAATCCGGCCAGGCATCCCCATGTGAAAGCCGATTTGGCCCAAAAATTCATCGATTGGGTCGTGTCTCCTGCGGGTCAGGCTTCGATTGCCGCTTACAAAATTCAAGGGGAGCAACTCTTTTTCCCCAATGCCCGGTAACGATCTACAGAAAGGTCATGGGGTTTTTGCGCACGAACTTGCCTCATTTTGGGTATGCTCGCAGCACCCGACTGAGGTGGTCTCAGGGTTTCAACCTAGCACCAAAACCCGTGGGTGGCGGGATGATAGCCGTCTGAATTCATCGATTGATCAAGGGAACACAATGAACATTCAACTCAAGGTCAACGGCAAGCCCGTGGCCCTCGATGTGGCGCCCAACACCCTGTTGGTCCAAGCTTTGCGCTACAACCTCAACCTGACGGGCACCCATGTGGGTTGCGACACGGCGCAGTGCGGCGCCTGTACCGTGATCATGAATGGCCGCTCGGTCAAGTCGTGCAATATCTTGGCCGCGCAGGCCGAGGGTGCCGACGTCACCACCATCGAAGGCTTGGCCAAGCCCGATGGCACCTTGCATCCCATGCAAACTGCTTTCAAAGAGTGCCATGGGTTGCAGTGCGGCTTTTGCACCCCGGGCATGGTGATGAGTTCGGTCGACTTGTGTCAGCGTCACCCCAATGCCAGCGAAGCTGAAATTCGCGAGCAACTCGAAGGCAATTTGTGCCGTTGCACCGGTTACCAAAACATCGTCAAGGCCGTCCAGCAGGGCGCGGCCGCCATGAAATCCTGACTCAGGAGAGCGACATGGGTGCTTCAGATTTTGCCAATCTCCCCCACATCGGTGAACCGGTGTTGCGCAAGGAGGACTATCGTTTTCTGACCGGCGCTGGTCAGTACACCGATGACATTGTGCTGGCCCAGCAGGCCCATGCCGTGTTTGTGCGATCGCCGCATGCCCATGCCCAAATCCAATCGATCAACACCCGGGCGGCCAGTGAGGCCCCCGGCGTGCTGGCGGTCTATGTCGGCACCGATGTGGCCGGTGACAAGATCAATGGTTTGCCTTGTGGCTGGTTGATCACCAGCACCGACGGCCAACCCATGAAAGAACCCCCTCACCCCATTCTGGCGCAAGGTAAAGTGCGCTATGTGGGGGACCATGTGGCCATGGTCGTGGCCGAAACCCTGGAACAAGCCCGCAACGCCGCCGAGTTGGTCGAAGTCCAATACCAGTTGTTGCCGGCGGTGGTCGATGTCGCCGACGCCAAGGCGGGCAAAGCGTCGGTGCACCAGGAGGCTGCCGACAACCACTGCTACAAATGGGCGATTGGCGACAAGGCGCAGGTCGATCAGGCTTTTGCCCAGGCTGCGCATGTCACCAAGCTCGATTTGGTCAATAACCGTTTGGTACCCAATGCCATGGAGCCGCGCGCTGCCATTGGGGCTTACAACCGCGCTTCTGACGAATACACCTTGTATGTGTCCAATCAGAATCCGCACGTCGAGCGCTTGCTCATGACGGCTTTTGTCATGGGCTTGCCCGAGCACAAAGTGCGTGTCATTGCGCCCGATGTGGGTGGGGGTTTTGGCTCCAAAATTTATTTGTATGCCGAAGATGTGTGCCTCACCTGGGCGGCCAAAAAGCTCAATCGCAACATCAAGTGGACCGCCGATCGCAACGAGGCTTTTGTCTCTGATGCGCATGGTCGAGACCATGTCAGCCACGCCGAGTTGGCGCTGGACAAAAACGGCAAGTTTTTGGCCTTGAAAGTCCACACCGACGCCAACCTGGGCGCCTATCTGTCCACCTTCGCCACGGCGGTGCCCACCATTTTGTACGCCACTTTGCTGGCCGGGCAGTACACCACTCCCCAGGTTTATGTCGAGGTCGATGCGTGGTTCACCAACACCGCACCGGTCGATGCTTATCGTGGCGCCGGGCGCCCCGAGGCCACCTATTTGCTCGAGCGCATCGTCAGCCGTGCGGCGGCCGAGTTGGGTTTGGGTCAGGACGAAATTCGCCAGCGGAACTTCATCACCCAATTCCCCTATCAGACGCCAGTCGCCTTGCAGTACGACATCGGCGACTACCCGGCTTGTCTGAACAAGGCCAAAGAAATGGGCGATGTGGCTGGCTTCGCACAGCGCAAGGCGGCATCTGCGGCCAAAGGCCTGTTGCGTGGCATCGGTTACAGCAGTTACATCGAAGCTTGTGGCATTGCGCCCTCCAACATAGCGGGCGCTTTGGGTGCACGGGCGGGTTTGTTCGAGTGCGGTGAAGTGCGGGTTCACCCGACCGGCAGCGTGACGGTGTTCACGGGTTCGCACAGCCACGGTCAAGGTCATGAAACGACATTCGCTCAGGTTGTGGCTGCCCGATTGGGCATTCCGGTCGAAAACGTCGATGTGGTGCATGGCGACACCGGTCGCGTGCCCTTTGGCATGGGCACTTACGGTTCGCGCTCGATTTCCGTCGGCGGTGCCGCCATCATGCGCGCCCTCGACAAGATTGAGGCCAAAGCCAAGAAGATTGCGGCTCACCTCATGGAGGCCAGTGACGCCGACATCGAGTTCGCCAATGGCGAGTTCAGCGTCAAGGGGACCGACAAAAAAATCCCGTTTGGTCAAGTCGCGCTCACGGCTTATGTGCCCCACAACTACCCGCTGGACAAGCTTGAGCCGGGTCTGAACGAAACGGCCTTCTACGACCCGACCAACTTCACTTTCCCGGCTGGTACTTACATCTGCGAGGTGGAAGTGGATCCCCAAACCGGTGTGGTGCGGGTGGATCGCTTCACTGCCGTCGATGACTTTGGCACCATCATCAATCCGATGATTGTCGAAGGCCAAGTGCATGGCGGTCTGGTTCAGGGCATGGGTCAGGCGCTGATGGAAAACTGCGTGTATGACAAAGAGTCCGGTCAGCTGCTGACCGGGTCTTTCATGGACTACGCCATGCCGCGCGCCGACGATTTCCCCACCTTCAACATCGGCCATGTCTGCACGCCTTGTACCCACAACCCGCTGGGAACCAAGGGCTGTGGCGAGGCCGGTGCCATCGGCTCACCCCCGGCGGTCATCAACGCTGTGCTCGACGCTTTGTCGGCAGTCGGTGTCAAAGACATCGACATGCCCGCTTCACCCCATCGGGTCTGGAAGGCCATTCAGGCCGCCAAGCATTAAAAAACAGAATCAGGAGGATCTTTCATGTACGCATTCACTTACGAGCGCCCCACCAGCTTGGCCGATGCGCTCAAGCACATCGGCGCCGGGGGTCAAGCCCTGGCTGGGGGCCAAACGCTTTTGGCTTCCATGAAGCAACGCCTGGCCAGTCCGGAGAAGCTGGTCGATTTGGGCCGGGTGTCCGAACTCTCGGGCGTTTGCCAAGACGGTCAGTCGTTGGTGATTGGCGCCACCACCCGGCACGCCGATGTGGCCGAAAACGCTTTGGTGCGTCAGCACATACCGGCGCTGGCTGATTTGGCCAGCCAGATTGGCGATAAGCAGGTTCGTGCCATGGGCACCATGGGCGGATCGGTCGCCAACAACGACCCCGCGGCCTGTTACCCCAGCGCCGTGCTGGGTTTGGGGGCTACCGTCATCACCAACCAGCGCAAGATCGCCGCTGATGACTTCTTTGTGGGCATGTACAGCACCGCTCTGAACGATGGGGAGATCATCACCGCCATCAGTTTTCCCATTCCCCAAAAAGCCATTTACATGAAGTTTCGCCAACCCGCCTCGCGCTTTGCACTGGTGGGCGTCTTTGTCGCGCGCACGGCTCAAGGCGTGCGGGTGGCGGTGACTGGCGCTTCCAGCGAGGGGGTATTCCGTCATGCCGGTCTCGAGGCTGCCCTGACCCAAAAGTTCACACCCGAGTCGGCGGCCGGCGTCAAGATCGACGCTGCGAACCTCAGCAGCGACCTGCATGCCAGTGCCGATTACCGCGCTCACCTGATCAGTGTCCAAACCCAGCGAGCTGTGAAACAATTGATGGGATGAATTCAGTTGATTCCATCATCACCGCCCTGCAGGGCGTAGGCTATGAACCCGACCGCCGTCTCGCGACGGCGGTTTTTTTGGCGCTCAAGTTACAGCGACCTTTGTTGCTCGAAGGCGAGCCCGGGGTGGGCAAAACCGAGTTGGCCAAAGCCCTGTCCCAGGTGTTGGGCCGGCAATTGATCCGATTGCAGTGCTACGACGGACTGGAATTGCGTGAAGCCTTGTACGAGTGGAACCACACTGCTCAACTGTTGCACATGCGTGCCGCGCATGACTTGGCCTCGGCCGAGCAGATCGAGCGCGAGGTCTACCAGGATCGCTACCTGATTCGGCGCCCCCTTCTGCAAGCCCTCGAGGCCGCCCCGCCGGGCGCAGTGCTCCTGATCGACGAGGTCGATCGCGCTGACGAACCTTTTGAGGCTTTCTTGCTGGAGTACTTGGGTGAATACCAAGTCAGTATCCCCGAACTGGGCACGGTGCACGCCCAAACCCCGCCGGTCACCCTTTTGACCAGCAACCGCACCCGGGATCTCAACGATGCCGTCAAACGGCGTTGTCTCTACCACTGGATGGAGTATCCCGAGCGCGAGCGCGAGTTGGCCATTGTGCGGCGCCAGGTGCCCGATGCCAGTGAGCAGTTGGCTCAGCAAGTCGCCGGGTTTGTCGGCCGGTTGCGCAGCCAGCCCTTTGCCAACGCCTTCCAGCGGGGACCTGGCATTGCCGAGAGCATCGAATGGGCGCGCGCTTTGGTGGCGCTCGACACCTTGCAACTCGACCCTGAGGTGGTCGCTGACACGGCAGGCATTTTGTTCAAGCAGCGCGAGGATGTGGCGGCACTGACCCCCCTGGTTCCGCAATTGTTGGCTCAGCAAGACTGAAGCGCCCATGCAACTGGGTGACGCGCGCAGCGGCAAACTGGCCTCCAACATCGTGGCCTTCGGGCGTGCCTTGCGCCGTGCGGGTGTGCGCACCGACAGTTCGCGCATTGCACTGGCTTTGCAAGCGGCCGATTGGGTCGGCGTCGAGCAGCGCGACGACTTCAGCGCCGCGCTCGAATCGGTGTTGGTGGCGCGGGAAGAAGATCGCGGCATTTTTCGTGAATTGTTTGCGGCTTTTTTCAAAGATCCGGAAGTGGCCAACAAACTGTTGGCGCAAATGTTGCCCGGCGCAGACGGGCAGGCTGAACCGCCGCAACGAAGACCTCGGGTCAGTGAGGCTTTGGCGCCGCAACGCGCCAACCCGCCCGAATCTGCCACTGAAGACGAACTCGAATTTGACGCCGCCATGACGGCCAGTGACCTGGCCCGGTTGCAGCAAGCCGACTTCAATGCACTCGGGGCCAGCGAATACTTGCTGGTGCAACGATTGGCGCGTGAGATCGCCTTGCCGATTCCCCGTTGGCCTGTGCGCCGCATGCGCCCTGGCGTGCGTGGGCATCGACCCGATTGGACCAGGGCCTTGCGCGATGCCGCACGCAGCGACGGCGAGGTGTTGCGGCTGCCTTTGTTACAACGGCGGCGTGAAGCTCTGCCGATTTTGTTGCTGGTCGACGTCTCCGGATCGATGGAGCGTTATGCCCGCCTGTTATTGGCTTTTTTACACACCGCCACCCAGGCTTGCCGCCGGCGCGATGTGTTCGCTTTTGGCACCGGTCTGAGCGACTTGACCGACACCTTCAAGCTGGCTGACCCCGACGCCATGTTGGCTGCGGCGGCGGGGCGCATCCATGATTTTGCCGGGGGGACCCGACTCGGCGATGCCCTGGCCACCTTGCGTCGGGAGCATGCCCGTCGCCTGGTCGGACGGCGGACCGTTGTTTTGCTCATCAGCGATGGCTTGGATACGGGCGAGCCCGACGTCCTGGCGCAAGAAATCGATTGGCTCCAACGTCACACCCGCTCTTTGCTTTGGCTCAATCCATTGTTGCGCTTTGACGGCTACGCCCCCATCGCGCGGGGTGCGGCGGTGCTGCACCGAAAGGCCGATGCCATGCTGGCGGTGCACAACCTCAGCCGACTGGAAGAACTGGCCACTTCTTTGCGACAGTTGCTGCGGGCATGACCGGCTGGCTCGGATTACACTAGGCTGACTCAGAAGGAACCCACCATGGAAATGCAAGGCACGCGCCAACTAAAAGTCAACCAACAACAAGCTTGGGATGCCCTGAACAACCCGGAAGTGCTCAAGGCTTGTATTCCGGGTTGCGACCGCATCGAAGCCAGTGGCGAGAACGAATTCAGCATGGGCACGGCCCTCAAAATCGGACCTGTGTCGGCCAAATTCAATGGCAAGATCATGCTCACCGACATGCAACCGCCGGCCAGCTACACCCTGAACTTCGAAGGGCAGGGCGGCGTGGCTGGCTTTGGCAAAGGCACCGCCAAAGTCAACCTGATCCCGAATGCCGAGGGCTGCGAACTCAGTTACAGCGTCACTGCCCAAGTCGGCGGCAAGATCGCCCAATTGGGGCAGCGCCTGATCGACGGCGTGGCCAAGTCGCTGTCCGAAGAGTTCTTCAAGCGTTTTGACGCCGAAACCGAAAAGCTTTATCCGCCCCAGGCGCAAGCGGCCACCGCTGTCGCCGAGCCTCAAGCCACGGCCGAGGCGCCGGCGCAAGGCTGGCCAGCCTGGGTTTGGGTGGCCGTTGCCGTGGGGGTCGGCCTGGTGATCTATCTCGCCCGCTGAGAGGGGCTCCACATGACCCTGCGATCGGTGTCGGTCGGACATGTGGCACTGGACTTGATGTTCCAGATCGATCAATTTCCCGATCATCCCACCAAGAAGCACGCCGACGATTTCTTTCAAGGGGTCGGGGGCATGGCGGCCAATTCGGCGGTCGCATTGTCCCGCTTGGGCGCCAAAGCCGCCTTCTATGGACCGGTGGGAGACGACACCGCCACCCCGATCTTTTTGCAGCACTTTCGCAGCCAAGGCGTCGACACCCGACATGTGCACCCGATCCATGGGCAGACCAACTCGATCTCGGCCATCGTGACCGACCAC
>JACCDS012038641.1_pt1 | contig 33969 bp, 27 predicted proteins | sample 7446441 | NCBI WGS metagenome assembly JACCDS01 (sample SAMN15323445, study PRJNA562643) | freshwater metagenome | isolation source: river surface water | place: USA:Blue River Watershed | collected 2017-08-17
AAAATGCTTCATCTCCTGCAGAATCTTTGTCATCAAGTGCAAAATTTTCAGCTGTTAAAGGGGTTGGTTCGATGATTGAACTAAAAATCAATCGTGATAGCAGGGAAATTGCTATCAATTGTGCACAAGCCTTATTTGAAAGTATCAAAACTTCACAAAATCAAATCATCAAGCCATATATTGAGGAATCAAAAGCTCTGTTAGTTAAATACGAGGCAAGATTGGTTAATTCTCAATCTTTGGTATCTAGAGCCGACAAATCAGGCGCTGCATTATCGGCCGCATATCTAGCTAATCGTGATGAGGTTAAATTTCTAACAGAAGAAATTCTTCGTTTAAATACCTTCATCACAACTGCTGATACAAGACAGGCAAAGTTGGTTTCTCCTATTTATGCTTCAGATATTGCGGTGTTTCCTAAAAAGACAATGAGTTTAATTATTGGTTTGATGGCAGGTCTATTTTTAGGGTTTCTGTTAGTGATCAGTAAAAAAGCGCTAAAAAATTACAAAGCTGCTTGATCTAGGAATACTTACAATCTTTAAAGGTTATTCAGTTAAAAATTAATAATCAACTATTAAATAGGATAAAAAAATCAAATCATATGAAATGGCATGTTATCCACACCAAGGTCAGAGAGGAGTTCAGGGCTTTAGAAAATCTCAAAGCTCAAGGCTTTGAAGTTTTTTTGCCCACATGCCAAGTTCAAAAAAAATCACAAGGAAAAATCAAACTAACGATTGAGCCACTCTTCAATCGTTATCTTTTTATAAGACTATCGGATGTCACGAGTAACTGGTTCCCCATCAGATCTACTAAAGGGGTCTCTCAGTTGCTTCGCTTTGGTACATCTTCAGATCCAATAGTATTGCCGGATCCTATCATTGATTGTTTAAAGCAGCGTTGTCCCAGTGAGGAGCCTTTGCATGAACTTTTCAAAAAAGAGGAGTTATTAGAAATCACTAAAGGACCATTCAAAGGCCTGACATATTTTTTCTTGAAAATTCAAACTTTGCTGGATGAATTATCAAGAGCGATGCTATTAGTTGAAGTTATCGGCTCAGTGCAGAAGCTATGGTTTCAATCACGACAATTAAAAAAAGTTTAATATTCGACTCCAAAAAGACATAATTAAGAGTTTAATTTATTCTTACTTCATTAATTTAAAGACTTTTGGTGTTTTGAATTTCACCACTGCATTATATGCAAATACATAAGAAACACAAAACACTAAGGCAAAGCATTGTAAGACCCAGGTAGTTTGCCACCAAACCATAGCAGGAAAAACCGCTAAGCTTGATAGTAGCCAAAGATATGGTGATGTTTTAGCATTTTTAGCGTAAGAAGCAGTATCTTTTAATTTATGAACTTCTGCCCATCTAATGATCCTCCGATAAATCAGTGAATGAAAGTGTGCTCCATCAGGTAAGCTTGGATTTTTCCCTTGATGAACTTTACGACGCCAGATAGTGAAAAGTGTTTCAAAGATTGGGTAGGCATTCACCAGCAGTGCAAACCACGGAGATACAGTTGGGTTTCGAATCACTAACAAAATAGATAGGGTGGCAATCAAGTATCCAATTAAGTAAGCGCCTCCATCACCTAAAAATATCAACCCCTTTGGGTAATTCCAGATAAAGAAGCCACCAATTGCGCCAATCACGATCAAGCAGGTTGAAGCTAAAATAGGATCATTTGCTTTAAATGCCACGTAACCAATTGCCAACAAAGTGATGATGGCAACCATGCTGGCTAAACCATTGAAACCATCAATTATGTTGTAGGCGTTGGCAAGTCCAGTGACAGCAATCATCGTAAAAAAAATCGCAACCACACCGAAGCTCAAAAGCCAATCAAATCCCGGCAGATCGATTGTAAAGATTAAAACATTTAAAAAATAAATGCCCATACCAGCCGATACGCCTGTCGCAATAAGACGAGTCTTTACGCCAATTTTTTTTGTTAGGTCTTCAATCAAGCCGCCGGCAAATGCGGGTAGTGCGCAAGCCATGATCTGCAAAAGAAGTAATCCCCGCTCTGTTGACAAAAACAAAAATGAAAAAAAAGCGCCGAATACCGTAGCAAGAAAAATACCGACGCCACCAATTCTAGGAACGGCTTGTGAATGAAACTTCTGAGGGCCTAATAAATCATGATCACTACTGACTTTTTCATGAAGATGTTGGTATCTAACCAAAGCAAGAGTGCTTAAAAGGCTGACAAAAAAAACGAGTATAAATAGTTCCATAGAGTTTTATTATAATTTTTTATTTATTAAAAAGTCATTGTTTATAAGTATTTAATTATGATCTTACATATTTAATGTTAAAATCAAAACATTAACTTAATCATTGATAGATGCAGTTTTATTGTTATAAGATAATCCAAGTAATTGAATTTATTAAATAAAATACTAAAATTTTGGAAATTCATTGCTGTGGTTGCGTGAATATTATTTAACTACTATTTCTCACCATCAAAACAAGTTCTCTTAGGAAAATGTCATCTGAATTACAGTGTCGAGTCCTAAGTGTAAGCATGTGTGGCGTCAGTTATTATTTCAATACCCTGATAGCCAAAAGAGAATTAAAAATAAAAAAATTAGAATAAGAGAGTGATCACTTACTTATACTTCCCAACGCTTGGCAGAAAAAAGTTCTCACTGGATCATTTCTGAAGCGTAAAATGTATGGATTCAAATCTTTATTTAAAGATTTCATTCTTTGAGTAGCAGAGTAGATCCAGTTTTATAGCGTGAATTTATAGGCAATTAGTATTTTAGTTATGGTTAACCTAACAGAAATAGCCAATTCAGCCAGAATTGGAGCTTGTTTTTTATATACAACAAGTTAATTTACGAATAACCATGAAAAATACCGATTGTCTTCCGCTCTGGTAGGCAAATGTCAGGATACCCGCTACCCTGTAGAAACTAAAAAAGCAATTCAACTAAGGGGTAAGTTAGCCGTAAGCCAAACTATAACATGAAAAAGTATTCAACTTTATCAAGATTAAGTTAATTCTACTCAGCAACTTCAATCTAAGAAAACGCTAATAGACCTAGGATAAGGAGAGATCAAAGGCTAAAAAGATATAATGAGGTCATAAGACTAAACTTGGATTTGGGTATTGAGGAACCATTTCAACACTGACAAATGGTGTTGCTATTTAGTTATTGAAATTGGAATGAAAATTAAATGAACTTGATTACATAAAAATAAAAAATTAAAATGTGAAAGGAATTCAGCCGTAATTATTGATTTATAAAACAAGATAAATAAGTATCTTAGAGCTAAAAATTTTGATTATGAAAAAACTATTAATAATTGCTACGCATGGTTTAGGTGATTTAGTAATGACTGCACAAGCTTTGGGCGATAGCTATAAAAAATATAAAACTTATATACTTGTTAGCACATCTATAGAAGCTGAACTTGTAGAAGCTATATACAATGATAGTATTAATGTAATTATTCTAAGAGAGTATCTAAAAATAAAATTTTTTGGAGTGATAAAATTATTATTCTTTTTAAGATTTTTAAATATTGATATATCTCTTTGTCAATATGGAGTCGCTAAAAATACATATTCATTATTAGTTTTTTTTTCTAGAGTGAAATACCGTATTGGTTGGGGTGGCTTACTTGGGTGGTTGAACAACTATAACTACAAATCTCTAGATACAGATCATAAGGTTATTTCTCAAAATTTAATGTTTAAAAAATTTTTAGCTTCAACTATTTCAAATAAATTAACAATTAAATCTAATTATAAAGAGGTAACTAATTTTAAAAAATTCGACATTATAATTGGCGCTAGCTCTTTTGAAAAAGAGAAGCATAAAAGATGGCCTGCCTTAAAATATGCAACATTAATAAATAAGATTCTTGAAAATAATCAAGAGCTATCTATCGCATTAGTTGGTTCAGAAAACGAGTATAATTTTTTACAAAATATTGTAGAAATTGTTAATGACAAAAGGTTATGTAACTTGGCTGGATTATTGAATATAGAAAATACTCTTCAAATCATCAAATCATCAAAAGTAGTAATTGCCAACTGTAATGCTATAAGTCATTTTGGCGCTGCAATAGGAAATAAGGTAATTGGGTTATATGGTCCGACAAACTACAAAATAACTGGAGCATTTGGTTCAGAAGTTTGCCATTTAACTAATTCAATTCCATGCTCACCATGTTATCAAAGAAAATATACTAGTGGGTGCAGTAATCCATCATGCATGTCCTCAATAGAGGTTGATTCTGTATATTTAGCCTTCAAAAACATGATAAATGATAAATCTAAAAATTAATATTATTCATTTAATTAATTAATATGCTTAGAAAATTTATACTTTCAGACGCCTTTATAAGTTTATCAATGCATGGATTGAAATTATTTTTGGCATTAACAATAAACTGGATAATTCTATTAAATTTTTCCACTAAAGATTACGTAATTTGGATGGTTACATCATCAATACTAATTGTTGCAACTGCAGCTGATTTAGGGCTGGGTCAATATGTAACTTTAAAATATATAAATACAAAACCTAAGTATTGGGCCTATATTACACAACAATCAATTAAAATTCTATTCCCACTTGTAATCTTTGCAATAGCATTTGTGTATATATCTTTGGATAGTGATTCTATTCAATACAAAATACTTATGGCAATATTTCTAGGCATAAGATTGCTTACAATTCCATTTTCATCAATTTTAAACTCAAAGAATCAATTTAAATTAAGAAAAATAGTAGATGTTGGTATTTACTTTGTATCATTAATACTTATTTCAATCATATCGTACTATAATAAACCAGTAACTTGGGCTTTACTTATATTTAATGCGTGTTTTATGTTTGGTGGTGGGGTTTTAGTATTTTTATCACTCAGATACTTTAATCCAATAAAAATTTTAAAAGATCCCTTACATGAAGATAGTTTTATTAAAATATATAAAGGAATGCTTCCATTTATGGTTAATAATTTGTCTGGATTAATGACATATGGTGGGTTCATCTGGATAAGTAGTTTTTTTTTAGAAACAACAGAAATGGCGAAGATTTCAGTGTTTTACACTTTTATTTTAATAAATTTATATCAAATATACGATGTAATACTTAGAGCTAGGCAAGCAGATTTAATTAAATTTAGTTATGTGGAAAAACAAAAAAAAATTAGCAACATATTATTTTTTATTTGTCCTATTTTAATTTATTCTCTTTCGCAAATTCTACTTCCATTAGTTGCTGGGAATATAAATTTTTCTAATGTTGAAATTATATTTTTTTCAGTTTTTACTGTATTTGAACTTGGTTTTTTGTTTGTTCAATCAGTATTACAGGTAAGTAGTAAATTCAATCATTTATTGATTCTATTTGCAATAATTAAAACATTAATTCAAGCCTTAGGTTTATTAATTTTTTATTTTCTAGTAACTGTTAATAATTCAAATTTAATTGCATATTTATTTACGTTATCAATTTCAACATCAATTGCATATTTTATATGTAGGGTACATTTAAAGCGTATTGGTTTTTGGAGTTTAATTTGATTTGGTTTCTTGAGTTTACAACAGCTCTTTTGGGATTAACTTTGCTTTGGAATCAATGTATAAAGTTAAAGTTCAAGAATTATTGTGGTAGCATATTTATTTTATGTTATGCACCGCTTTTTTGTATATTTCCATTAATACAAAGAGTATTAATAGGTGGAGCATTATCAATTTCGGATAAATCAATTATTGATGATGAAATTGTTTATTATATATATCAATTATATAATATCGGATTTCTTAGTATTTTTTATTTTTTATATAAATCTTTTGATTCATCAATTATAGTAAATAAATATAATGATTGTTGCTTAGGTAATAAAGCTTTCTACCTTCCATATTTAGTTTTTAGTGTTTTTCTTGGATTGTATCTTATTATTGATGCAACTGGTTATTCAATTATCGAACTGTTTACTTCCACTAGATTTGATTGGTTCTTGAGTCCTGATTTTTACCCTATTCAGTTTTTAATTGGGGGCTATTTAATTTCTTTAATTCCAATTATTTTGTATCTCCTTCATCGCTTTAAGAGATATTACTTATTAATAATTATTTTAATAATTTTTATATTTTTTTCTTTTTTAATTAAAGATCGAAAATCTCTTATTTTCATTATAAGCTACATTTTTGCTATTTCTTACATTATTCAAAATTTTTCTATAAACTTCAAGTTTAAGAACATTTTATTTTTTTCTTGTATCTTAATCTTTATTAGTTTTTGGCAAGTTTACAGACATACTATTTTGATTGCTATCCTCGATGGTACTTATGATAATTTATTTAATGATATTATCGATATGATATTCTATTTATTAAATAATGGCGATATTCCTTATTTCTATAATTCATCTATAACTGCTATATATCTAAACTTACATGATGATTTTACTATTCCTTTTGCTTTGATACGAAGAAATTTATTTTTTTTTATACCTTATGATATGTCTTTAGGACTTAAAATGGAAGATGTTTCTGCTATTTTTTCTGATGCAATTAATGGTGGTGACAGTATCCGAAGAGGTAATATGCCTCCAGGATTTATTGGTTTATTTGTTTTAAGTTTTAATTGGTGGGGTGGTTTGCTAATTTTTTTAACTGTTCCTTTTTTATTATTTAAGCTTGATAGATTAATACACTGCAGGAGAGATAATTTTTTTTATCATACTGTTATTAGTAATTTTTTTTCGCTGGTAATTTTTTTGCTGCGTGGTGATGATTCTAGTTCTTTTTATTACTTTTTATTTACTTTGTTTTTTTTATTTTCAATTAAATTTCTACATGAATTTTTTTTATTATTAAAAAATTGCAGAGTTAATTGATCTTTAATTTTATTTGCTATGAAAATTTCTGATAAAAATATTTGTATTAATTGTGTTATGGATACCAGTGATTCAAAGATAGTTTTCGATCAATATGGTATTTGTGATCACTGTAATGGGTTTAAGCGAGATGTGATGCCACATTGGTATCCTGATGATCGTGGTGCTGCTATGTTTCGTGAGATTGTTGAGTGCATTAAGTATTCAGGCAAGGGTAAGCCTTTTGATTGCATCATGGGGATGAGTGGCGGTTTAGATAGCTCCTATTTGCTCCATCTCGCAGTATCTGAATTTGGCCTAAGGCCATTAGTTTTCCATGTTGATGGTGGATGGAATACTGATCTTGCTGTTAACAACATCCAGATGTTAGTCGATAAATTGGGCCTTGATCTCTACACTGAGGTTATCAATTGGAATGAGATGCGCGATTTTCAACTTGCTTTTTTCAAAGCTGGTGTTCCACACCTGGATATTCCGCAAGATCATGCTTTTGTGGCTACGCTGTACCATTTTGCAAATAAACACGGTATCAAGTATATTTTGAATGGTGGCAATTATTCCACGGAGTGTGTGCGAAACCCTAAGGAGTGGTTGTACTATGGCACTGATATGGCGCAAATTAAGGATATCCATCGACGTTTTGGTACGCTGCCTCTGAAAACATATCCTTTTAGCTCGATACTCTTCCATAAGGTATACCTACGATACATCAGGGGAGTGCGTGTAGTTAAACCTCTTAACCTTATGCCTTACACCAAGGCTCACGCTAGTAAAGTGCTTGAAGATAGTTATGGCTGGCGTCCTTATCCGCAAAAGCATTTCGAATCTCGATTTACCCGATTCTATGAGGGCTACTGGTTGCCGACAAGATTTGGCTATGATACGCGCCGAGTGCAGTATTCTAGCTTAATCCAAACAGGTCAAATGACGCGTGATGAAGCCTTGGAGCGTTTGAAGCAACCCGCCTACGACCTAGCCATGATTGAAGATGATTTTGAGTACATAGCTACAAAACTAGGTATCAGCGTAGAAGAATTGCGTGGTTATCATGAGATGCCACTAAAGACCTACAAAGACTACAATAACCAAGAGTGGCTCTTCGATTTTGGGGCCAAGATGCTTAAGTTTCTGGGAGTGGAAAGGGCCGTGAAACGATGATTGCTATTGTTGATTACGGTTCGGGAAATATTGCAGCAATTGCAGACATCTTTAAGCGTCTAAAGGTTCCTCACATCATCACGGCCGATCATGCTCAATTGCGAAATGCCGATCGTTACATACTTCCAGGTGTGGGGGCATTTGATACCACCATGCGAACACTTCATGATTCTGGTCTTCTTGGTGTTTTGAATGAGGAAGTTCATGGGCGAGGCAAGAAGATTATGGGCATATGCGTAGGAATGCAGATTCTTGGCGATTCAAGTGATGAGGGTAATTTGCCAGGTTTAGGTTGGATTCCTGGTCGTATTCGTCGTATAAATACGAACACGCTAAATATTCCGCCCAAGTTGCCGCACATGGGGTGGAACTCAATCAAAACAATCGGAATTTCTCCGCTATTTGAAGGTGTTGATGTCGAGCAGGGTTTTTACTTTCTTCATAGCTATTTTTTTGATGCCGCTCGTAAGCAGGACGTTATTGCCACAACAAGTTACGGTACAGACTTACCATGTGGAGTAGCGAATGGCAATGTGTATGGCTTCCAGTTTCATCCGGAAAAGAGTCATGCCAACGGTTTAGCTGTCTTTCAGAATTTTTCTCGAATCTAAAAATGCTACGCTCACGGATTATTCCTAGCTTACTTTTACATGATGGCGGTCTAGTTAAGACACGCCAGTTCAATAACCCAAAATACTTGGGTGATCCACTCAACGCAGTAAAGATTTTCAACGAAAAGGCCGTCGATGAGCTGATGTTTGTGGATATTGATGCGACCGTCATGCGTCGTGAACCAAACATGGTTTTGTTACGAAGCCTTGCAATGGAATCGAGGATGCCACTGTGTTATGGTGGTGGAGTAACCAATGCCCAGCAAGCCATACGAATTGTGGCTACTGGTTTCGAGAAGATTTCAATAAGTTCCGCAGCTATCAATCGCCCGGCGCTTATTAAGGAAATGTCCGAGGCAATTGGCTCCCAGAGCGTTGTTGTGACAATTGATGTAAAGATCAATCGCATGTTTGGTGGGTACACGATATACACACATAATGGTAAACAAAAGCACAAGCAATCTTTACTAGAATTTTGTCAGCAAGCCGTAGCGCTCGGTGCTGGCGAGATCGTCATCAATTCGATTGACCGAGATGGTGAGATGGAAGGTTATGACCTTGCTCTTGCCCGACAAATTCGCGATACGATCGATTCTCCGATTACGATTCTTGGCGGTGCGGGTAGCATCAATCACATGCAGGCTCTTATTGATACTGTTGGAGTGGTTGGTGCGGCAGCAGGAAGCATGTTTGTATTCAAAGGCCCTTATAGAGCCGTTCTTATTAATTACGATCGTCCCGCACGGCTGAAAGCAGAGTTCACAGTATGAAACAAGTACTCCAAAATATGGCAAATGGAAGTACCACCTTGGTTGAGGCTCCAGCACCTCAATGCAGCAGCTCACATCTTCTGATTCAAACATCCACTTCGCTGATTTCTGCGGGTACTGAGCGCATGCTGGTCGGATTTGGCAAAGCATCCTATCTGCACAAGGCTCGCAAGCAGCCTGATAAAGTGAAGATGGTGTTGGAGAAGGTAGCTACTGATGGGTTGATCACCACCATTGAGGCTGTGCAATCTAAGCTGGCAAAGCCGGTTCCCCTGGGCTACTGCAACGTAGGCGTGGTTACTGAGGTAGGTGCTGGGGTAGAAGGTTTTCAGCCCGGCGACCGCGTGGTTTCCAATGGCCCGCATGCGGACGTGGTGAAAGTGCCAGTGAATTTATGTGCACGAATTCCAGACGCAGTAGATAATGAATCGGCCACGTTTGTGGTAGTGGCCAGCATCGGCTTGCAGGGTATCCGACTGGCCCATCCCATGCTGGGGGAAAGTTTTGTGGTCACGGGCGTAGGTCTGATCGGGTTACTGACTGTGCAGTTGCTGCGTGCACAGGGATGTCGCGTACTGGCCATCGACTTTGACGAATCCAAACTGGCTTTGGCGCGGCAGTTCGGCGCACAGACTTGCAATCCCAATTTGGGTGAAGACCCGGTTGCGGCCGGCTTGGCCTTCAGTCGGGGGCAAGGAGTGGATGGAGTGATTATTACCGCGTCCACAACGTCGAGCGATCCTGTAACGCAGGCTGCCCGCATGAGTCGAAAGCGTGGGCGCATTGTTTTGGTAGGAGTGGCAGGGTTGGAACTGAACCGGGCAGACTTCTACGAGAAGGAATTGAGTTTTCAGGTGAGCTGTTCCTACGGGCCTGGTCGTTATGACCCAAATTATGAAGAGAGAGGCCAAGATTACCCTCTAGCCTTTGTACGCTGGACTGAACAGCGCAACTTTGAAGCTGTGCTAGATATGCTAGCAAGTGGTCAGCTGGATATGAAGCCACTGATTACACATCGCTTTGCTTTTGAGGATGCACCCAAAGCCTATGAGACACTCATGGTGGAAAAAACTGGTCTGGGTATTTTGCTGCACTACACATCTCCCGCCTCACAACGAATGGTGCGGCAGGTCACTCTTAAATCCAGCACAACCTTCATTGCGCAACGCCCGGTGATGGGGTTTATTGGCGCTGGCAATTACGCTTCGCGCATGCTGATCCCGGCTTTTAAGGCGGCAGGGGCTCAATTCCATACTATCGTCACAGCAGGTGGTATTAATGGTGTGATCCATGGTGAGAAAGCAGGGTTTGCCAAGGCGTCGACGGATATTACGGCACTACTTACAAACCCATCAATTAACACAGTTGCCATCGTTACCCGGCACGACTCGCATTCACGCTTTGTGGCAAAGGTGTTGCAGTCGGGCAAGCATGTGTTTGTCGAAAAGCCCCTAGCGATCGACTATGAGGGTTTGGCGTTAGTGCAGGCTGCTTACGAGGCGGAACAGGCTAAGAACCCACAGGGCAGCGCACAGTTGATGGTGGGGTTCAACCGCCGTTTTTCACCGCAGGTGCAAAAGATCAAAGCGTTACTGTCTACAGTGAAAGAGCCTAAGAGCTTCATTATGACGATGAATGCGGGCGCGATTCCGGCCAACCACTGGACCCATGACAGCAATATAGGGGGGGGGCGGATAATTGGAGAGGCTTGTCACTTCATTGATCTCATGCGTTTTCTGGCAAGCAGTCAGATTGTGTCCGTTCAGGCCCGCTGTATGGGTTATGCACCGGGAGTTGCAGTAACAGAAGACAAGGCATCAATCACGCTGGGTTTTGAGGATGGTTCGTTCGGTACGATTCTTTACTTAACCAATGGTGCGGCAAGTTTCCCTAAAGAGCGTGTGGAGGTGTTCACTGCTGGTCGAGTACTACAACTGGACAACTTTCGCAAGCTCAAGGGTTATGGTTGGCCGGGCTTTACCAAGATGAATTTGTGGAAGCAGGACAAAGGGCAAAATGCATGTGCAGAAGCGTTTTTGAGGGCGGTTGAAAAAGGCGTCCCCGCCATTCCAGGGGACGAAATTTTCGAGGTTGCTCGCGTGACCATCCAAGTTGCCGAACTTTTACGCAAGCAATGATGAGTATTTTGTCGAAAGCACGAACATGTCTGGCGCTAGGCCTACCAAATATCGCCCAATTTTTAAGCTATCGAGCCAGCATCAGCTTGGGACTGAACCCAGTGCGTCGGCTGCAAGGACAGTCGCCCACAGGTCTATTTTTCACCCGTTCAATACTACCCGCATTGCCTTTACCTGTCGTTACTCATTGGGATAAGTCAGCACAGTTGTTCAGTCATTGGCGATTGACAATTGATGATAGTCCACCCGATTGGTTGACCAATCCTCTTACAGGGCAGCGCATGCCTGAACCTAATCGGCCGTGGTGGCAGATTCCAGATTTTGACCCTGCGGTAGGCGATATCAAACTTATTTGGGAGCTCTCGCGAATGGATTGGGTGTTGGCTCTGGCGCAACGGGTGCGCCAAGAAGAACCCGGTGCTTTAGATCGACTCAATGATTGGCTGGTCGATTGGTGTACGCATAACCCTCCTTACCTAGGGCCCAATTGGAAGTGTGGGCAGGAAGCATCCATAAGAGTAATGCACTTGGCTTGTGCCGCACTCATTCTAGGACAGATTCACGATTCAACAACTGGATTGCGTGAACTAATCACCTTACATCTGCAACGTATTGCCCCCACGCTGAAATATGCAATGGCGCAGGATAATAATCATGGTACTTCGGAGGCAGCAGCGCTCTTCATTGGTGGTAGCTGGCTCGTTTTGTTAGGTGACGCCAGAGGCTCACAGTGGGCAAGTACAGGCCGCCAATGGTTGGAAAACAGAGTAAATAGGCTAATTGGAGAGCAGGGTACTTTTAGCCAGTACTCCCTGAACTACCACCGGATGATGCTTGATTCGTTAAGCCTGGCGGAATGCTGGCGGCGTGCATTGAACCTTCCAGCATTCAGCACCGCCTGGAAGGTTCGCGCGTTGGCTGCAACCCGCTGGCTGCATGTTATGATCGATCCATCCACTGGTGATGGACCCAATGTGGGTGCCAACGACGGCGCGCGTCTGCTTCAACTTACCAACACCAGCTACCGCGATCACCGGCCCAGCGTTCAATTGGCCATGGTGCTATTTGCTGGGGTTCGTGCTTATGGCGAGAGTGGCTCATGGGATCATAGCCTGTTGTGGTTGGGGCTAGACTTACCGAGCGCTACTGCAGACGCACCCGTCAGCTTGCAGGCTGACGATGGTGGCTTCATGATGCTGCGCCATGAAGCTGCAATGGTATTGATGCGATACCCTCGTTTCCGTTTCAGGCCCAGTCAGGCAGATGCGTTGCATGTAGATTTCTGGCTGGGTGGTCAGGGCCTCCTTCGAGATGCTGGGACCTATAGTTACAATACCGAGGCACGGTGGATTAAATACTTTGGCGGCACCGCAGGACACAACACAATTCAGTTTGATGATCGGGAACAGATGCCGCGCCTGAGCCGCTTTCTGCTGGGTGATTGGTTGCGCACGGAGCAGCTCGAACCTATTCGTTTAATAGCCACGGGTTTTCAGGCAAGTGCTGGCTACCGGGACAGGGTGGGTAGCTGCCACCATCGGCGGGTGACACTTGAAGACAAGCGTTTGGTGGTAGTAGACGAGGTTCATGGTTTTGCCAATCGCGCAATACTTCGATGGCGCCTATCACCGGATAAATGGCACCTGAAGGCTCCTCGCGACAATGATTTAGCCTATGGATGGGTGGCAACCAATAGTAGTGGACATCGTATAACCTTGCGATCAACTGCATCCGTCGAACGCTGTAGCCTAGAGCAAGGTTGGGAGTCACTCCATTACCTAGAAAAAACACCTGTATCCGTGCTTGAGCTGGAAATTACTAAGCCAGGCAGACTGATAACCGAGTATCACTGGAAAGCATGAAGGTTCTGTATTTTCATCAGCATTTTGTGACACCGCTCGGGGCCGGTGCTATTCGTTCCTATGTTATGGCACGAAGCCTGATTGAGCGGGGGCACCAGGTGACGATGGTATGTGGAAGCATTTGTGGCGGAAACACAGGTTTGGAAGGCCCGTTTGCGGATGGCATGCGGCGGGGTTGGGTCGAAGGCATCGATGTGATCGAACTGGATTTGGCGTACTCTAATCACGATGGACTGTTTAAGCGTTCTCTCACGTTTCTAAAGTTTGCTTGGCGCAGTATCTTGCTAGCTTTGCAAGAGCCTTACGATCTGGTGTTTGCCACCACCACGCCGCTGACTGCGGGCATTCCGGGTATTGCCGCCAGGTGGTTACGTGGCAAACCCTTTGTTTTTGAAGTGCGAGACCTTTGGCCGGAACTGCCACGTGCAATGGGGGTAATCCGCAATCCTTTTGTACTTCAAGTCATGGGAGCACTAGAGTGGCTCAGCTACCGCTCAGCACATTCATTGATTGGTCTGTCGCCGGGTATTGTGGAAGGCATTACGGATCGGGGTGTACCGAGCGAACGGGTTAGTTTGGTGCCCAACGGCTGCGATCTGGACTTGTTTGAGCGCGACACCTCTCCTTGGCGTCCTAAGGGCGTTTCCAGCACCGATCTGTTGGCGGTCTTCGCGGGTACCCATGGTATCGCTAATGGTCTGGGCGCTGTACTTGATACTGCTGCTGAGCTAAAGTGCCGCAAGCGTAACGATATTAAATTGCTGCTGATCGGTAACGGCAAACTCAAGACTGCTCTTCAAGAACGGGTAAAGCGTGAGGGATTTGATAATGTGATATTCCACGATCAGGTGAGTAAGGCTCGGCTAGCAGGGCTGATGGCCTCAACAGATGTAGGTTTGCAGGTACTAGCTAATGTGCCGGCTTTTTATTTCGGCACGTCACCAAATAAGTTTTTTGACTACATTGCAGCCGGTTTACCTGTGATAAACAATTATCCAGGCTGGCTCGCTGGCATTATTGTCAAGTACAAATGCGGTTTTATCGTTCCACCCGATGATCCGGTAGCTTTTGCAGATGCGTTGGAATCTGCAGCCGCTGATCGCGAGTTACTTAAAGTTATGGGGCAACGCAGTAGGGCTCTGGCAGAGCGGGAGTTCGACCGAGCCATACTAGCCAACCGATGGGTTGATACTATCGAGAACACATGGCGCTACTTCAACCAAAATAAAAACCCTAACACCACAGTATGAGTTCTATCCAAAATCACCAACAGGCGGTTGTTGAGTTTGTACGAGAAATCTTCGGGCAAGATTTCATACCGCTGCACCGCCCTGTTTTTGAGGGCAATGAAAAGCAGTATTTAATCGAATGCATAGACTCAAATTTTGTTTCCTCAGTAGGCACGAAAGTGGCCAAGTTTGAAGAACAGATAGCCGCTTTCACAGGCGCACGATATGCGATTGCTACCGTTAACGGTACCTCCGCATTGCACGTAGCTTTGCAATTAGTAGGTGTGCGGCGTAACGATGAGGTGATTTCGCAGGCGCTTACCTTCATTGCAACATGTAATGCATTAAGTTACGTAGGTGCGCACCCGGTTTTTGTAGATGTTGACCGGGACACTATGGGTATGAGCCCGAGAGCTCTGGCGCGTTTTCTGGCTCAGCACGCCGAGAAGCGGGAGGGTCAAGCTTGGAATAGGATTACTGGGCGGCGAATTGCAGCCTGCGTGCCTATGCATACCTTTGGCCTGCCCTGCCGCATAGAAGAGGTTGCGGCTCTTTGCGACGAATGGGGTATTGCTCTAGTGGAAGATGCGGCCGAGTCGCTTGGAAGTTATGTGGGTCAGCGCCACACTGGAACCTTCGGTCGTATGGCAACCTTCAGTTTTAATGGCAACAAAGTCATCACCACAGGAGGCGGGGGTATGCTTATCACCGATGACGAAGAATTGGCTAAGATGGCTAAACACATCACTACAACTGCCAAAGTGCCCCACCCCTATGAGTTTGTGCATGACGAAGTGGCTTACAACTACCGGCTACCCAATTTAAACGCGGCGCTGGGCTGTGCGCAGATGGAGCGTTTACCTGAGTTTTTGAGGGTAAAAGCCAGATTAGCCGAGCGTTATAGCGCGTTCTTCGATGAGCGTAATATCACATTCGCTCGGGCACGAGTGGGCACTAAAGCCAATTACTGGTTGAACGCGGTCGTGTTAGAGTCACTGGCTGACAGAGATGGTTTCCTGGCGTTCACCAATACCAAGGGTGTGATGACACGGCCTATTTGGCGTCTAATGACGCATCTGACAATGTTTAAGCACTGTCAACACGACGGCCTGGAGAACTCACTCTGGCTTGAAAATCGTGTGGTTAACATTCCGTCGAGTGTACCTGATGGTGCTCTACCGGCTTTTGTAGGAGAGAATTGGAAATGAATGTTCTAGGTTTGATCGGGCGAGCACAACCCTTATTCGATGAAGATGTAATGCGGCATGACGCACTGCTTAATGAAAAGGTGTCTAGAGGCAGGTTCCTTGTGATCGGTGGTGCCGGCTCCATCGGTCAAGCTGTCACACGTGAAATCTTTAAGCGCCACCCCAAGGTACTGCATGTGGTCGATATCAGCGAGAGTAATATGGTGGAACTTGTGCGTGACATCCGTAGCAGCCTTGGTTATATCGAGGGAGATTTTCAAACATTTACGCTGGACTGTGGTAGCCGCGAGTTTGAAGCGCTTATGAATGCTGGCGCGGGCTACGACTATGTATTGAACCTCTCCGCGCTCAAGCATGTGCGCAGTGAGAAGGACCCGTTCACGCTGATGCGGCTGATTGAGGTCAACATTCTCAACACGGTTAAAACACTGGCTATGGCACGGGACACTGGCGCACAAAAGTATTTCTGTGTCTCCACCGACAAGGCGGCTAATCCGGTAAATATGATGGGTGCAAGTAAACGCATCATGGAGATGTTCCTAATGCGTGAGAGTGAGATGGTGCCGCTTTCGCTAGCGCGGTTTGCGAATGTGGCGTTTTCAGATGGATCCCTCCTATATGGTTTCAACCAGCGCTTTACCAAGCGTCAGCCAATTTCAGCACCTAACGATGTGCGTCGCTATTTTGTTACTCCTCAGGAATCGGGTGAGTTGTGCCTCATGTCATGTTTGCTTGGTGAAAACCGCGACATCTTTTTTCCTAAGCTCAGCGAGCAGTTAAACCTGACCACGTTCTCCAGTATTGCGGAACGCTACATCGAAGCACTAGGCTTTGAGCCTTTTGCCTGTGCTAGTGAGGATGAAGCGCGGAGTCGTGCGGCCGAGCTGATTGCTACTAAGCGTTGGCCGTGCTACTTCTTTGCCAGCGATACTACAGGTGAAAAGGACTTCGAGGAGTTTTTCACTAATCAGGAGACGCTCGATATGGACAGGTTCAGTCACCTCGGCGTCATCAAGAACGCCGCCAGCTACGACCCAGCTTTGCTGGACGATTTTTTGCGCACCATCGATAAAATTCGTAGCGCCCCGACTTGGGAGAAGGCGCCCATCGTAAATCTTTTTAATCGTATGCTACCGGACTTTGCGCACAAGGAGACCGGCAAGTATCTTGACGCGAGGATGTGAGCCGTGCAACGATTTTGCGATATTTTATTTTCGGCGCTCGCTTTACTGGCGCTCTCCCCTCTGTTGGGATTAATCGCGATTTTTCTGCGCTTCACAGGAGAAGGCGAAGTTTTCTTCCTTCAAAATCGTGTGGGCCTGGATGGCAAACCATTTACACTTTATAAGTTTGCCACCATGCTTAAGAATAGTCCGAGTATAGGCACTGGTACGGTGACGCTGAAGAATGATCCCCGCATACTGCCAGCCGGTAAGTTCCTGCGCAAAACGAAAATAAATGAGCTTCCACAGCTGCTCAACATCCTCAACGGAGATATGAGTATTATTGGTCCTCGGCCCCAGACCCAGAGATGTTTCGATGCGTTCCCCAAGCCCTCGCAAGAAGCTATCGTGAAAGTTCGTCCGGGCCTCTCAGGTGTTGGCTCGATAGTGTTTCGGGATGAAGAGGAAATGATGCACGGCCACAAGGATCCTAAATACTTCTATGATCAAGTCATCATGCCTTACAAGGGTGAGTTGGAAGAGTGGTATGTGCAGAACCAAGGGCTATACTCCTACCTTATGCTGATTGGCTTAACAGTCTGGGTAATATTGATTCCAGGTTCTGGTGCGGCATGGAAGGTGTTTGGCAATCTGCCTAAGCCAAATAAAGAATTGGCAGTCGCGCTGAGTGCAGTCTAAACATGCATAACCGGGATGTTTATTGTCAGGTTGCTCAATTGCATGCGAGAAATATCGATCAAGGATTTTTGTCTAGCTTAGGGATGCCTTTTTTGTCGTTGTTGTACGAAGTAATTGATGCAAATGAAAGCAGCGTTTTATTGATCGCTCGAAAAGAGGAGCGTGTAGTTGGTTTTGTTACAGGCGCTGAGGGAATGGGCTCGATTTATCGTCAATTGCTACGCCAATGGCCGCGCTTGTTTATTGCACTGCTTCCTGTCATGGTGTCCCCGCGAAAACTTTGGAAGATTGTAGATATATTGTGGATAGGCAATAAAGCGAAGCCAGCGCTGGATTTGCCACAGGCCGAGCTTTTGAGCATCGCCGTTGAACCAGATCAGCGTGGTCAAGGGTGCGCAGAGTTGCTTTATCAAGAATTGGCTGATCACTTCCGTCAACGTGGCGTATTTGCATTCCATATTCTTGTGGGTGAGAAGTTGGTGACAGCCCATCGGTTCTATAGGAGGATGGGGGCAAAGTCTGTTGGCTGCCTCGAAGTTCATCAAGGGCAAGTATCAATCATATATATCTATGATTTGATTATATGTCCAAATATCCGAAACAAAAACCGGGTTGCGGAGCATTATGATTAAAAACAATTGGATACCAAAATGCGCAAGATTTTCCAGGGAGTTGATTACTAAGTGACAAAAAAAATCATGTTGGTATTTGGCACCAGGCCGGAAGCTATAAAGATGGCGCCACTCTACCATGCCTTAAAAGCATGTTCGGAGGAATTTGAAACACAGGTTTGTGTGACGGCGCAGCATCGTCAGATGCTAGATCAAGTTTTGCGGGTTTTTGAAATTATCCCGGACATTGACCTGAATCTAATGAAAGCTGGACAAGATTTATATGATGTGACATCGTCAGTGTTGTTGGGTATGCGTAATGTGTTGCAACAGTATAAGCCAGACGTTTTGCTGGTGCATGGTGATACGACCACTTCACTGGCTGCCGCCATAGCTGGCTTTTATGCTGGTGTGCCTGTCGGTCATGTCGAAGCTGGCTTGCGGACTCATGATGTATATGCGCCTTTCCCAGAAGAGTTTAACCGGCAGGTAGTCAGTAGAGTGACACGCTGGCATTTTGCGCCGACAAAGTTCAGTCAACAGAATCTGCTGAATGAGTGCGTAGATATGAATCAGATTACATTAACTGGTAATACGGTGATTGACGCATTGCTATGGGTACTTGCCCGCATAGAATCTGATGTTGGACGCCAAGCCGAACTCACAAAATTCTTAGATGGCCGATTGCCTTTTGAGTGGCAAAGTAAGCGCTTTCTGTTGATTACCGGCCACCGTCGGGAAAACTTTGGGGATGGTTTTTTTCAGATTTGCGAGGCGCTGAAAGATTTGGCGGCACGCTATCCAAATGTTCATTTAGTGTATCCGGTGCATCTGAACCCAAACGTCCAGCAACCAGTAAACTCGCTCTTGAAGGGACTGCAAAATGTGCACCTGATTGAGCCGCTGGATTACGAACCATTTGTTTTCCTAATGAAGCACAGCTATATTGTGCTGACAGACAGTGGCGGCATCCAAGAAGAGGCTCCTAGCCTGGGTAAGCCAGTGCTAGTGATGCGTGACATGACCGAACGGCCAGAAGCGGTTGATGCAGGAACGGTGATCTTGGTTGGCGCAAACCGAGGGCGTATTGTGGCCAATGTGTCTCAGCTGTTGGATAGCGACGCTTCTTACAAGCTTATGTCTCGAGCCCACAATCCGTATGGGGATGGCAGGGCCTGCGAACGAATCATTGATGTACTAAGGAGAATTTAATTGAGCAAAAAGACGATTTGTGTCGTCGGGCTAGGCTACATCGGTTTGCCTACGGCTGCACTATTGGCGAGTAACGGCTATCAAGTTGTGGGGGTTGATCTGAATATTCATGTGGTTGAAACAATTAACCAGGGACGCATCCACATCGTTGAGCCTGATCTAGATGCTTTTGTGCAATCTGCAGTTTCGACTGGGTGCCTGACAGCCTTCACCACACCACAGGTGAGTGAAGTCTATATAATTTGTGTTCCGACACCCTTTCACGAGGATGAAGGTATTCCTCGGCCAAACATTGATTTCGTGTTGACTGCTACTCGCAGTATCGCTGGCTTGGTCAAACCGGGTGACTTAGTGATTTTAGAATCAACTTCGCCAGTTGGAACGACCCAGCAGATTGCTGAGATATTGAAGGCGGCAGGAGTAGACATCGGTCAAATTCATGTGGCTTACTGTCCGGAGCGCGTTTTACCTGGCAAAATCATGACTGAGTTGGTTGAAAACGATCGTGTCGTCGGCGGGCTGACCCCAGCGGCAACTGCAACTGTGGCTGGATTTTACCGGACGTTTGTGCGCGGAGCGGTGATGGAGACCGATGCAAAAACGGCTGAGATGTGCAAGCTTACGGAAAATAGTTTTCGTGACGTCAATATTGCCTTTGCCAACGAGTTATCGTTGATTTGCACTAAGGAGGGCATCAATGTTTGGAACCTCATTCAGCTGGCTAATCGCCACCCTCGCGTCAATATTTTGCAGCCCGGCGCCGGCGTTGGGGGACACTGCATTGCTGTAGACCCTTGGTTTATTGTGACACGTGATTTTGAAAACTCACGTATTATTCGAACTGCACGCGAAGTAAATAACTATAAAACTCTTTGGGTAATCGAGCAGATTAAGATTGCAATAGAAGATGCATCTGCATGCACCGGCCGCATGCCCAAGGTAGCCTGTCTAGGATTAGCATTTAAGCCTAATATTGATGACCTACGTGAATCTCCAGCCCTTTACATCGCTAGAGAATTGTTAGAGCAAGGTTATGATTTGGTGGCGGTTGAGCCGAATATAGATTCACATAAACACTTTACACTCTCGACGCTCGAGGATGCACTAGAGACTGCTGATATTTTTGTAGTGTTAGTGAAACACAGGGAATTTTTGGATGAAAATGTGAAAATGGTTCTGAATGAACGGTTAGTTTTAGATTTCTGTGGGGTTCTGGCTTGAATGTAGTGACGCTCTTCAAGCTTAGAAAGTAATGTTTGGTGTTACAGGTATGCATAGTCCCTAATCTTCGCTTACTAATCCCCATTAGCACTCATGATTTGAAATCACTAGTTGATATGCTGAAGATTCGCCACAATCAAAAGTTTATTTGATTAATTATTGCATCAAGCTAGATGTGATTTGGAGTTTGAAGATTTTTTAAGCTGCGATTTAAAAGACTCGCCAGAGGTTATATCTAAAAACTTCGTTTAGAAAATGGGAGTCACCTATTTATTGCAATAGTTGAATGAGCCTGTAAAGTAAGATAGATTTTAATCATCTGGATTGCTCATGTCAGGCAGTGCTATAAAGTTAATAATATGCAGACTCCTCGTCTGAGATTTTATAAAAGAGATCAAACCTTATCTCTAAGATATTGGAGGGGAGTACCTTTGGAGGTTACCTCAAAGTGATGGTCGAAGTGGGGCTGGTGAGGATTAGAAAAGGGCATTCTCGAGAGTAATTGTTGATTTCAAAAAGCATCAAGAATGGCGAATTAATAATCGCCTCGTCGATGTAGATAAAGAATAGTTTTTAAAAACGGCAATTAATAGTAAATGAGATGGAGTCCATATAAATATTGATTTACAAGGACTTGAGCTTAAAAAAGATGTTTTTACAAAACATTAAAATTTCTTAAATCAATCCTGCTTCATGAGAAAATCCTTTTAATTCACATAATTACTTACGATCATGATTCTAGTTACTGGTGGTGCAGGTTTTATTGGTGGTAACTTTGTATTGGATTGGTTAGCCAATTCTGCTGCTGAAGGTATTGTTAATTTAGATAAATTAACCTATGCCGGTAATTTGGCAACTCTTCAATCTTTCTCAACTGATGCTCGTCATGTGTTCGTCGAGGGTGATATCGCTGATTATGAGTTGGTGCTCTCACTACTTAAAAAACATAGCGTTCGTGCTGTAGTCAATTTTGCTGCTGAGTCTCACGTCGATCGCTCGATTCATGGGCCTGGGGACTTTATTCAGACCAATGTGGTTGGTACTTTTAATTTACTTGAGTCAGTTCGTGCTTATTGGTCAGAGTTGCCTGATTTGGAAAAATCGAGCTTTAGATTTTTACATGTGTCTACTGATGAGGTTTATGGATCTTTATCTCCAACAGATCCTGCTTTTACAGAGACAAATTCTTACGAGCCGAATAGTCCTTATTCAGCATCTAAAGCAGCATCAGATCATTTGGTGCGTGCTTGGCACCATACTTATGGTTTGCCAGTGTTAACCACCAATTGTTCAAATAACTATGGTCCTTATCATTTCCCAGAGAAGTTGATACCTTTGGTAATTCTAAATGCCCTTGCTGGTAAACCTTTACCTATTTATGGTGATGGTCAACAAATTAGAGATTGGCTGTACGTTAAGGATCATTGCTCAGCGATTCGTCGTGTATTAGAGGTTGGCAAATTAGGTGAGACCTATAACGTTGGTGGTTGGAATGAAAAACCTAATCTTGAAGTGGTGAATACCATCTGCAGTGTTTTGGATGAATTACGTCCCAAATCAGATGGCAGTTCTTACGCATCTCAAATAACTTACGTGAAAGATCGTCCAGGCCATGATTGTCGGTATGCCATTGATGCTACTAAATTAGAGCGTGAGTTAGGATGGAAACCTGCTGAAACTTTTGATACAGGTATACGTAAAACAGTACATTGGTACTTAGATAATCAAGAGTGGACTGATGGTGTTTTAAGTGGTTCTTACCGTGATTGGCTTAAGAAGCAATATAAGTAAAATTTTAATATGGCTGACATAACAATAAAGCTAAAGCGATTTAAATTATTTTGAAAATTGAATTGGTTTTTTGAAGTTTACTTTATTTAAACCAAAGTAACTTAAGGTAAGTATTGGGACAAGGCCATATGTCATATTCTTCATTCGAACTTCTAGATCGTAGTAAGCCTATTGTGGTGTTTGGTCGTGATGGTCAAGTGGGCCGTGCTCTTCAGGCTTGTTTGAAAGATTTAAAAACCCCCGTGGTTTTTTTAGGTCGATCTGATTGTGATTTGTCTAATGAGTTGTCTATTAGAGAGGTACTAAATCGTTATCAACCTCAAGTTATTATCAATGTTGCTGCCTATACGGCCGTTGATGAAGCAGAAAGTGCTGATCAGCGAGAGCTTGCTTTTGCTATCAATACTAGGGCTCCCAAGATCATGGCTCAATATGCTGCAGGAGTGACTCATGGCGTTTTGGTTCACTATTCAACGGATTATGTGTTTGCAGACACTAAAAAAACAGCTTACTTAGAAACAGATACAGTCGGGCCCGTTGATCAACTATGTGTTTACGGACGGAGTAAATTGGCTGGCGAGTTAGCCATTAAAGAAGCTTTTGATTTAAATGCTCTTGGTGCTTCTAGTGATTTGAGTAATAGGCTAAATAGTCTGGATTTACATGAGGCTGATCAGCAATCGAGTGTGTCTAGATACTTTATTTTGCGCACTTCATGGGTGTATGGTGACGGGAGTAATTTTATTAGAACAATCTTACGTTTAGCAGGTGAGCGAGATCAATTAAAGGTGGTAGCTGATCAAGTGGGGGCTCCAACATCCGCTCAGTGGTTATCTGAAGTTGGTGTGCAAATTGCAGGATCTAGACTTGAGTCCGGTATTTACCATGCAGTACCTGATGGTGAGGTTTCTTGGCATGGGTTGGCAGTTTTTGCTATTGAGACTGCTGCTAGTTATGGTGAAGGTATAGAGGTTAAATCCGAGAATATCTTGCCTGTACCAGCCACTGACTACCCAGTGCCTGCTACTAGACCTTATAACTCAAGATTAAGTAATCAAAAACTTAAAAAAGCCTTGTCAGAGATGGCTTTTACAGGACAATATCCCCATTGGCGGGATCAAGTTGAAAAATACGTCAAACAAGTCGTTGAAGAGTCACTTAAAAGTTAGATCAAAGATTAAGTATTAAAAGTATTGAAAAATTTCAAAATATGGGTCAATAACCATGAATCGTAAAGGCATTATTTTGGCGGGTGGCTCTGGCACTCGTTTGTATCCGGTAACGCAGGCAGTATCAAAGCAATTGATGCCTGTTTATGATAAGCCTATGGTGTATTACCCATTGACCACCTTAATGCTGGCTGGTATTAAAGATATTCTATTGATTTCCACTCCACAAGATACGGCACGCTTTAATCAACTGTTGAGCGATGGCTCTCAGTGGGGTTTAAATATTCAGTATGCAGTTCAGCCATCGCCTGATGGTTTGGCTCAAGCCTTTATCATCGGCAAAGAATTTGTTGGAAATAATCCATCAGCTTTAGTGCTTGGCGATAATATTTTCTACGGTCATGAATTGATCAATCAATTGAAATCTGCTAATGAGCGCACATCAGGTGCCACAGTTTTTGCATATCATGTAAATGATCCAGAGCGCTATGGCGTTGTAGAATTTAATGATTCTTTTAAAGCCTTGTCGATTGAAGAGAAGCCTTTAAAACCAAAGAGTAACTATGCTGTCACTGGCTTATATTTTTATGATCAACAGGTCTGTGATATTGCTAAGTCTATCAAGCCAAGTGCACGAGGAGAGTTGGAAATTACGACTGTGAATGATACCTATCTTCATATGAATCAGTTACAAGTTGAAATCATGGGTCGAGGTTATGCCTGGTTAGATACTGGCACGCATGATTCTTTATTGGATGCAGCAGGTTTTATTGCTACTCTGCAAAAGCGCCAAGGTTTGATGGTGGCATGTCCTGAAGAAATTGCTTATCGACAAGGGTGGATTACTGCGGAGCATCTTCTAAAGTTGGCTAGGCCACTTAAGAAGAATGCTTATGGTCAGTATTTAGAAAAGATGCTTAGTGAAAAAATTAAATGAAGATACTGAGTGAAAGTTCTTTTGAAATTTTTGGATTTATTAATTAAAGAGATAGAAATATAGATGCCTGTTACTGTTGCTCCCACAGCAATCCCTGATGTGTTGATCATTGAGCCCAAAGTATTTGGTGATGATCGTGGTTGGTTTTTTGAGTCTTTTAATGAAAAAGAATTTTCTGCTGCTGTAGGTCAATCTGTGACATTTGTGCAAGATAATCATTCTTCGTCCAAGAAGGGTGTATTGCGCGGCCTTCATTATCAAATTGAGCAGACTCAAGGCAAGCTGGTGAGGGTTTGTTATGGGGCTGTGTTTGATGTTGCGATTGATCTTCGTCAGTCATCTAAAACTTTTAGTCAGTCGGTATGTGTTGAGCTATCAGCAGAAAATAAAAGGCAGTTATGGATACCACCTGGATTTGCGCATGGATTTTTAGTGCTATCTGAAGTGGCTGAGTTTTTATATAAAACGACTGATTACTGGCATGCAGGTAGTGAAAAATGCATTGTTTGGAATGATCCTGATTTGAATATTCAGTGGCCAAACATTGGAATTGAGCCTATTCTGAATCCTAAGGATGCTACTGGCTTGTCTTGGGGTGATGCACCCAAGTTTTAACTGATTTTGAAGCTATCATAAAAATTCATTTTGAACCTTTTTTCCTATAAAATGCAGATATGAATGAAGGTTTACGCTCCAATCTTAAAGCCCCCCCAGTAACCTTCTCGCGAGTTGTTAAACCAGTAATCCTTTGTGGCGGCTCTGGCACCCGTTTATGGCCTTTATCCCGCGAATCATTTCCCAAGCAATTTGTTCCCCTGATTGAAGGTAAGAGTCTTTTGGGGCTGACTATAGAGCGAGTTAAATTATTGGGTTCTCCTATTTGTGTTACTAATGAAGAGCATCGATTCTTTGTTCAAGATTTAATGCTCCATGATTCTCAACCAGCAAATTGTTTAGCTTCAATTCTTTTGGAGCCGGCTGGAAGAAATACTGCCGCCGCAATAGCAAGTTCTGCTCTGATGCCGGGTGTATCTCCATCGGATCTTTTGCTGTTTTTACCCTCAGATCACTTTGTGCCGGATATATATTCTTTTGTTTCAACCATAGAGGCTGGTGTCGCAGCGGCAAATGAAGGGTTTATTGTGACTTTTGGAGTTCAGCCAAGCTTTCCGAGCACTGCTTATGGCTATATTCAAAAGGGCGATTCTCTTGATTTGGTATCTGGTGAAATCAATACGTATGCAGTTAAGCGTTTTGAAGAAAAGCCAGCTCTTGAAAAAGTACAAGCCATGCTTTTATCAGGCAACTATCTTTGGAATGCAGGTATCTTTTTGTGTGCTGCATCAACATTACTTGAGGCGCTTGGAAAGCATGCTCCTGATATTCTGAGTTCTTGTCAGCAGGCAATGCAAAGTCCAGAGATTGATGGTAATTTTATTAGACCCAACAAAGAATCTTTTTTATCTTGTCGATCTGAGTCCATTGACTATGCCGTAATGGAGCATTTTGACAAGGTGGCGGTTGTGCCATTCAAGGGTGCTTGGAGTGATGTGGGCAGTTGGAATGCTGTTGCAGATTTAACGCCTGAAGATCAATATGGTAATCGTATAAGTGGTCAGGGCATGGCCGTTCAATCTTACAACACCTATATCAACGCACCATACCGACCGGTGATTGCTTTGGGTACTTCTGATTTAGTGATTGTTGATACAGCAGACGCTGTTTTAGTGGCATCAGTAGATAAAGTTGAGCAGGTTAAAGAGGTGGTGGTTTCCTTAAAGAAAGCTGGTCAGGCTGAGGCAGTGATGCATCGTAAAGTTGCTAGACCATGGGGTTGGTACGACTCTATTGATATGGGTGAACGTTTTCGGGTTAAGCGCATAGCTGTTAAGCCTGGAGCTAGTCTAAGTTTACAAATGCATCATCATCGAGCAGAGCATTGGATTGTGGTAAAAGGTACTGCTAAAGTGACCAACGGCAATCAAGTTTTTCTATTGGAAGAAAATCAATCCACGTATATTCCAATCGGTGCCAAACATCGTCTAGAGAATCCAGGAAAAACCGATTTAGAAATGATTGAGGTTCAGTCTGGTGGGTATCTTGGTGAGGATGATATCGTGAGATTTGAAGATACCTATGGAAGAGCTTCTTAAAATATGTCAATAACACCTATTCTCATAACTTCTAGTGTTATTCCACATGATCAAACGGTTAAGCTAAAAGATCCTGAATCAAGAATTTTTCATACGATTGAAGCACTTGATCAATGGATGAAAATTCATCCGAATGGAAGTTTTGTGTTGTGTGATGGTTCTGGATATGATTTTAAAGAGCTTGTTTCATCCCGCTTTCCTCTGGCGAATATTGAATGCCTATCATTTTTAAATGATAGCGAATTGGTTAAGTTTCATGGAAAGGGTTATGGAGAGGGTGAGATCATTAAGTATGCTTTAGAGCATTCAAAGTTGCTAAATGATGCTGACTCGTTCATAAAGTGTACTGGCAAGTTATGGGTTGATAATTTTCGGGACTGTATTAAGAACACTGAAGGTGATTTTTTCTGCCAAGCCTACTTTACAAATGTTTTTTCTCTTAAAAAAATAAAGTTGAAATACATTGATACTCGTTTTTATTTTTTTAAAAAAGACTTCTATTGCAAGCATTTTCTGAATGCGCATCAAGGTTTAAGCATTTCATCAGGATATGGTATAGAGGAAAGCTTTCGGGATATCGCAATTAAAAACTCTTTTACTCGTTTTTTATTTAACTATCCGGTGAGAATTTTAGGTGTAGGCGGAGGATCTGGCAGTTACTATAGAAGCACTGCCCGCAGATATTTAAAGGATGCACTGAGGTTGCGCATCGTTCGATTTTTTTCTAGCTATAAAAATTTATTTAATTAGTTTGTTTTTTAGCAAAATGCCAGCCAATAGAGCCATGCTGAACCCTTGCATTTCAAGCATCTGATCTCTTTGGGCGCTATCTAAGAAATTCCTTAATATCCAAATAAAGCTTGTTGCAAAAAGAGCTGCCGCAGCCGCCTCAGAGCCGTTGATTTTTTGTCGTATTGCATTGATGGCTATAAAAATAGAATTGAGATAGATTGAAAATAAAATTAGAAAACCAGCAATACCTATTCCAAGAGCTGTGTCTAGCCAGCCATTATGGGTGTTTGCCAAATTAACTTTAGGGACACAAATTCCTTGTAAGCTAATTTGGTAGGCTTCCCTAGATGCATTAATTCCCCAAGGATTCTGCATCAATAAAGTTAGACCTGCTCTAGCTGTGACTATTCTTGATGCTGTGCTGCCTATGTCTATTTCATGGATTGTTTCAACATCATCGGCTGTTAATACTTTTTTTGTTTGTAACAATTCCCTTTTAATTTCTTCGGCTCCATTGCAGTTGATTGATATTGGATTACCCATCAAACCAATTGTCACTTTAGAGTCAAAATTTTTCCACTTATCTGGAAAAAACCCGGCCATTGTTTTTGTCACTGCAAACAAAAATAATACCAACAAAAATCCTAATACAATTTTTTTACTTAAATTGATTTTATCTGTAGTTAGCAACGAGAAAAATGCCACAACCATGAAAGATAGGATGATGAAAATCAGACCACCTCTGCTTCGAGCCATAACAACTGAAATAAGCATGATAGCTAACAGTAGCAGTAGACTAAGAGTCAATTTTTTTAAGTTATTGAAAAAAAATAGGCATGTACTTAAAAAGATGGTTCCTTGCAGAGCTGAGTAGCCTAAATCTCCATGACTAAGACTTAATCCACCATAACCCCAAGGAATGATTTGTTGCTTAATTGACTCAATCAAAAATAAACCTATGTGAATCAATAATGGGATTGAAAAACAAAATCCTAAAAACAAAAAAAGTTTTTTTATTGAGTATTCTGAAAAATATAAGCCAATGGCTCCACCCAAAATGCTATATAAAATGAATTTCAGCCACTCTGAATTTATATTTTTGATAGTTTCAAACTGATCACTTGAAATGAACAATATGAAAAAAAGTAGATAGACAGAAAAAGCAATCAGGGGCTTTGATGATCTTAGATAGATTAACCAATCGCGGTTATTAAAAATAACCAGAATAAATAGCAATCCAGCTGTAATATTTCTAATCGCCATGGTGTGTGGAATATTCCAGACAGGGATGAGAATCAACAGCAAGCCACACAATAAAACATCAAGAAATCTAATGTTTGGGAAATTTTTACAAGTATTGCTGAAGTTCATTGTTCGATGCGCAAATTTAAATTCTTAGAAGATATTCTTATTATTATAAGCTCTTGTTAATAGTGAGATAATTCGCAGATTCCTTTAATAAATCATTTAAATGAAAAAAGACGCTGATTTCTACCTGTTCTGTAAGTCCTATCTTGGAGATCTCAAGAGGGTGCAGCAGTTGTGGGCCAGTGTTAAGAAGTTTAATGTGGACCAAATTCCTTTCTATTTATGTGTTCCTGCTCAAGACTTGCCCCGATTTCAAGATCAAATGGATGATCCATGCCAATTAATTAATTGGATACGTGATGAAGATGTTGTTAAATCTAATCCAAGAGTATCTTTAGATCATTACCTCAATTGCGATGGTCGACTATCTCAGCAAGTAGTTAAAAGTGAGTTTTGGAGAGTTTTCCCAGATGAACTTTGTGATGCTTACTTGTGCTTGGATTCGGATTGTGAGTTCATCAGAGATTTTTACTTAGATGATTTTTATCATCCTTCTGGAGTTCCATACAGCGTGATGCATGAAAATAAAGAACTTCTGCAAATGTCTATCAACAAGGGCATTGAAAAAGTTTCGATTAATTTTCATAAAGAATGTGCAATGATGAAGGAGGTGTTCAATAGGTCTGGGCCAGACTATGATTGGGGTCCTACTCCTGTGATTTGGTCGTCAAAAGTTTGGCGTGATTTAGACCAGAAGTATCTTGAAGTTAATAATAAGACCATTTGGGATGCAATTATTGAAAGGCCAAGTGAACTTCGTTGGTATGGTGAAGCATTACTTCAATTTAAAAGTATTCCGCTATATCCAAAAGAACCTATTTTCAGGGTTTATCACTACGATTGGCAGTTTTTTACATTTAAAAAACAAGGTGAGTCTGTTGATAAATTAAAAAGGCATTACTTGGGCATGTTGAAGCAGTCAAACTGGAATTTTGAGTCAGACTATTTGCCTGGAGTTAAGAAAAAGAGTCTTTCTTCGCGAGCTTTGAAAATGGCAAAAAGATTTTTAGCTAGATTCCGCTGAATAATTTAATAATGAAAAAAATTCTTATTCTTTCTCATGCATTCAATATGGATGGCCGGGCGGCTAGTCAGACTATTACAGATAAGGTACCATATTTTTTAGATGCTGGATATGAGTTGTATGTTTTAAGTGCTGTAACTGGTCAAAAAGATACGACAGTTCATCATAAGCAGCTGCTTGCTTGGGGGCCTTCAGCGTTCAGATTTGACTTTAGACATTGGTTTGCCATGCGTTATGGACGTAATGCTGCTTATAAATTGATCACAGGAATACTATCCATAGTACTTTTACCATTTATTTTTTTAGAAAAATTATTACTTGGTTTATCTAATCAATGGTCATGGACTTTTCCTGCTGTTATTAACGGTTATTGGTTGATTAAGACGAATAAGATTAATCTAATTTATTCAACTGGTGGTGCTTGGTCAGCGCATTTAGCTGGCTGGATCTTGAAAAAAATAACTGGGGCGATATTGATTGTGGAGGTTCATGACCCCTTGGTTATTCAAGATGTATCAACATCTTCTTGGTCGAAGAAGTTATGGTCACGTGAAAATCAATTCCAAAAAATTCTTGAAAGCTTGCTTTGTAAAGATGCTGATCTTGTTTGGTGGTTTACAGAGGGTGCGCTCTCTCTTGCAAGAAAAAGAAATCCCGAACTAGGTTCAAGGGGCTTTTATTTGCTACCAGGAGTTCAGGCTCCGGAGATGCGAATAAATCATAGCTTTAAGCCTTTTTTTAATATTGGGCATTTTGGCTCTCTGGCTGAGAGCAGATCACTGGAGCCCATCTTAAATGTGTTGCCTAAGTTTTTCGAAAAACACCCTGAAGCAAGAGGTCTTTTAAGAATCAATATTTTTGGATCTGGTCTTGATAGAAAATCAAATTCAATTATTCAAAGCCTTAGCCTTCAAAGTTCTATTGTTTCTCATGGACGTTTAGAGTATGACCCGGTCACGGGTTTAAGTGGCAGGCAAAGAATTATTCAAGAAATGCAGGCAAGTGATGTTTTACTGCTTTTGCATGGAAGTCATGATGGATGTTATGAATACATACCATCAAAAATATATGAGTATTGGTGGGCTGATCGACCAATCCTAGCTTGTACTCACTTAAATCAGCAGTTAGATGAGCTTGTTAAAAAAATTAATGGCCCAACAAATGATGCATATCTTTCTCATGTTGATGATGAAGATGAAGTTTATAAGTCAATTGAATTTGCGTGGTTAAACTGGTCAGAGAAAAAAGAATTCTTAAGGCAAAATGAACCTTTAAGCGTCAAAACTGCAGTCGAGCAGATTATTCAAAAGATTGCTCATAGATGAATTTACTTCATTCGAAGCAAAATTTTTATAGAAGAGATATTGATGGTTTAAGGGCAATATCAATACTTCTGGTATTGGCGTACCATGCATTTCCTGAAGCGATTCCTGGGGGGTACATTGGGGTTGATATCTTTTTTGTTATTTCTGGATATTTAATTACTAAGATTATTCTTGAGGAAATCAATAATAAAAGTTTTTCTCTGCTTAATTTTTACTCTAGACGAATCAAGCGAATTTTTCCGGCATTAATACTGGTTTTATTTTCAGCTCTTTTATTTGGCTGGTTTTTTTTAACAGCAGATGAACTTAAGAATTTAAGTGGACATGTTGTTGCTGGTGCAATTTTTAGTTCTAATTTATTGCTCTTGAAAGAGGCTGGATATTTTGATGCTTCTGCAGAATTAAAACCTTTATTGCATCTTTGGTCGCTAGGGATTGAGGAACAGTTTTATATTCTTTGGCCTCTGTTGTTGATCTTTTTTAAAAGCTCAAAATTTAAACTAATTCTCACCTTAATTTGTATAGGCTTATCTTTTTCTTTGAATATTTATTTAATTCAGGAAAGTGTAACCAGTAGTTTTTATCTGCCATTTTCTAGATTTTGGCAGATGTGGCTTGGCGCAATCTTGGCGATGCAATGGGATCAAATTAATATACTTGTTAAGAAAGTTGAGAGTTATTTCATTTATCTGGGTTTTTTCCTGATTGCACTTGGGGTCATGTTGCTTTCTAAAAATAGTTCTTATCCTGGTTGGTGGGTACTATTGCCGACATTTGGTGCCGTTTTCATTATCCTAAGTAAATCAGAATCCTTTTTAAATACAGTGCTAACAAACAAACTAATTGTTGGTATTGGCTTGATTAGTTATCCCTTGTACCTATGGCATTGGCCTATCTTGAGTTACCTGCACATAGCTAATGGTCATGCTCCGAGTATTCACTGGAGGATTGCAGCTTTAATCCTCACTTTTATTTTGGCAATTTTTACTTATTTTATTGTTGAGAAAAGAGTTCGTGCTAATTCAAAAAAATACCTGCCTAGCTTACTTATTCTTTTAATTTTTGTTGTGGGCACTTTAGGTTATTTGATTCATAACAAAAATGGATTCGAGTCGAGATATAAAAAGATAATCCATGTAGACCAATCATTTAAAGCCGACTTTCTTCGTTGGGAAGACACTGGATTGGTTCCCAATGTAGATTGCGTCAATTCTTTTAAATTTCCCAAGTGGAAAGTCTGCTTGCAGAGCAATGATACCCATCAACCAACCGCTGCTTTGATTGGCGACTCACATGCTTTTCATGCTTATTGGGGTGTTTCGGAGTTATTTAAAAAAAATGAGAATTTAATTTTGTTAGGGCAGGGCGCTTGCCTACCTTTTATCAATTTAAGCGATCAACTTGGTGGCACCAAATGTGCTGAATCTATAGATAAGTTATATAAATATATTCTTAATGAGAAATCTATTAAGACCGTGTTTATTTCACATAGATTTTTTTATATAAATCATGAATCTACCTCTAGGCAAATAGATTTATTTGAGCGGTCTGTAGATGAAACTTTCAGTCAACTAAAGGATGCTGGCAAAAAGATTGTTTATTTGAAGTCTGTTCCTGAGCCAGTCATAAATCCTAAATTGTGTGTGGGTGGACTGCCTTGGGGTAGAGCACTTCCCAAAGAAGCTTGTGATTTTTTACATCAAGCAGATTTAGATCGCCAGAAAAATTACAGATTAGCTATAGGTAGGGTTTTGCAGAAGTATCAAGAAGTGATAGTTTTTGATCCTAGGGATTATCTCTGTGAAATAACCAAATGCTCTTTAGTCATAGATGGCAAGGTAATGTTTATGGATGAAAATCATTTATCCAGATCAGGGTCTTTATTTTTAGGTGGAAGATTGGCAAGTTATCTTGACGATAAACCTAATAAGTAAAGTTATTGAACATGATTGGTTCTAACTTGATCTCTTCATGTCATAGAAATAGTAGTTCATTCTGGTTTGAGCGACAATAACATCTATGAAGATTTTGATCGTTAAGCTGTCCTCTTTGGGCGATGTTTTGCACAATTTACCCGTGGTTTGGGATCTGCGTGCCAAGTACCCAGAAGCTCAGATTGATTGGGTGGTGGAAGAGGGCTATGTGGGGCTTTTAGAGCCTCTGAAGACCATTACTTTGCCATCTGGCGATTCTGTTGCTGGTATCAACAACATCATTCCATTGGCGTTTCGTCGTTGGAAAAAAGCTTTAAAACGAGGCGAGTTCATCCGCAGTATTCAGGAATACATCACTTTTAAAGAGCAATTTAAGTCAGGTGTCTTTTCTGACTATGACTTAATCATTGAAACCCAGGGTTTATTGAAGTCAGCTTGGGTGACTCATTTGGCCAATCCAAATAAGACTGCTTCAGTTTTTGGTTTGGCTAATCAAACCGAGTTTTCTGGTTACGAGCCATGGGCTCGTAAGTTCTATACAGATTGTTTGCAGGTGCCGTTTCATTGTCACGCAGTAGATCGCTCGCGTTGGGTAACAGCTTCCGCTCTTGATGTGCCAGTACCTGATCGTGCAACTTCACCCCCTCGGTTTTATCCTTCAGCCCATGCTCAGTCTTTGGTAGATGCTGCTAAGTTAGGATTTGCATCCACTCGAGTTGATTTGGGTTTTGATGTTTCTAAGCCTTATGTGATGTGTTTTCACGCGACGGCGGGTA
>JACCDS010644191.1_pt1 | contig 33833 bp, 26 predicted proteins | sample 7446441 | NCBI WGS metagenome assembly JACCDS01 (sample SAMN15323445, study PRJNA562643) | freshwater metagenome | isolation source: river surface water | place: USA:Blue River Watershed | collected 2017-08-17
CTTAGGCCGGTTCGCAACCTGCGCGCGGCGAACTTCGGCTCGGCATCGCTGCTCGACTTCACCGTTGAGCATTGCAGGAGCAACCACTCGACGATGAAGCATGCTCTGCGTGACTGGATGATCGAGCATGGCTTCGACGCGGTAATCGGCCTGAATCGCGAGCCGACCGAAGTCGTGGTAGCGCGTCCACACTCGGTGCTCGAGGTCGCATTTGCTGAGCCTCTCAATCCAAACGTTCCCATCAACCACTAAGCGAGTTCCTCGAGATGAGTCTCGACGACATCCGGGGATTCCGACAACTTCAAGTCGTAGGTGCGCTGTACCTGGCGTGGATGTTCGGCCCGACTCACGACTGGATTGCAAGCGCCTGCAGTCTGATCATGACCATCCTTCCATGAGGCCCAAGGACAGCGGTGAGGCGCTGATGTGGTCCCTATCGTCTGGAGGTCGACTCGGTTAGCCGAACCGCCGCCCTGGCAACAATTTGCCGGATCTCCTCTTCCGGGTCGACAGCAAGCGTCGTCAGATACTCCTGAAGCCGTGCCGGTTCCATGTTTGGCTGGGAAAGCAGGTCAACACACGCTCTCCGCCATTTCGGGTCTGTACTTGACAGCAAGGGCTCAAGCCTACGAACCTGCTGCGCAGAAAGCGGTGGAACTTGCTCCAAGAGGTTGGCCACGACCTGAGACCTCAACGCTTGTGCGGCGATTCTCTCCACGATCGCCTGTCGAAACTGATCAGACAGGTTGATCCTTTCGTGAGCTTGGGCGATTGCTAATTTTCCAACCCCGTCGTGAGGGTCGACGAGGGCTTCAAGCAGCATGTCGTCCGTGACGGCACTCAAGCCAATGAGCGTCTTGAGCAGACCTTCCCGTGGGCTCTCCGGTATCGCCTTACCTTGCGGCTTAATCTCACGCGTCTTCCAGTCCGCGTACGCCGTCAGGATGACGCTGGGGTCAATCGCCCCTCCCCTTGATGCAACGGAACTTGCCACTCCCGCGGCCGCGATTGCAACCCTGGTAGATGACGATTTCAGCCCGAGCTGAATGGCCTCGCACAATGCGGGCGAATACTCCACAGTTCTTTCTTGCAGTGCCAAAAAGAGATGATCAGCGCCCGACGGTAGTGGGTGCACGAGGACGTCAACGAACATCCCGTTCGCGGCCTTCTCGTGCTGCGCAGCCACAATTTGCACCGCGGCCCATAGGCCATAGCCTGCGCTCCTCCGCAGCAGGTCAGCAGCTTCCCGGGGCGTTGACTGCAGTTCAGAGAGCATGTTTCCAGCAAGATAGGCCATCCCCATAGAACCAAGGTTCATGGCCGCTGCCAAACGCTCCCGGTCCGCAATCTGCAGTGCCGCCTTTTTCCAGTCCGGAGTAGGGGCATCGACCCGCGGGAGATCAGAGTAGTGCCGTCCGAAGTCCACGTCAGACTTCCCAGCATCGAAGAACTCGGATGCCTCATCGGCAAGTTCAGAGCCATCGACGCACGAGGCAGATACCAGTGCACCGAGGACATCGCGGACAAGCTGCTTGTCATACGGCCGCTCCCAACACTCGAAGTCATCAGGCATGTCCCTCAAGCAGCTCGCGGCAACAAGCGCCCCGAGTTGAATGTGCGGTCCACTAGGCCGAGTCGACTGATTGCTCTGGCTAAGGCTGCCCGTTCCCTGGCTCGCCACAGCCTCCAGCACGACGCGCCAGTTTTTCCCTGCCTCCTCCACCCAGTTCGTGGCATTCATCAGCGCCATGGCCAGCGAGTGGCGCTGCTTCCACTCCACGTTAATGGGCGGAATGTTTCGGCTTTCGAGCAGAGCTTCGACGCTTCGGTGGAAGGCTTGCGACTGAAAGCACTTGTGGCCGAACCACCTGACTGCCAGCGCGGCACAGTCGGCGTCCGAGTGGGCTGCCAAGGCTGCCAACGCAACTCGGCTGACTAGGACTCGATCTGAGTCACCGGCCCGCAGCGACAGAGCTCCCAACAAGGTGGTTCGAAGTCCCACGGATATTCTGGGGAGGATTGCGTCAACTGCAGCCGCCAGGTCAGCGGCCGTGTAGCGCGCTGGCGTCACGCCGCAGACACATGCCCAAGCAGTAAGCCGCACTGCGTCGTTCAAGCAATCCAGGTTGCGCTGTGCGATCGGCTCCACCTCTCCGGGATGAACTAGCGCAAGGTCTGCGATGAACTTCCCAAGTTCAAAATTCCTGCCACTGGACGCCTTGCTGAGGATCTCAAAGGCAACCTCGGCGGTCCGACGAATCAGATCTGCACTGATGCCGGCTTCCGAGGAACTGCACAAGACCAGCGCCTGCTTCAGGTGCTCAAGCGTCGACTGGCTACCTTTCTCTATCAGAGCCGCTGCGATTTCTTCACCCATCCCCAGGCCGCCGCCGAAGTCGACAACCTCGTGCCAAGCATCCTGGTCAAGGAGCGTACGCAACTCTGCAGACCTGTCTGGAGCTGGACGAGACGCGAGGTGTCTTGCTGCACAGTACTCAGCGAACGTCTTGTGTACAAACGTCCAGTACCTGACTCCCTCGTGATGAAGCTTCTCGATGACACCGCTCGTCTCCCAGTAATCCAAAGCAGGAGTGAGCCGCTCCGTGGCCGCAAGCTGGGTTGTGCCAAGCTCGGCGGCCAACACGGTCGCACAGCGCCTCTCGACATCGGTGGCCTTTGAAAGAGGCGCTGCGATCAGGTGCCAACCGAGAATGTTCAGTACGGACTCGAGGACCACAGGCGTCACCGTTGATGATGTCGGCCTACTACCGCCACTCTCATAGAGTCCGATGAACTCGGCATAAAGACTAGAGCGTGATCTTGGAAGCTTGTTCTTCTGGCAGATGACGGCCGCGGCCATGCAAAGAAGTTGAGGACTTCCGCTGATGGCGTCGCCTGCTTCGGAGTCCCCCAACTCTCGATGCACCCAGTCGAACAGCTTGGTCCTGTCGTCGGTTGGCTTCAGCACCTCCAAGAGCGACACTAGATTTGCCGTCCCGTGTACCAACTCCGGTGCGACGAGCCGGTAGTGGTTCCAGTCCGAGAGAGCTGACGTCGTGTAGCCGATCGGCCTCGTCGTGACGATGATCCGGGCAGAGGGATGACCTTCGGAGAAGGCACGGATCGCCTGCGCGACGGTCTGATGACTCGACCCGCACTCGTCCAGCCCATCTGCCAACACAACCAAGCCATCACTCCTGGCGGTTTCCAACATACTTGGCTGCACCCCAGATCCGTCCAGCGCATGCTCTAGGAGCGCCTTCTCAAAACTGGAGCCAGCGGCCATCGCGGCCGCAACGGGCTTAAGCGAGACGCCGAGAACCGTGAACTCATCGGCTGCGTACCTCGTGGCGAGCAGCTTCATGAGCGTGGACTTCCCAAGCCCAGGCCCAGCAAGGACGACTGCCTTGGGCTTGAAGCGCCCTATCCAATCTCCGTCGAACTCTGCGACCGCCGCCCTGTCATCGTTCTGGTGGTACCGAGAAATCGCTGCAGCGGCGTCCGTGGCTTCAGGCGTGTCCGCTGTTGTCGCAACGACCTTCATGTCCAGCAGGGAGCTCAGCGGCAACTTCATTCGAACTGCTGGCACGGTGAAGAAGTTGTTCTTCATGATGACCCAGTGGCTCAACTTGGCTGTCACGGCTGCTGCCGATCCACCGTCCCGAATCGCCACCCCTTCACGGCGGAGAAGCCTGAGCAGGTGTTGCATGGTCCATCGGCCGCGGTGTTCTATCAATCGGACAGCATCGCGGTACATGGCATTCCAGGCTGCATCGACCCCGCTTTCCTCCGCGCAAAGATCGCGCAGCAGATGTTTTGCGTGCTTGATGCTATGGTCATCCGCATCCAGCGCATGAACCACCCGGACGCGAAGTCGCTCGCAGGCGCCCTTCCAGTCCCCACCTAGCTTGATCAGCCTTGCTTCGAGGGCTTTTCCGATTGGAGTCAAGCTGTCTGAGCGTCCTTCCCCCAGCCGGCGAATGTCCTTCGGCAGCTGATCCTTCACCGTCCCACTGGAATCAGAAGCGACAGCAAGGGCGGCATGCTGAAGTTCGCCGCTCTGAAGAGCGGCAACCATTGCCTCGATGGATTTCCACAAGTCAGAACTGCGGCCTAACCCCTTCTTGGCTTGGATCTCCGCAATTACCCCGGGAGCGATCTCCAGCCTCAGATCGTCACCGGCGCCGTCGCTTTCGGCAGAGATGGCCATCGGCACATCGGCATCTGCAAGCCAGCCCAAAGGCACGCCTCGCAGGAGGTGCGCTCCAGCAATTGCCGTGACTGCCGCCTGGAAATTGATACCGCCCCCAGTGGCAGTCCCGCCCCCGGCCTTCTCGGGCTTCTTCGCCCGTTTGGGCGTCATAGTTGGAACGGAGGCCGGTTGATTCGAGGGTGGAGTTGCGGTCATGCTCAGATGGGCGATGCTGTCAGCAGCATTTTGACGTCCGGAAGCTGACCGGCGAGCTTCGGGAGAAGCTCGTCTCCAAGCGTCCTGTCACCGCAGACGGCGTGCTTCTGGTGAAGGATTTCGGGTTCAAGCCCGCGCACTCCTCTGAAGAACCCGCTCTGGGCGCTCAGCATCTCGGTTTCCAGCCCGTTTTACTGCACGCGGGTAGCCGAAGGTCCGTCGCACGCCAGAGCCCGGCGCCCAGCTGGTACTCGATCGATAGGTCCCAAAGGTCCTGATCGCGGCGAAGGAAAATCGGCACACACGCACCTATGAATCGCTAGATGCCGCCCATGAACATTCCGAAGCTGGCTTGGACACGCTGGATCGGCAAAGGTACGCACCGTCTGCCCGCTGTCCGCCAAACTTTTGACGAGGCCGCCAAGCAGGTTCGCAATCGCCTCCGCAGATATCGAGCGGACTCCATCCTGCTCTGCGCGCTGAATCGCTTGCACGAGGGAAGCAGGCGCGGCGGGATGGAGGATCTGAAGTCGTGGCCGTGGCTATCGCTGCTTCTCGCGAAGCTCGTCTTGGAGGAGGCCCAGATTGCGCTTGACCGCGGTACCCCGTGCCCGCCGGCCGTATTCGAGTACAGCCTGCAGGTACTCTGGGATGCACAAGGCTCAAGGGAGCGGATGGATACCGGCGACGGAAAGCTGCACCTCATGATGCGTTCGCTAATCCAGCCGCAGCTGCTGTTCCAGATGCCTCCAACCGTCGACTTCCTGCGGTGGCCAGCCCTGATCGCTCGGCTGCCGGCGGATGACCCTTGCCGAGCTCTCTTCGTCGAACGCTTCGGACTGCAGCCCGAGCTGTTCAACCTAGTCAGCTATGCAATTCACGCTCCGGTCCTGAACAACGAGCTGCGCTTCGGACCGGACTACTTCTCGCCGCTGCAGGAAACCCTGGGCGACGGCGCTGAGCGATTCCTGGCCGAGTTCGCCAGAGACGCGCCAAGCCTGCGGGAAGAGCTGCAGGTCCAGCGGCAAGACGGCTTGGCCGCTGGACAGCTCAAGCGGCCTCACCATGAGTTGAATGAGCCTCCTTGGCTGATGAAATACCCCCTGTTGAGAGCAGGCAATGGCGACCTGATCGTCTGGCATCCAGCAGTCTTCGCGCGTGGCATGAACGAAGGCGTCCACTGGCGGCTCTCTGAGCGCGGCGGCGAGTACGCGAGCCAGTTCGGCCGGGTCTTCGAGACGTACGTCGTCGAGCTGCTGGACGAGGCTGGAGTCAAGTATCTGAGCGAGGCCGAGTACAAGAAGGCCCTGGGCTCCGACAAGAACTCGATGGAAGCGATCGTCACGCAGGGCGACGCCAACGTGTTTGTTGAAGCGAAGTTGACTGTGTACAACTCCGACATGGCGCAGCACACGCACGCGCCGGTGGTCTGGAAGGCCTTGAAGCGCGTGCGCGACGCCATGAACCAGGGTTGGAAGGTGAGCGAACAGCTGCGACAGCAGGGCGCTCCGAACTGGGCCTGCACCAAGCCGAAGGAAGACATCTTGGTCATCGTGACGAGCCAGCCTGCCTTCTGCGCTACTGGCGAGCATTTCCGTCGCCTGTTCAAGCACGATGTCTTCGACCCGGAGAAGCTGGCTGAGCGCGAGCAGAAAACTCCAAGCGCTGCTCAGTTGGCGACGCTGCCATTGGAGAACATCGTGATCGCCTCCATCACCGAATGGGAGCACTTGATGGGATGCGTCGGCCGAGGCGAAGTTGACTTGGTTCAGTTCCTCCAGGAAGCGATCGTTGCGAACAAGAATCCGGTTGAGTCGGTGATGTTCATCGACCAGCTTCTCGGGGGAAGAACCAAAAGCTGGCCGAGGTCCAAGCTCATCGAGACGGCGAGCAACGACGTGGAGTTGGCGCTGGTCCATGCGCTCGGTGGCACGGCGGCGGATCTGGAGGATTCGGAAGAGGAGCCCAACTGAAACAGACACACTGGGTGGGCCGAACTCTCGGTTGCCTCGAATACGATGGCGCATCCCCGCTACTTTCTTGCCTTCCCCCTCATGACGAACGTTGATACCTCCAAGCTCTCTTACAGTGAGCTGGTGGCACTGAGCAAGCAGCTCGACCAACAGATTGCTGAGAGACGCTCTGAAGAGCTGAAGGTCCTGGCCGACGGATTCGCGAAGAAGCTGGAAGCAGCTGGCTTCACCGTTGCCGAGGCGCTGGAAGCGCTGCAGCCGTACGCCATCATTCGTGCAAGCAAGCCAGCCTTTGGTAAACCTAAGCGCGTTTTGTATCGTGATTCCGCGAATCCGGAGAACACATGGAGCGGCCGCGGCCGCGGCCGCGCCGCCGGCTGGATTACGGCCTATGAGGCCCAGGGCAGGACACGCGACGAGTTCAAGGTTGCCACGGCTTAGCTAACCCGCCGGCCATTGCATCTGCTAGGAGCTCAAGCAGCCACCAGCTATCAGTCCACAGCTGGGAAGTCGATGTCAGTATCGTTGATGCGGTTCACCAGGTTGGTGAAGGTGGCGCTTGAGACGGCAAGCGCAATCTCGATCAGCTGACGGCTCGAATAGCCGGCAGCCTGCATCGCCTCCACCTCTTTCGCAGGTATCGTCCCTCGCGTGGACACCAGTTGCCTGACGAAGTACAGCAATGCGTCCAGCTTCTCCTTGCCAGTTCCCCCGCCTGTGCGGATCTGACGCAGCTCGTCGGGAGAGAGCCCGGTCATCTTCCCCATGAGGGAGTGGGCCGCCACACAGTAGTCGCAGCCAACATGAGCGCTTACAGCTAGCTTCACGACCTCCAGTTCGCCACGCGCCAACGATGTCTTGGCCAGCGCCTGGTCCAGCGCTAAAGCCGCGGCCAAGCTCTCCGGGCTATGTGTACCGATGACAGCATAGGCATTGGGCACCTTGCCAATAGCCTTTTTTATGCCTGCGAACAAGGTCGCGGCAAGGCCTTCAGCGGCGGCGGGATCAACGGCGGCAAGACGGGGCATGTTCGCTCCTCGCTAGGCAGGCCGTTATTGGCCCGGCACTAGTTTGGTACGGCGAGTTGACATTCACGCACACCAAATCGTTCCCAACTCTTTCCCACCAGTCTCCAATTTCTGTGAGCGGCATGAAAGCTGGACTCCAGGGCAACAGAACAGGACGATCTGGTGCGCGATGCGGCAACTGATGTTCCGCGTGGATGTGATCATCTTCACGCTTGAGCAGCTGAAGCGACGTAGTCAGTGGGTCATGAACACCAACTCCATAGGTTTCATGAATGCGCCAGCCCAGCTATCCAGATCTGACACCTCCGAGATGCCAGAACATAGGCGGCTGACAAACCATGCAGGACCTTTCGTCTTTTCCGATCACACAGCGCTGGCCGGCATCTCATCCGGACCGTCTGCAGCTGTACTCCGCCCCCACGCCCAACGGCGTCAAGGTTTCGATCATGCTGGAGGAGACCGGCCTCGCGTACGAGTCCCATCTGATCAACATATCAAACAATGAGTCGAAGGACCCGGCGTTTGTCTCATTGAATCCGAACGGCCGCATACCGGCCATCATCGATCCGGCAGGGCCTGACAGCAAACCCATAGCCGTGTGGGAGTCCGCTGCGATCTTGGTCTACTTGGCGGAAAAGACCCGTCAGCTCATTCCGAGTTCACCCGCGCAAAGGTACGAAGTCATGACATGGGTGTTCTTTCAGATGTCAGCCGTCGGACCGATCTTTGGCCAGCTTGGCTACTTCCTTCGCTTGGGTGGCAATGACTACAGAGCTCTCAGACCTCAACAGCGCTTTATCGAAGAGTCGAAACGTCTGCTAGGCGTTCTTGATGGCCAGTTGGAGGGCCGCGATTGGATAGTCGGTGACTACTCGATTGCCGATATCGCAACGCTCGGCTGGGTCAATGCACTCGAACATTCCTACGCCGCTGGCGACATCCTTGGCCTCAAGCACTATTCGCACATCCAAGCGTGGCTTAGCCGCGGGCTGTCACGGCCCGCAGTTCAACGTGGCCTGCGCATCCCATCGAGGTCGGCATGAGCGTTCTCGCCGCCGGCGGTCGTGTGGATCATCTCGGTGGCGAGAACACCGAGAGTCTGCCTGCCACACGGGCGTAGAGAAGCACCAAGTGGCTATCTCCACCGCACGCAACACCTCACTTCACCCGCTGCCGCAGTACGTCCGGTGCAGCAGTTGCTCACCCCAACCCGAGGCCAAGGTTCATCAATGACATCGACGATGACAGACGTTATCGAAGCGGTCCAATCCTTTCTTGCCCAGGGCTATGACCGGGAGTACCGAGTCAACAACGGCGATCTAATCGATCTGGAGACAGGGTTGAGTGTTGACCCTTGCACTATGCGTGTCGACAGGGCAATGCGCCTCGAGAGCGGGCACGATGCCGAGGACGCTTCTAACATCTACGCGATCGCCGATCCAGCAACCGGCCACAAAGGCCTGCTGATTGATGCGTTTGACGTGTTCGACGAGATCTGTCACGGAGACCTCTCCGAACGCCTCGTAGGGAATCGGGAGTCAGCCCAGGAAAGTGACCAGGATGCGCCGACTAAGCACGGGCTACGAAAGGTCTTCAAGAGCGAGTTTGACAGCGACCCTGAACGCTATGTTCTGCGTGAAGGCTTTCCGGACTTCCCAGCTTGTCCTTTCGGCGGGAACTTCAGCATCCTGGGCTTTGATACAGCCGAACAGTCTTACGTATGGCTGGTCACAAGCATCATTCGGGACTCTCGGCTGGTCCGAGTTCCGTTTCAGGGCGAAGACGTCAACAGCGTCGAATGAAGGCAGCCGCGAGCTCTGACCGCTCTCCTGAAGCGGGCAGGAGTGGCCCTCCTGAATCTTCAATGTCAGTACAGCGCAACGAGGAAAACGATGGATTGGAAGAAAGACCACATCCGAGAAACCATGCTTTCTCTAGAGACGAGGGCGTTGCGCAGCGCTCGCAACCACTATCTGAGCTATGTCTCTACCGCCAAGCTTGATCCGACGGAGCCGATCGAGAGCGACGAGCAGGCCCAGGCCGAAGCCGCGGCCGACTTCGCAGAGGCGCTTGATGACACGCTCCACGACTACGCTGAGAAGCTCGACAAGCTTGCGGCGATCGATTTCGGTCCCAAATCAGCCGTCGAGGAAGGTGCTGTCGTCAAGCTATCCGGCCGCTATTTTGTGATCGCGGTATCGACGGCCAAGTTCACATGTCAGGGGCGTGAACTGATGGGAATCTCCACAATGGCGCCAATCTTCGAAGCGCTTGAAGGGGCACAACCAGGGGAGACGGTGAGATTCAACGGCAGAGACATCACCGTAGAAGAGATTCAATGAGTGGGAGAGGCCGGCCACAGCCAAGGCTCGTCCAGCGTCAAAGTTGTTCTCCGGCGGCCAAAAAGTAGCTGCCGCTTCTAGGTATTAGTTTGCCGGCAGCACCGGATCCGTCTTTCCGACGTTCCACTCGACGAACCCCTTGGCCGCCAGTTGCTTTAGGGTCGTCGCACTCGACTTCTTGGGAATCGCGACGACGAGCAAATCACGGGCGCGCGTGACAGCCACGTAGCCGATACGCCCCTCCTCCCCGTCTGTCCCAGTCAGCATCGCCTTCACGTCTTTGTCAGCCGTTAGGTACATCACCGCCGGGATGCCTTCACCTTTGACGGAGTGGACTGTTCCGCGTCGGAGGCCAGCCCAATCGTTCTGGCCAAAGTCCACGACCATCAGCGGACCGAGGTCCGGAAGTTCAGCCTTCGTGACGCGAGAATTCCAGGTGGGAACTCGCTTATAGGAAGTGCTGACCTCAACGCGCCCTAGCCAAGCCTCGATGTTCTCTTTCAAGGCTGGCTGCCAAGCACTCTTCGCCGCCAGCGTGGCGCTCGGTATCCCTGTGGCCGGCGAGCGGATGAGCGCCCAGATGTGCCGCCGCAGCATGCGCAGTTGGGCATCACCACCCATCCCTTTGATCTCCTGGACAAACGAGGATGGCAGCCCAGCGACTAGGTGCAGCACGCCTTTGGCACAGTGCTCAAGCGCACGAGTGATATCCCCTCGCTGTTCACGCTCGATGGCGGCAGCGGCGAAATGTTTAACCGCCGACTGGCCAACTTCATCGGCTCCTGAAGCCAGCTTTGACAGAAGCGAGCCGCCCCGACACAGCACCACTGACTCTTCGAACAGGTACTTCTCGGCCGTGAGCACTGTGGCCCAGGTGGACATCAGGTGCGGCAACTGATCTACGTCATAGCGCAGGTAGTAGGCGCCGTTTAGTCGCTCTGCCGTCTTGCGGAACGGCTTAGCATTGGTGGTCGCCAGCAGATTCGCAGCGTTCACGATTGAGGGCAAAGAACGCCGGTTCTCGGTGAGCGGTCGCTGCAGCACACCCTGCCGCGACCTGAAATCGCGCAGGTAGGCGCCGGTGGCGAAGTTGAACCCGTAGATGCTTTGGTGGAAATCGCCAATCAGCGAGACGATGCTTCCAGCTGACATCAGCATGTCGAGGATCTCGCCCTCAAAGCTGCCTACGTCCTGAGCCTCGTCCACCAGGATCTGCGGAAATCGTCGCGCAAGCGCTGCCGCCAACCGCGGCTCCCGCTCCAAGAGCAGCCTCGCCCATGCTCGGCCAAGCGAGTACGTGTAGCCCCCGACCCTGGCAAGCTGCTTCGCCTGGTGCGCTGCCGCTTTCGTGTCCTCCTCGTTCAACCGCACCGCCGAGCCGTTCTTGAGCTTCTTGTAGAAGATGGTCTTGCCGTTCTCGCGTGCCAGTAGCACATCCTCAATCCAACCAGGCTTGGTCACGTCCCCGAACTTGTAGTTCGACAGGAAAGCTTCGCCACCCGTGACAAGGAACGGGGTTCGCTTGGCGTTCATGACCCGGGCCGCGTGAGGCCGCAGCAGGTACGTCGTGATGAACGAGTCGACCGTCAGGATGACCACGCCATCTGCAGCGTCGCTACGACCACGCAACTTCTGATACTCCTCGCGAAACGTCTCGACGGCTACGTTGGAGTACGACAGTAATGCTACCTGGCCACGCGTTGTTGGCGCCGACCGAAATTTGACCCACCTACAGCGATAGTGCCGATCCAAATTTGACCCGGGTGTTCGACCTACCCTGCCTCTTTCTTGAGCAGGGAGAAGGAGTGATCACCATGGCCATGATTGGCAAGGTCAAGCGGATGTTTTTCCGCGAGAAGAAGTCTGTTCGAGAGATCGTGCGGCTGACGAGTTTGTCGCGCAACACGGTGCGCAAGTGGTTGAAGGCGGCGGTGCTGGAAGCACCGAGCTACCGGCGCAGCGAGATGCCGGGCAAGCTCACGCCGTTCCACGAGTCGCTCAAGCAAGCCCTCAAGGTCGATGCGCACCGCCCGCGCCACGAGCGGCGCACGGCTCGGGCCCTGCACGCCCAGATCAAGCTGGAGGGCTACGGCGGGGGCTACAGCCGCGTCACCGACTTCGTGCGCGCCTGGCGCCAGGGCGAGGGCCAGTCCATCTCCACCAAGGCCTTCGTGCCCCTGGTCTTCGAGCTGGGCGAGGCCTTCCAGTTCGACTGGAGCGAAGAGGGCCTGGTGGTGGGCGGCATCTACTACCGCATGCAGGTCTCGCACCTCAAGCTCTGCGCCAGCCGAGCCTTCTGGCTGGTGGCCTACCCCAGCCAAGGCCACGAGATGCTGTTCGATGCGCACACCCGCTCGTTCGCGGCGCTGGGCGGCGTCGCCCGGCGCGGCATCTACGACAACATGAAGACCGCCGTCGACAAGGTCAAGAAGGGCAAGGGCCGCGTCGTCAACAAGCGCTTCGCGGTGATGTGCGCGCACTACCTGTTCGACGCCGACTTCTGCAACGTCGCCTCCGGCTGGGAGAAGGGTGTCGTCGAGAAGAACGTGCAGGACAGCCGCCGGCGCATCTGGATCGACGCGGCCAAGCTCAAGTTCGGCAGCTTCGTCGAACTCAACGCCTGGCTGGGTGACCGGTGTCGCGCCCTGTGGGACGAGGTCCGCCACCCCGAGCACGACCAGTTCAGCGTGGCCGAGATGCTCGAGCACGAGCGGCCGCACCTGATGCCCATGCCCGAGCCCTTCGACGGCTACGTGGAGAGCCCAGCGCGCGTGACCAGCACCTGCCTGGTGGCGGTGGCGCGCAACCGCTACTCGGTGCCCTGCGAGCTGGCCGGCCAGACGGTCAGCACGCGGCTGTACCCGGGCAAGATCGTCGTCGTGGCCGGCGACGACATCGTGGCCCGCCACGAACGCTTGAGCGACCGTGGCCAGACCCGATACGACTGGCAGCACTACATCCCGCTGATCCAGAGGAAGCCCGGCGCGCTGCGCAACGGGGCGCCCTTCGCCGACATGCCCGAGCCGCTGCAGCAGCTGCGTCGGGCGCTCTTGCGAGACCCAGGCGGCGACCGCGTGATGGCGCAGGTGCTGGCCATCGTGCCGACGGCCGGGCTCGATGCGGTGCTGGTCGCCGTCGAACTGGCGCTGGAGGGCACCCGGCGTGGACGGGTCAGCGTCGAGCACGTCCTCAACGTGCTGGGTCGGTTGAACGGCGTGCCGATGCCGGAGAACGCCGCCACGGGGCTGCAGGTGGCCACCAAGCCGCTGGCCGACACCGAGCGCTACGACCGCCTGCGGGCCGGCAACGTCGAGGAGGCCGACCATGCGTGAGCTCGCTGTCGAACTCAAGCAACTGCGCATGCACGGCATGGCCAGCGCGTGGTCCGACCTGGTGGAGCAAGGCGGCGGCGGTGCAGGCGGGGCTGCGCTGGAGAGTTCACGCTGGCTGCTCGAACACCTGCTGCAGGCCGAGACCACGGACCGCGCCATGCGCTCGGTGAGCCATCAGATGCACACGGCCAAGTTCCCGGTGCACCGCGACCTCGCGGGCTTCGACTTCGACGTCTCGCCGGTGGACCGCAAGTTGATCCAGACGCTGGCCGAGCTGACGTTCACCGACGCGGCGCACAACGCCGTGCTGGTGGGCGGGCCCGGCACCGGCAAGACGCACCTGGCCACCGCCATTGGCGTGGCCGGCATCACGCGGCATGGCCGGCGGGTGCGCTTCTACTCAACAGTCGATCTGGTCAATGCGCTGGAGCAGGAGAAGGCCAGTGGCAAGGCCGGGCGCATTGCGGCGAGCTTGCTGCGCATGGACCTGGTCATCCTCGACGAGCTCGGCTACCTGCCGTTCAGCCAGGCCGGCGGGGCGCTGCTGTTCCATCTGCTGTCCAAGCTGTACGAGCACACCAGCGTGATGATCACGACCAACCTGGACTTCGCCGAGTGGTCCAGCGTGTTCGGCGACGCCAAGATGACGACGGCCTTGCTGGACCGGCTCACGCACCATTGCCACATCATCGAGACGGGCAACGAGAGCCACCGCTTCCTGCACAGCAGCGCCGTGGCCAAGAAGCGCATCAAGGCGCGCGAGCAGGCTCGCCGCAGCGACAAGCAGCCGCCACCGGACACAGACGGCTGAGCGAACTGCGCGGGGGATGCCGCTACGGGCTTCGCCCTGCGCGGCATCCCCCGCGCTAACTGACCAGCTTCAGGAGGTCAACGAAACAGCCATCAACCTACACTTATCCACAGCCGGCCGCCACGCGGTTGGCATCCATCCCCGGGTCAATATTGAATCGGCAGGGTGGGTCAATATTGGATCGGCGCCGACAGCCCAGCGACGTCCTTGGCTTCTAGCCGGTAGTAGTGGTCGTCAGGCACGATTACACCGGGCCTGTGCGAACTTAAGCGTCGCAAGAACTTGATAGGGTCGTACGCATCGGACTGCGAGCGAACCGCCACGAGCCGAACCACGACGCCCCTGTTAGCGCCAACTTCGATTGATCCGGCGCTGACGTACTCGATTGGCGGATCCGCACCTAGTTGGACAAGACGGATCTCGCTGCAATCGATGACGAGGTTGCCGTCGATAAACGCGCGCTTGAAATCGTCGTCCTCTACGCTTGCCACGCCTTGAAAGCGGTTTTTGGCCAAGTTTCTCTCCCTATCCTCAACGTCTTTTCTTCTAATTTACTCTCCCGGCACCGCGGGTTCAGCACTCACCCAAGCACGCTCCGCGCACTACAGAACATCCGCAGCCACGGGCTGTGCTGGGCGCGGTCACCCGAGGTCCAGCTCATCTGCACGTTGCGGAACACGCGCTCCGGGTGGGGCATCAGCGCGGTGAAGCGGCCGTCGGCCGTCGTCACCGAGGTCAGGCCGCCCGGGCTGCCGTTGGGGTTGAACGGGTAGGCCTCGGTGGCCTGGCCGTGGTTGTCGACGAAGCGCATGGCCTTGATGACCTTGCTCGCATCGCCCTGGCTCGCGAAGTTCGCGAAGCCCTCGCCGTGCGCGACGGCGATGGGCACCCGGCTGCCGGCCATGTCCTTGAAGAAGACGCTGGGCGACTCCAGCACCTCCACCAGCGCCAGGCGGGCCTCGTACTGCTCGCTGTGGTTGCGCGTGAAGCGCGGCCAGGCCTCGGCGCCCGGGATGATGGGCGCCAGCGCCGCCAGCATCTGGCAGCCATTGCAAACGCCCAGGGCCAGCGTGTCGGAGCGCGAGAAGAACGCGCGGAACTGCTCGGTCAGCACCGGGTTGAACATGATGCTGCGCGCCCAGCCCTCGCCGGCACCCAGGGTGTCGCCGTAGCTGAAGCCGCCGCAGGCGACGAAGGCCGCGAAGCCGTCCAGCTTGACGGCGCCCGATTGCAGGTCGCTCATGTGCACGTCAAAGCTGTCGAAACCGCCGAGCGACATCGCGTAGGCCATCTCGACGTGCGAGTTGACGCCCTGCTCGCGCAGGATGGCGACCTTCGGCTTCGCGCCGGTAGACACGAACGGCGCCTCGGGCGTGAATGTCAGGTGCACATGCAGGCCCGGGTCGTCGGCCTTGCCGGCGGCCGCGTGCTCGGCGTCGGCGCCGGCCGGGTTGTCGCGCAGCTTGGCGATGCGCCAGCTCACTTCGTCCCAGGTCTGCTGCAGTGCCGTCAGGTCGGCACCGAAGACCTTCTTGGCATCGCGCCAGACCTCCATCTGCCGCGCCGCATTCGGCTTGGCAACGACGTGCGAGTGCTTGGACAGGCCGTGCGCACGCAGCACCTGCATGACGGCATCACGGTCGCTGGCACGAACCTGGATCAGCGCGCCCAGCTCCTCGTTGAACAGCGCCTTCAGCGTCAGCTCGTCGCGGCGGCCGCTGACCTGGGCGGCCCAGTTCTTCGAGTCGCCCATGTCGGCGCGGCTGTCGCTGATGCCGTCGCCTTCGGTGACCAGCATGTCGATGTTCAGGCTCAAGCCGGTCTGGCCGGCGAAGGCCATCTCGCAGGCCGCCGCCCACAGGCCGCCGTCGGAGCGGTCGTGATAGGCCAGCAGCTTGCCGGCGGCACGCAGCTCGTTGATCGCGTTGACCAGCGACACCAGCAGTTGCGGATCGTCCAGGTCAGGCACGTCCGAGCCGAACTGGTTCAGCGTCTGCGCCAGGATGGAGCCGGCCATGCGGTGCTGGCCCTGGCCGAGGTCGATCAGGATCAGCGCCGAGTCTTCACGCTGCCATTCCGGCGTCAGCGTGCCGCGCACATCGGCAATGCTGGCGAAGGCCGTGACGATGAGCGACACCGGCGCGGTGACTTGCTTGTCGTCCCACTTGGTGCGCATCGACAGCGAATCCTTGCCGACCGGGATCGAGATGCCCAGCGCCGGGCACAGTTCCATGCCGACGGTCTTCACCGTGTCGAACAGCGCGGCGTCCTCACCGGCTTCGCCGCAGGCCGCCATCCAGTTGGCGCTGAGCTTGACGCGCGACAGCTCGAAAGGAGCGGCCAGCAGGTTGGTGATGGCCTCGGCCACGGCCATGCGGCCCGAGGCGGGCGCGTTGACGGCCGCCAGCGGCGTGCGCTCGCCCATGCTCATCGCCTCGCCGGCAAAGCCCTTGAAGTCGGCCAGCGTGACGGCACAGTCCGCCACCGGCACCTGCCAGGGGCCTACCATCTGGTCGCGACTACTCAAGCCGCCAACTGTCCTGTCGCTGATGGTGACCAGGAAGCGCTTGCTTGCTACGGTGGGATGGCGCAGCACGTCGAAGGCGGCCTGCTCCAGCTCGACGCCGTTCAGGTCCAGGGCGCCGCCGTCGCGGGCCACGCGGCTCACGTTGCGGTGCGTCTTGGGCGGCTTGCCCAGCAGCACGTCCATCGGCATGTCCACGGGGTGGTTTGTCGCCTCTGCTTCGCTATCAACCAGCTTGAGCACCCGCTCATCTGTCGAAACGCCGACGACGGCGAAGGGGCAACGCTCGCGCTCGCACAGCGATCTGAAGAGCTCCAGACTCTCGGGTGCGATGGCCAGCACATAGCGCTCCTGGCTCTCGTTGCACCAGATCTCCTTGGGCGCCAGGCCGGACTCCTCCAGTGGCACCTTGCGCAAGTCAAAGCGCGCGCCGCGGCCGGCATCGTTGACCAGCTCGGGGAAGGCGTTCGAGAGACCACCGGCTCCAACGTCGTGGATCGCCAGCACCGGATTCCCAGCGCCCAAGCCCCAACAGTGATTGATGACCTCCTGTGCGCGCCGCTCCATCTCGGGGTTGCCCCGCTGCACGGAGTCGAAGTCAAGATCGACCTTGTTTGCACCTCCCGCAAGCGAGGAGGCGGCGCCGCCACCCAAGCCTATCCGCATCCCAGGACCACCTAGATGAACCAGCAGGCTGCCGGCCGGGAAGTCGACCTTGTGGGTCAGGTCAGAGCGGATGGTGCCCAGGCCGCCGGCGATCATGATGGGCTTGTGATAGCCGCGGCGCACGCCGTCCACGGTCTGCTCGAAGACGCGAAAGTAGCCTGCCAGGTTGGGCCGGCCGAACTCGTTGTTGAAGGCGGCGCTGCCGAGCGGGCCGTCGACCATGATCTGCAGGGGGCTGGCGATGTGGGCCGGCTTGCCAACGGGGTGCTGCTCCCACGGCTCACTGAGGCCAGGCAGGTGCAGGTTGGACACCGAGAAGCCCGTCAGAGCCGCCTTGGGTTTGGAGCCACGGCCGGTCGCACCTTCGTCACGGATCTCGCCGCCCGCACCCGTGGACGCGCCCGGGTGCGGCGAGATGGCCGTCGGGTGGTTGTGCGTCTCCACCTTCATCAGCACCTGCGCCTGCTCAGGGCGAGCAACGTAGGCCGCGCCGGCGTGGGGCGTGGGCATCCAGCGCTCGATGGCGTAGCCCTGCATGATGGCCGCGTTGTCCGAATAGGCGACCACCGTGTGCTGAGGGTTCAACTTCTCGGTGTTGCGGATCATGCCGAAAAGGCTCAGCGGCTGCACCTCGCCGTCCACGGTGAAGGACGAGTTGAAGATCTTGTGCCGGCAGTGCTCGCTGTTGGCCTGCGCGAACATCATCAGCTCGACGTCGCTGGGGTTGCGGCCAAGGCTCCTAAAACTGTTGTCGAGGTAGTCGATCTCGTCGGCTGACATGGCCAGGCCGAAATCGAAGTTCGCCTTTTCCAACGCCCCTCGGCCCTGGCCGAGCACGTCGACATACACCATCGGCTCAGCGGTGCGCCGCTCAAACAGCCGTTCAGCTTCCGCGCGACTGAAGAGCGCCGACTCAGTCATCCGGTCATGCAGCAGAGCCGAGCACTCTCGGAGCGCGGTCTTGCCCAGCACCTCTTCCCAGTTGAGAGGACCGGCGGTCAGCGAGATGCGGTACTCCAAGACACGCTCAACCCGTCGGACATTGAAGCCGCAGTTGCGCGCAATATCCGTGGCCTTGGAAGCCCACGAGCTGACAGTTCCGAGCCGAGGGGTGACAACGATGAGTTCACCTTGGTGGCGCGTGCTGACTGGCTCGCCGTACGACAGAAGAGCTGCAATCCGAGCCTGCGCCTCGGTCGACATCGCGTCGTCCGTCCAAACCCAGTGAACCGCCTGGCAGCTTACCTGGGAGATTCGCCTGTTGATCCGCTGAAGGCGCGTGACGAGCCCCTGCGCACGAAAGGTGGACAGCGCGTTGCCGCCCTCAAAGTGTCGGAGGTGCATGCGAAAGCTCTTCTTCAAAGTTCAATTGCGCATAGAAACCCGGACTGACGATGTGTGCATCCTCACCAGTTCTCTCTCAACGACTGGTCGGGTTCTCCAACAGCCATTCGATGGTGCCGCGCTTGGCGTTGGAGTAGCAGCGGTTGCCAGTCAACTCCATCACCCAGATTCGGTCGTCTGGGTCCGCAACGCTAGTTAGTTGTCCGTGGAGCCGCTTGGCAGACATGTCCACGTTCACGAGCCAGCAGCATTCTTGCGCCCGGAACGCTCCCAAGCGCTTCAGCTCGCGCCATAGATCTGCGTAGTCGTTGATGTCGAACAGGTTGTAGCTGACCATGTAAACCGTCATCAGTGCGCCCTCATCTTTGGCTATGGAGACTCGAAGCTGTGGCGTTACCTGCGCTGGCATTCATCCGGTGGAACTCCATCTAAGGAACTCTTAGCCTGCTGAGGTGGGACAGATGCACGTTGACGCGTTTAAGCGCATTGACCTAAACGCACAAACCCTACCCGGAGCCTGCCAATGCCAGACAACACCTCTGCGACGAGCCTGATTGACGTTACCCTTCTAGACCCGAAGGTCGTTGACGTGGTTCTTGCGTTTCGCAAAGCTGGCTTTAACACCGTGGCGTCTTGCCAAGGCCACGGCTTCCCGCTCTACCTTCCTCCTTTTGTGGCGTTCAAAGCGACTGAGGTCGATGCAGCAAGGCTTTCAGCCCTTCTTAGGCGGGACGCTGAATCTGCCGCCCCGAGACTGAGTTGGGGGTGGCTCATCGATGCTGGCTTCGACCACCAGCATCGAATTACCTACCGGTTAACCATCGAGAATCCTCGCAAGCCGTGGTATCCCTGGCTGCGGAGAAGGCTGGACAGAGACTTGGCGCTACTTCCCGAGCTTCTGAAAATCTCCTCGCGCGATGTCCAACGGGGTCAGCCCCTTCCACTTGTATGCGCCTAGAGCCAGAAGCCCCAGAACCAGTACGACCACGAACAAGACGGTCTTGAACCGTCGGTCTGCCCGCTCGACGCCGAACGGATCGGTCGAATTGCATGCGCCACAAGTCTTTGCAGTTGGGCTGATTGGGTTGTGACAGTCGATACAAGGAACTAGGTTTTGCTTCTTCGGCATTTGCTGGTGGCGCGCTAGGGCCTTGGCCGACTTGCTTGGCAGCCTTGAATAGCGGCGATAGGTTGATAGCCCAGTGTCCCCATGGGATGCGTGTCCGCGCCCAACGGAGCTTTACCCGGCGTCCGATTTGCATGCCCGAGCGTCCACGCAAATCTCGATAGTCGAGACAGACATGCGGGGCGCGCCTGCAGCAGCACACAGCCTGGCTTACATTGCCGGCGCATGACCGGTGGACGTGTCCGCAACGGTCATTGACAACCATAGGGAGCAGATCATGTACGCGGCCTTCAACGTCACTACGGACCTAGCTACGGTCCAGCGGCTCGATTCTCCGGCGTCGCCATCTCTGCTACGCGAGCTGACCACGCGCCCCGTTGCCGCCAGCTCAACCAAACGGCCGAGCATTCAGAAGAAGATTGCGTCCATGCTTGATCCGGACGGCACCATCAATGCTGACCGGATGCGGGCGGACTGGTTCCCAGAGATCAAGTGCAACGTCTTCCTATCTCATGCGCACGCCGACAAGAAGCTGGCGGATGCGCTCGTTCAGGCCTTGGAGCGCCGATTCGGAATCACCTGCTTCGTCGACGCTGACGTTTGGGGTTACATCGGCGACCTGCAGAAAGCCATCGACGAGAAGTGGAGCAGGCGAGTCACCGAAGCAGCTGGCGCGCGATATGACTACGCGAAAGTCTTGGCTAGCAGCGCTCACGTTCACATGCTGTTGATGAGTGCGCTCGCGAAGATGATGGACAACTGCGAGTGCCTCATGTTCCTCAACACGCCAGCTTCTGTCGCCGTGAAGGATGCGTCCGCCGGAGCTGGCGCCACTTACTCCTCCTGGATCTACGGTGAGGCTGCGCTTTCGTCCATCATCCGGAGACGCGATCTGACGGAATATCGTCCCGGCATGGTGCGGGCGGCACTGGAGTCGACCGAGGGTTTGCCCCGGGTGAAATACAAGCTGCCCCTTGAGCACATGCAGCCCCTGGGAAGCGCGAAGCTACTGGAATGGAATAGCGCGAAGGTCACCAGCGCAACAAGTGCGCTCGATGCGCTGTACGAGCTCGCTGGCGTCTTGCCCTGATCTCTGACTATCATCCCGCGACCCAAGGAGGATGGATATGGCCACGAATATCCCAGAGAAGGACAAATGGATTGGCGACCGGGGCGCGGTTCAAGCTCACCTGGCGATGATTCAGGCGGTCATTGCACGCTTGGCCACTGCCAGCGCTTCGAGCAAGACCTGGTGCCTCGCTCTCGTGGGCGCCGTCACCAGCCTGGCCGGCGCAACACGTCAACCTGCAATCCTGAGCTACGTGGGTGTTGCAGTGTTGATTTTCTGGTTTCTTGACGTCCGATACCTTGCACAGGAGAAGGCGTTTCGCGACCTGTTCGACGGGCTGGCAGCCAAGGTGGGTCGGCTGGATTCGTATTCCCTTGATGACGTCTACGTGATCAAAGCTCCGACGACCGGAAAGCACTTGACCGATGCACTCCTATCTTGGTCTACGTCACCGATGTACGTCGCGATCCTTGTAGCCTATGGCTTTGCATGGTGGCAAGGCTGGGTCAACCTTCTAGCTGCGTAGGCGGACCCAGCTTCCAGTCGAGTACCCTGCGATACCCTTCCGGAGGGTCGTTGTGCGCATCAATGTCCTTGGCAACCCCTCAGGAGATGCAGTTCCATTTCTCAAGGCGCTGAGAAGACACTGCCGCGCGCTTACGATCGGACTTGAACTGGTCGGACGTCACAACTCCCCCGCCGTGACCGTCGTCTTTCCGGCGGGCCTGCACGGATGGACCTCCGCTGACGAAGGGCGGTGCGAGCATCTTTCCAACGCGACGCACCCGGTGATTCCCATCGTAGGGACGGCACCTCAGGCCGCCTTACTACCTCGAGCTGTGCGCCGCTTCAACGCCTTTCAGCAGACTCTATGGGGTACGAGCTGGTATGAGGGCTTGATAGACGAAGTGCTCAGCCACGCTTGGCTTCGTCGTCGGGAACGCCGAATCTTCTTGAGCTACAAGCGCACCGACAGTCAGCCAATTGCGAATCAGCTCCACGATGCGCTGACCAGGCGCGGCTACACCACCTTCCTCGACGACATATCGATACAGAAGGGACTCGACTTTCAGGGCGAACTGAAGTGGTGGCTCAACGACGCAGATTTGCTACTGGTGTTGCTCAGTCCGAACTTCGAAGAGTCGCCGTGGTGCATGGAGGAGATCGCCTTCGCACAAGGGCGTGCTGTTCCGCTGGTGATCGTTGAGTGGCCGGACGCCGCCTATACCAGCACTCCGTTTGCTGGCGCCTCACAAGCACCAAACCTGCCGTCAATTCAGCGAGCTGCAAGCGATGAGCAACGGCAGAAGCTGGATGACGCTCCCGGCTCATCAGACTTTGATGGACCCGCGGGTGCGCCTCTTTGGGATTGCACACTCACAGATCAAGCACTGATTCGGATATTGGCTGTGTGCGCGCGCGAACGCTCAAAGGCCATCCAGCGCCGCATGGATGACCTCGTGCCCTTCGCAGAAGAGATGCTCGCCCCCAACTGCATCTATCACCACCATAGTCCTGGCGACTTCACGTTCTCATACCCCACCGGACAACTGCATTTCGTGCGAGTGCTCCCTCATCGCCCGACGGCGGATTCCGTGAAGGAAGCCTTTTCTTCATCGACGAACGAGGATGTGGCCGGGTGCTTTTACAGCGAGTGCGACCCAACGGATCCACGCGCAGAGGCGATCCGCTGGCTGTCGGACGCACCCAGAAGCTCCGGCGGCGGAGCCAAAGAGTCCCACGTTTGGGCGTTTGCCGGCGACAAGGAGTTGTGATGCCCCGGCCGCACATGCCTGACTACATCGTGGACGGCGTAGATGCGCTGGACTACGTGCTGGGGGAGCGTTGGGGATTGCTTATCTCGGCAAACGTTCCCACCGTCATGGACGACCGGAGGTCTCTTGAGGTCGAGCCTGGGGAATGGGAAGAGCAGGACTATCTGGCGACAACCGCTCCGACGTACCCCGCACGCATCAGAGACGCCGTGTCGGCACTTGCGCGCGCGGCACTGCCGCGCGGATTCCGATTGGTGTGTCATGCGCACCCTTCCGTTACGCCAATGCTGCTTCAGGTGGCCAGCGACATGGGCGCTCGCAGGGGCAGCGTCGTTGTATTCGCTTCAAGGTTCGAATGGAGCAACGGCGCTGTCTCGCCCTTCTGCAACTGGTCGGCGGGAGTTCTAATCGGAACTCGCAGCCTAGGAGTTGGCCGCCAAACTCCCCGGGACGCAGCTCATATGCGTGAAGTTATGGTCCGCGTTCCCGGCTTACACGGCGCCGTGTTTATTGGGGGCCATCGTGACGTTCTGTTGGACGCCTCTGCGTTTCAGGCGACACATCCTTCCGCGAACTGCTACGCCATTGAGTCGACAGGCGCGGCGGCGGCAGCTTTGGCAGGGAGGCCGAACAGCAACTTTCACGGAAATCTGGATCGCGACCTTCTGCGCGATAGCAAGTCATACAGCCTGGTCGCACATCGGATCATCCAAGACCTCCTCAGGGGTCAGCGGGATAGCGGCCTCGAGGCCGTCTCTGACCTGTTCTTGTAGATGAGCGCTGTGCGCTCAAAGAAGGGCTTCAATGAACGGAACAAGTCAACCCCGGCTGCCAATCGTTGATCTCCACGTCTCGCGCGCTGCGTCAGGGGGCTACAGCTACTCTATAGATTGGGCAGGGGATACCCTGCTCGAAGACCACGGTCTCCCATCCATAGCAGCCGCGCTTGCCGCAGCCGGGGATGACGCGGGTGACTTCCTTGGGTTCCGTGTTGATTACTCGGCTGTCCTGATCGGCACGTATGCGCCGCAGGAGTTGCGAGCATCTAGCAAGGACATTGCGGACTTATGCGTCGAGCGACACGCGAAGTTCAGCGGCCCCGAATAAGCTCGCTAGGTTAGTAGGCAGTACCCGCGGCTCCCGGGGCACTGACATATCAGACCACCTGCCGGGGCGAGGTGGGTCGGCCCCAAAATCGCAGCAAGCGTATCCTCAGAATGAAGGATGCCCGCGTCTTCCCGCTCTCTATCATCGGCGCCGCCTGCAAGCCGCATTGGTGCGCACCGTAACCTCGGGAGGATCCATGAACGCACAGCACTACCTTCATTGGACCTATCGACAGCTGAGGATGGCCGCGGCGATTTCTCTTATCGTCATCACTGTGGCCATCGTACTTCTCGGTTGGGTCAGACACGGGATCATCCTCCCCACACTCAGCCACTACTACTTCTCCGAGGATCCGGCCGCGCTCCTTCGCACGCTGTTCACAGGCATGCTGATATTCGTCGGCGGAGTCATGATCTGCTATCGCGGTTTCGACGATAGAGACAACAATGTCCTCAACAGTGCGGGCTGTCTAGCGATCGCAGTCGCACTCTTCCCCAAGAAATGCGACAAGTTCGATATCAAATGCGTCGACTTGCCGCTTTCCTTCTTGCATATGCCGGCCGCGGTCCTTCTTTTCCTGGTTGCTGCGTATGCCGTTTGGTATTGTGGCGGTCCAGAGCTTGCGAAGCGACTCAACAAGGAAGAGAACGACAAGCTGAAAGCCTCGAAGTACGTTGCGCTGGGCGGCATGTGCTCGGGCATCGTTGTCTATGTTCCGCACTTCTTTGGTTACACGCCTCTCATGACCTATGCGCTGATCGTCGAGATGACTGGATTCTTCGGTTTCTCGTTCTTCTGGATCGGCATGACCTACGTCATCTACAAAGCTAATCAGCGCATTTCGATGAGCAACATCGCAGCGCAGAGTGCTGATACGAGAATGTCTGGAGCTCCAGATCGCCAGAGAGCGCAACCCGCGCAGCCGGAGCCGCTTATCCCCTAGCAACCCTTCATTGACCGCTAGGCCAATTGACTAGCAGCGAGCCGGCGACAGGATGACGGCCAACCCCAACATCTTCGCGGGCCTGAAGCGGTCAAGACATCATCCGAATCGGGCCGTTAGCTAACGCGCGAAGCTCGGAAGCTCTCACTTTTCGTGCGCTGGAAGCCCGTACGGCACGCAGACAGTCTTCTCGTCTGTCGGTCTTTCTCCCATGACCTCCTTGGAGACAAACGAGATCATGAAATTGACGAACCTGTCATTCCAGATGTTGTTGTGACCTGGGATTAAGTTGGCGTCTGCGGAAACAACGAGATACGGAAACAGCGGGTCAACAGTCCCGCGAGAGACGAGCACAGCGCCGTCGTACGGCGTAATCGTGCTGGCCCCGGGAACCGCGTCATTGACGCGAGGACTATCGACATCTATTGAAACATCAAGGGTATCCATTCTAGTCGGCGACAAACCGTCCTGACTAACTGGAGCTGGAGCAGCTACCGACGCTGCCATGATCGACGACCGTGCGGTCAATCCCATCGGGGCTGGCATAGTTTTTTGAACAAACACGGCATCGTGGGTGATATACCGATCAAGGTGGCCCACCGTGTGCATCACTGCCTCACGTTCCCCGCTCTGAGGCGCCGACTGAGTCAATGTATACAGTCTCCCGATCGGGAACGCCACCTTGGTTGCTAAGTCTGCCTTCGAGGTAACGATTGCCATCACTGGCTTCTGCGCTTTTGTGAAGCACCGAGACTGCGCGACCTTCAGCAGCGGCTCATACGAGGCGCCTTCGAAAGCCGGGTTGACCAGCACAATGAAGTCACCAAAGCTCTTCGCCATGTCATAGCGATAGCCTCCCGTTTGGTCCTTCTCGATCCGCACCGCCCGCTCCATCAACGTCGATTGGAGGGCTCGGTACATCACCAGTCCACCGAAGCTGTGACCGACCAGAATTAACTGCGTGTGCTTCCTTGTTGCCAGGCCATCACTCCAGTTCCAGCCGTTAAGGTAGGCGCGGAACTCATTTAGCTCAGTCAGAAATTGCTTGGCTGAACGCTCGCCAACCCTCTCACCAGCATTCTTCCTCGTCCAGAAGCTCAGCTTCTTTAACCAGGGAATCTTCAGCGCTTCGCCTCGCCATCCGAGGTAGACGCCTACTACTTTCCGAGGCTCACCGCCATGCTTCTCAGCCATGCGCTTCTCGAGAAGGTCGAGCCGCTCCAGAAGCTTTTGAAACTCTCCGATGTCCGGGTCGCCCGGAACCGCGCTGTGGTGCCAGCCGTGAGCAAAGGCCACCATCAGAAACCTAGCGCCGGAGTTCTGAGTACGCCATTCTCGTACCGCACTAAACAGTGCCAGTTGCTGCCCACGGTCGTGATACCACCCCTGATCATCGAATTCGACGAAGCCTAGGAGATAGCTTCCGCTAGCCCCATCCTTGGTGCGAAACCCAATGTGCTGAACTGAGGCGTCCTTACGGCAACTCCCCCCCTCGTATGGGCACTCGGACCAGGGAGTTCCGGTCTCAAGCAACTTCCGGTGCGATACGTCGAAGGCGCAGCCGCTGAGTGCGCCGGCGATCAGCAACGCAACTACGCTGACCCATCTGTAGACCATCGAAGCCCCTTGCGGAAGCCGGCATTCGGCTTTGTAGCGCCGAATTCTTGTCATTCCGCGTTCGTTTGTCCGCCAAGATCACCTCCAGGATCCTCACTTCTGAGGACATGGACGCAGCCAATTCGTGGACGGGGAGGCTTCTTGGGTGAAGCGAGCGCCCTGCGAGGGCTGAGAGCTGGTGCCTATACGTTGAACAACCATGTTCAACTCCAGAGTTCAAGTGACCCTTGTAGGGTGGCATCGGTTGCGGCTGGCCGCAGTCCGTGAGGCCGCTGGCGCAGTCCTAACTGCGCCAGCCTTCTCGCGTGGTCTTGCCGATGTCGGTGCGGTGAGAGTCCGTCCCACGAATCGTCAGGTCAACCGTTCACCTGGCGTCGACGGAATTGCTGTCCATCGAGTTTGAACAGCGCAGAATGGCGTGCAATGTCTGCGTCATGGAAGGCGCTGATTGAATGCTGCCAGAGTAGCCAAATCCGGTATGGCGTCGCCCGAAGCCCCTAAGCCTGCAACCGCCCAGTCTCCTGCACCTCCACCAGCCGAGGGCGAACGCCGCGCCATGCGCGGGTACGTTGGCCAGTACGGGAAGGCCGGCGCTGCCATCTACGCCGAGCTCACGCGCGGACATCTGGAGTGGATTGGGATCGCTGACCGTACCGCCGGTATTGCCGATGACCTGGTTCTTGGATTTGACGGGCTGGTCATTGGCCACCAGTTCAAGACGGCTCAGTTTCCGGGGACCTTCACCGTCAGCACACTTCTGATGGGCGCCGAGGGCTTGCTCAAGCCGCTGGTCCACGCATGGCAGAGTCTTCGCCAGGCAAATCCGGGCGCCAACGTACAGATCAGGCTGGTCACCTCCGACTACCCATCACTCAACGATACGCCTGGCGATGGCGCTCCAGGTCACACAGCAGCATTTCTAGAGGAGTTCGACCGGCTCCCCGAACGCACACTCACGGACTGGGGGAGCTCCGCGTGGAGCGGCCTGATTGCCAAGCTACTTGCTGCATCCGGGCTGGCCGACGGTGAGTTCGAGCGCTTTCTGCACAGCCTTCGCGTGTTGCATGGTGCGGCGGCAGATTTTGTCCAGTTGCACAAGCTCAGCGCCGACGAGGCCCGCTTGGCGGCGGAGATCGCAGACGCGCTGCCAAAATTGGTCACGCATCCGTCTGGCAAGGAACGATGGACACGTGAAGAGCTCCTGCGAGAGCTGGCGTGGAAGGACCCAGCGAAAACCCGACATCTGCATCGCTTTCCCATCGGCGCCTACGTCCAGCGCAACCGCGATTCAGAACAAGCTTTGCTTGCCGCGCTGCGAACGGCCGCCAGCGGCTATATCTCGCTGGTCGGTCCACCTGGCTCCGGCAAGTCGACACTTCTTCAGATGGCCCTTGCCACCGAGCCAAAGGTACGTCTTGTCCGCTACTTAGCCTTCGTCCCGGGCGCAGCCCAGAACGTCGGGCGAGGCGAAGCTGATGACTTCCTTGAAGACATCGCCGCCCAGCTGCGCAACGGGGGACTGCACGGCCTCCGTCTTCGCGATAGCGGCCAGCACGAACGGCGCGAGCAGTTCGGCACGATGCTGCGCCAAGCAGGTGAGCGATACGAGAAGGACGGCGTCCGCACCATCATCGTGGTAGACGGCCTCGACCATATCCCTCGGGAGGAGCGTCCCGTGACCTCGCTCCTTGGCGAGCTACCTTTACCTGCAGCCGTTCCTGCTGGCGTTGTGTTCGTGCTGGGCACCCAGCGCCTGGATCTTGCGCAGTTGAAGCCGGCAGTGCAAGAGCAGGCTGCTGAGGCTGGCCGCTTAGTCTCAATGAGCCCACTGTCCCGAGACGCCGTGGCTCAGATGGCAGACGCGCTCGGCCTCGATGGCGCCATCCCGCGTCTGAGGCTGAGCGAAATCGGTCAGGGACACCCCCTGGCGACTCGATACCTCATCCAGGCGCTGCTGCGAGCCGACGACACCGTTCGTACGCATTTGCTGGAAGGCGGCATGCCGTTTGATGGAGACATTGAAACGGTCTACGCGGCAGCTTGGCGCGAAATTGTCGCCAACGCCGATGCACTGCGAGTACTTGGTTACATCGCACGTTCCGAGGCCCCCATGCCTCTAGAGTTGCTCGCAACGGTAGTTGCCGAGGCGGCGATTGAGCAAGCGCTCGTCACCGCGCGTCACCTGCTGAGCGAATCGCCCCAGGGGTGGAGCGTCTTTCACAATAGCTTTCGGCTGTTCGTGCTCGCCAAGCCCGTCATGCGGCTTGGCCGCGTCGACGACACACATTCCGAGCGCGTCTACCGTGAGCTCGCACAACTGGCGCGCAGCGCCCCGACGACGTCGGCCCAGCGATGGCTCGAACTGCGTTATCTGGCCCGCGCGTCCGACAACGGCGCAGTCCTGGCGCTCGCGACGCCGCAGCGCTTCCGAGAAGAGTTAGCGAATGGGCGAGGAGTAGCTGACATACAGGCGGACATCCGGCTCGCCGTCTACGCTGTGCGCGGTCTGCAAGACGCCACCGCGCTTACCCGCCTTCTCCTGTGCCGAGACGAACTTTCGCGACGCACGTCAGCGCTGGACGGTGCTGACCGGCTGCCGATCGCGATGCTGGCGGTGGGGCAGATCGATGCTGCCTACACGTTTGCCAAAGACTTCCCCAACATGGGGTACGAAGTCGTCGACAAGTTGCTTGCCTTAGGCGACTTTGAACGAGCTAAGAATTTGTTTGAGACCCTCGAACCCGTTGCGCAACTGCATACCTCCAGGTACGAGAACTACGGTGAGCAGCACAACCTCAAGGAGTTTGAGAAATGGGCGACGAGGTCATTTCACTTTCGTGACTTCGAGCAGATCCAGCAAGCGATTGATTTTCTCGTTGCGGAGGGGTTAAAGCACGCCTCAGAGAAGCTGACCGAAGAAGAGCGCGAGGCCGCTACCAATCACTTGCGGATGCAGGTCGCGGAGGCGGCCATCGCATCCAGAGGCAGCACTGCCCCTACCGACTTGTGCCGCCTTCTCGGCGTACCCACGTCTGAGCTGTCTGCCCTGCTTGCAGGTGCGGCGATTGCAGCACGCGACGCAGGCGATGCGCCCAAAGCGCACTCTCTCTTCATGGACGCGGCTGCACTGCCGGGATTCGAAGAGCTACACAACGGCTGGAGACGCGCAGCCGCGCTGACCGCCATGAGCGCTGGCAGTCGAGAACTCGCTGAGTCGATCTTCGAAGGTCTGGCCGCGCCAAACATTGCGATGGGCGACAGCGACACCGACCTCTCCGGCCCGAGCGATCTGGCGCAGGCAGTGCTGGAGCACGCGCAGCTCTGCACGTTGCTGGCGCGCCCGCTGCCAGACGCGGTTCTGTCGAGTCACTCCGTGTTGCAGCCACTCCACGCGCACGCGACGACCATAGGCGTGCTTCTGGCCCAGTCTCAGATGGGCTCGCGCCCCGTTCCCCTAGGTAGCGTGCGAATGGCGACGAGAGCGGCGATGGGCTACGTGCTGCGGCTCAGCCCAAACGGCGGCGGGGACCACTACCGAGTCATGCAAGCCGTGCGAGCCGCCCCGGTCTTTGCCCGCGCCCTACTAAAAGTAGCAGCGGCATGTGGGGAAGATGAGTACCGCGCCACACTTCGCGAGATTGATCAGGCAATCCCCACCGCAACGGTGTCCGACACCAGCTTTCTAAGACGCGAAACAGCAGTAGCCGCTTATCTGATTGATGGTGACCACCCTCAGGCTGCGCAGCGCCTTGAAGCGCTGGCCACCGACCTTCAGGAGCAGACGCCGCGCGAACAACTGGACGGTTTGGCGGACCTGACCATCGCCTTCGCAGCCGTCGAGAAGCCGATCGCGCAAAGCGACTTCTTGCTACTTGGCCGGACCACTGCCTCGGTTACGCATTGCCTCCCAAGAAAGACCCTCTGTACTCCATCTGGCAGGATGTCTTCGAGCAAGCCAACGCTGCCGACCCAGCAGGCCGCTCACGGCGTGTCTGCGAATTGATGCGACAGATCGGCGGCATGAAAGATACCGAGGGTTCTTCCTCGGCGGGCCGCCTTGCGCCGGGGCTTATCGCCGAAGCAATGCAGGTCGGCGCGCGTTTCGGCTACGACGTGTCGGCAGGGCTGGCAGGCTGGCAGATGATTTCCTGGCCCAACCAGGTCGATACGTTGATGATCGGCATGCTTCGGCGCCGCCCGGATTTGCTGGATGTCTGCACCACAGCCTGGTGCGGTTTGTGCCTGCCGTATTACCTCGAACCATACTACCGCGATCCGTATCACGTCGGCGACTTCATCGACGTCGCCGCTGACGCGGCCGGTGCGGAGCAAATCGCACAGCTCACTGCCAAACTTAGGACGGCCATCGAAATCGACAGCCGCGCGCATGAGCGCGTCGATTTGCTGACACGACTGCGCACCGGCGCTGCACGGCACGGGCACAAAGATGCCGCTCTGGATTTGGCGCTGAGCCGCTGGACTGCTGAGGCTCCAGAGCCACGGCGGTCCTACACCGAGGACAAGTACGACAACGCAAACTCGCTCGACGAGTTGGAGCAGGCATTCGCGAATGATGGTCAGGAGCTGAACTACAACGCACCGTACCGTTTCCGCGCGTTAGCGAAGAACGCGGACCTTGGTGCGGTGAAGTCTATGTATGAGAACTGGAAGGTTCTCAAGGACGATCCACGTTGTCGGTTCATGGTGGCGGAACGACTGGTGGAAGCGGGTGACTCAGCCTATGCGCGACAGTTGCTCGCCGACTACGACGCCCTGCCTGACTCATCGCGCTCTTGGAACCAGTGGGCGGGCGCGCACCTTTTCCACTACTTTAAGGTTCGGAAGATGCTCGACGGCGCAGCGATGCACGGTGAAGCTTTCGAAAGCCTCGTTGATTCAATCAACGCCGGGGAGGAGAACACGCAGGGCCTGCTTGCTCACATCGAGTCCCTCTTGCCTTTGATCACCGCGGCGCCTGACTGGCCAACCATCTGGGACATGCTTGCTGAACAGATGGGCTCTACGCGAGAGTTCAGGATGGGCGCTGCTTTTGAGCCGTGCGCAGACCCAATGAGCGACGAGCAGATCATTTCTGAGTTGCTCCACTTTGCTCTTCGGATGCCGGTGCCGGAGGTCCAACGCAACGCTCGGGACTGCGCCATCCAGCTCGTTGAACAAGATGGCGTCGCCGCGGAGTCCGTTGTGCTGACCATGCGGCGGTTGCTCGGTGCCGAGCTTGATTCACCGCTCCAGGCCTTGACCATCCTGCTCGCCATGGGCAGCGGGCGCTTGGCGAGCTCCCTCGGACATTTAGTGGAGCAGCTTGGCAATCACAGAGATGTGGCAGTGGTTGAGGCCGCAGGGCTGCTGGCCCATCAATGGGGGATTCACGTCGGTACGGATCGGCAGCCTTTGCCATTGTTCTATCGCTTGGAGCTGCGCGGCACCGGAGGCGACAAGGACACAGGCCTCGAGGACGAGTCCGGCGCCATGCGCGTTGAGGACTCCTTGGGCTGGACCCGGATGTTCCAGCTGGCCGCCAGCTCACTTGCCGAGGCCGCAGAGACAGACGAGCTCCATATTCGTCGCCGAGCGGGGCTGTTCATCCAAGAGTGGGGCGGACTTGAAGCTTTTGGGCCGCCGGCCATCAAACGCATTCAGTCGCAGCTACGTGCCCTCGATATGCAGATCAGCTACACCAAGCCGCACGCCTTGATTGGCCAGGTAGCGCTGCGCCATGTTGCCGGCGAGATACGAAGAGCAGGCATGTTGCAGCGCAGTCACATGCCAGTCCTGTTGGAGCAACTGGGGGCGCCGCTACCGCCGCGAGCAGGTCAGCGCCCGCAGCCTCTGCCGACGGGAATTCGCAGACCGAACATTCTTAGGAACGCGAGTTGGAACGAGCGTGAAGGGCTATGGGCTGAACATGTCAATAGCGACGCCATCTATTGGAACGTCGGGCCAGGGATGCATCTGCTCGCAGAGGTGAGCAAGTACGAGATTCTTCAGGCACGACAAGCTAAGTACACAAAGAAACTCATCAGAGCACCACGGCTTGTCGCAGAGGGCGAGGATTTCTGGGATTGGTACAAAGAGCTGCCAGCCGCGGTCTGGCTAGGCCGCGTCATGCCGCTTGATGATGAGCTCGCTCCCACGCTTGTCAGGCGGTTCGTGAACTCTTTCGGACCGGATGATGACGGACCAAGCTACCCCATCACCATCTGCCCGCACTGGCTTCGCAGGCTTAGCTGGCGTCCACAGGATCGTGCGCGCACCTTTTTCGTAGATTCCCGCAACACTGTTGTCGGACACCTCGGTTACTGGCGTGACGGGGGACCGGTGGACCTGAACTCGGACTCGATATGGGGGGACGGCTGTTTTCTCGCACTGACCGACCTCGGACTCCAGCAGTACAAAGCCATTGTGGGCGATGTCCCCATCAATTGCTTGGCAAGCCGCCAGGTAGAAAAATCACGCAACGCCGGGCCGAAGGCGGCGAACGGTGCCCGGCATACCACCACGCTCTGACGACACTCGAGTTGAGGCAGGCTCCCGCGGTCCGCCAATCACCGGCCAATGCGAACGGATTTCCGGATGGCTGCAGTTAGCGTCGCCGGTGTGCACGGCTTACCATTTCCAGCAACGCCAAGGCAACATCTGGACGGCCTAGAGGAAAGTGATAGTTGGTGTCTGCACGACTAGCGCCCGGCAGCCATCCACCATCAACTGGGACCGGAGACCGCGAGCAACGGGCCGAACTGCTTCCAATTCCCTGACAACTCACATGAAGCTTCAGACCGTCCGCCTTCACAATTTTCAGTCCTTCGGAAATGAGCCGACTGAAATCGACCTCGACGACGTCACCTACCTTATTGGTCCCAACGGGTCGGGAAAGACCGCCGCGCTGATCGCAATTTGTCGTGCCTTCTCGCTGGATCCAGCGCTTCGCCGCATTCAGAGGTCCGACTTCCACGTGCCGGTGGACGAGGATGAACCGCCGGCTGAGCGCACCCTGTGGATCGAGCTCGATTTCAGCTTTCCGGAGCTTAAGCAAAGGGACGCGAACACAACGGTGGCGCCTCACTTCGGCCACATGCGGCTCGACGAACCTGCCGGCATCCCTCGCGTTCGGTTCCGCCTGAGCGCCGTTCTGACCGAGGACGGCGATATTGAGGAAACGCTGGTCTACGTTCTCGACGTTGACGAGGAAGGCGAGCCTCTGAGCACCGCTCTTGTGCCACGCACAGAGCGAAGCCAGATTCAGGTTCACTATCTACCCGCAAGGCGAGACCCCGCTGAGCACATCGCCTACGGCGCTAGCGCGCTCCTCGGTCGTTTGTTGAGGGCCGTCAACTGGGACCAGGAACGCGATGAGATTCAGGGCCTGACCGACCAGATCAGCGAGAGTCTGGCCAGCAACCCCTCGGTGAACGCGTTCAGCAAGTCTCTTCACGACGTGTGGACCCGCCTGCACAAGGGGAGCTTCTTCTCTGACCCCAGGATCACGTTCGCGGCGTCGGATATCGAGTCACTGCTTCGGCACCTCTCTGTCTCGTTCACTCCGAGCCACGACGAGAGCCTCGTCGACTTCTCTCGTCTGAGTGACGGGCAAAAGTCGATGCTCTATCTCTCCTTGGTGCTGTCTTCTCAGGCCATCGGGAGAGCCGTCCTCGCCGGCGAAGAGGATTCCTTTGACCTGGAGAAGCTACGTCCGCCGGTGTTCACTATCGTGAACGTCGAGGAACCCGAGAACAGTCTCTCTGCTCAC
>JACCDS011773856.1_pt1 | contig 33831 bp, 23 predicted proteins | sample 7446441 | NCBI WGS metagenome assembly JACCDS01 (sample SAMN15323445, study PRJNA562643) | freshwater metagenome | isolation source: river surface water | place: USA:Blue River Watershed | collected 2017-08-17
GATACATCTAAATTAGCCCACTTTGTAAACTTAACGTTTGCAGAGTAGTTACCAATCCATCTTTGAGAAACATCGTCACGCTTATTTTTCCAAGTAGAGTATAGAGGATTACGCTCGTTACTCCAGTGATTATGACGTAAGTAGTATGGTTGACCATCTACTGGATTTGCCATAAATAAGTCGTTGTCTGGCTCAGCAAGTACAATGTTAAAGAAGATACCGCCACCATCACCAGGATACTGAGTTCTGGTATTGATAACCAAATTAGTTGCAGATAGTTTTAACCATGGTGCAATTTGGTGATCAAGGTTTAAACGGAAGTTTTGACGTGCATAACCATTTGTGTTTTGTACGATACCTGTTTGTTTGTTGTTTTCGAAAGAAGCAAACATATTAGTTTTTGCATAACGGCTAGACACAGCAACATAGTTGGTCATGTTTGTACCGGTACCAAAAAACTCTTTTTGCAAATCTCTAGTAACACCAAATGGATTATCTAAGTAATGGTCAGCAGCAATTTTTCTTGAACCAACAATGTTAGGGTTATAACCACCAGCATAGTTTGCTGGGTACGTTACACCTGCATACTTAGTATACGCTTTTTGAGTAGCATAATCAGAAGCTAATTCAAAAGCATGGTTTTCTGCAAGGTCAATGTAGTTAGCGATTTGTTGGAAACCAACTTCATTTCTAACAGTAACTTTAGAAGAACCAATATCTAATTTGTTACCTCTTTTAGAAACGATAGCGATTACACCGTTTGCCGCTCTTGAACCATAAAGTGCAGATGCCGCAGCACCTCTTACCACTTCCATTGCTTCAATATCGTCTACGTTGATATCAGCTAAAGAACCATCAAGGATTACACCATCCACTAAAATAAGTGGAGAAGAACCAATACCTAAGTTGTTGTCACCACGTAACAAGATGTCAACGCCAGCTCCTGGAGAACCAGAACCCATGCTAACTCTTGCACCAGCAACTTTACCAACTAATGCGCCCGCTGCAGAAACAGCTGGAACAGCACTTAATCTTTCTTCACCTACTCTTGTTACAGATACGGTCATTTTTTTCTTTGATGTAGCACTCGCAACACCCGTTACAATTACTTCATCAAGCGCGCTTGTTGAAGGTTGAAGTGTAACAGTCATTCCTTTTGCTGCTGCCACCTTTAAATCGGTGTAGCCTACATAAGAAACGGTAAGTGTGGCACCTACTGCTACTCTAATACTAAATTCACCGTTACCGCCAGTTAGTGCGCTAACGTTTCCAGATTTAACAGTTGCTCCAGAAAGAGCAGCGCCTGAATTAGATAGTACTTTACCATCTATAACAGTTTGCTGCGCTAACGCATACTTACTAGAAGTAAGCATGAGCACTGCAACCATGAAAAATAAAAATTTTCTCATTTGCATATTATTTGGTTAAAAAATAAGAGCCTAAGTTAAGCAAAAATCAACAATTGTTAAAATTAATTTAACAATTGAGTGTATATACTTCATTTTCAATTAATTATATGCTAACAAACGGTTGTTTAATTAAGTAAAACTTGATTTAATTTTCGACCAAACGGCAATATAAAAGGATGAATGGTAAAAAATTAATGCATTTCTGAGCATCATTTTCAGGTACTTTTGCAGCATGTTAGTACTCGACGGGAAAATTGCAGCGGCAGCTGTTAAAGCATCATTACAAGCGCAAACAGCAGCCCTTGCTGCTAGTGGTAAAAGAGCACCTCATTTGGCGGCGATATTAGTAGGAAATAATGGAGCCAGCGAAACCTATGTAGCAAGCAAGGTTAAAAATTGTGAAGAAACAGGCTTTATATCGTCACTGATTCGATTAGACGAAAACGTAGCTGAAGATGTTTTGCTTGAAACCATAGAAAAGCTCAACAACGATAATACGGTAGATGGGATTTTAGTGCAACTTCCTTTGCCTAAACATATCAGTGATCAAAAAGTAATTGAAGCCATCGACCCTAAAAAAGACGTGGATGGTTTTCATCCAGTTAACGTTGGAAAATTAGTACAAGGCCTTGAAACCTTTATCCCTGCTACTCCTTACGGCATCATGTTATTACTAGAACATTTTAACATTGACACCAAAGGCAAACATGCAGTGGTGGTAGGTCGCAGTAATATTGTGGGACGTCCCATGAGTATTTTACTCAGTAGCAACGTTAACAAAGGCAATTGCACCGTTACCATTTGTCATTCACATACACCAAATATTGAATCGTTTTGTAAAGACGCCGACATACTTGTTGCTGCACTAGGCAAGCCCGGTTTTATTACCGCGAATATGGTGAAGCCCGGCGCAGTTATTATTGACGTGGGTATTACAAGGGTTGCAGACGCCACCACAAAAAGTGGATTTAGAATTAAAGGCGACGTAGCATATAACGAAGTATCCGAAGTAGCAAGTGCTATCACACCGGTTCCAGGTGGCGTAGGTCTTATGACCATCGCAGGACTTCTAAAAAATACCATGCAAGCTTATTTACAGCACGCTTAATTATCACATGAAAAGCACAACCCTAGCAGCAGAGCAGTTACCCGTTATGGAGTATTTTTATACACTCCAAGGCGAAGGCTTTCACCAAGGTAGAGCTGCCTATTTTATTAGACTAGGTGGTTGCGATGTAGGTTGCGTGTGGTGTGATGTAAAAGATAGTTGGGACGCTAGCAAGCACCCATTACAATCGGTTGATTTTTTAGTGTCCGAAGTAAAAAAAACACCCACCAAATTAGTAGTAATAACAGGTGGCGAACCACTGCTTCATAATTTAGATACATTAACGGGAGCCCTTCAAGCAGAAGGGTTTGAAACCAATATAGAAACCTCCGGCTCCTCTCCACTATCTGGAAGTTGGGACTGGATTTGTTTATCGCCTAAAAAATTTAAAGCACCCTTACCTGAAGTAGTACAAGTAGCCCACGAATTAAAAGTGGTGATCTTTAATAAGCATGATTTTGAATGGGCCGAAAGCTTTGTAGCAGAAGTGCCAGCAACCTGCAAATTATACCTCCAACCGGAGTGGGAAAAAGCGTCAAGTATGCTCCCTTTAATTACCGCATATATTAAAGAAAACCCAAAATGGGAGCTCAGTGCCCAACTTCATAAGTATATTAACGTACCTTAATTGCATGAAGCAAAAAAGCAGGTATAGGGAGCGGATCATTTGTTGTGCTTTTCTTTTATTGAGCACTTTGGCACTTGCACAAACACCTCGTCAATCCAGTAATCAAAAAGCTTTAAAAAAATACAACGAAGCGCTTCTTGCGCTTGAAGATAACCGCAGCGCAGATGGTATTGCACTTCTTGCAAACACATTACAAATAGATTCGAATTTTATAGATGCTTATTTATCACTTGCTGGTGCATATGGCAATACAAAGCAGTATAAAAAAGCAGTGATTGTATATGAACGCGCACGTTTAAAAGATAGCATTTATTTTACCCCTTATTTACTACCCTACTCTATAAACCTTGCAGGCCTTGGACAGTTTGATAAAGCACTAGATGCTATCAATAATTTTTTAACGCTTTCTGATTTGAGTGGCAGAAGTTTAAAAGCAGCGCAGTACCGAAAAAAAACGTATGAATTTGCAGCTAGCGCTGCACAAAAAAATAAAAATGCACAGTATGTTTTTGCGCCAAAAAATTTAGGCGATAGTGTTAACTCCAGTAGTTCCGAATATTATCCTTCCGTAACCGTTACCGACGACGCCCTTGTGTTTACAAGACGCACCGGTAATGCCAGAGAAGATTTTATGCTTAGCAATATTCCACACAAAGACAGTTTTAATAAAGCAGCACCACTAGATGGTGATATTAATTTGGAACCACGCAAAGGCGCAATTACAGTGTCACAGGATGGTGAGTGGATGTTTTTTGCTGCCGATATTGCAGGTGGTGGACTTGGTGGTTTTGATATTTACAAATCAGTGTATACGCCAACAGGTTGGAGCATAGAAGAAAATTTAGGCGACTCTATTAATACCGATTTTTGGGAAAGTTCTCCAGCCATTAGCCCAGACAAACGCGCATTATATTTTAGTAGCACCAGACCCGGCGGATACGGTGGCGCCGATTTATACGTGAGTTATTTAAAACCTAATGGCCGCTGGACCGAAGCGGTAAATATGGGCCCCAGCATTAACACCGCTGGTGATGAACTTGCGCCTTTTATTCACGCCGACAATCAAACACTTTATTTTACATCGGACGGCCTACCAGGTTATGGCGGATCTGATTTATTTGTTCTAAAAAAATTAACGGATGGCAAATGGGGCGTTCCAGAAAATATGGGTTACCCCATTAACACCATAGAAAACGAAGGTAGTTTAGCCGTTGCTGCAGATGGCTACACCGCTTACTACGCAAGCGATAGAGAAGACAGCAGGGGCGGCCTCGACATTTATTCTTTTACACTGCCCACGCATGCAAGGCCGTATAAAACCATTTATGTAAAAGGCGTTGTTACAGATGTAATTTCTCAAAAAGGACTACCTGCTAATGTAGAATTAACAGACAATGCAAGTGGTACCCTTATTAATAAAGTTCAAACCGACGAGCTCGGAAATTATTTTATAACGCTACCGGAAGGAAAAGATTATACGTTTACCGTTAACAGAAAAGGGTATTTATTTTATTCGAGTGCGTATGCATTATCGGGCGCTGCACCTGATAGTACCTATGTAAAAAACATTGCGTTAGAACCTATTAAGCTTGCGTCTAGTTTTGTATTTACACAAGTGTTATTTGATAACAATAGTTATGCGCTTTTACCAGCCTCCTTACCAGAACTAAATAAGCTGGTACAAATATTAGAAGAGAACCCAACTATGCAAATTCAAATTAGTGGTTACACAGATAATATTGGTAAGGCTTCTGATAATTTAATTCTTTCTACGAACAGAGCAAAAGCTATTGTTAATTACCTATCTAGTAAAGGCATTGCCACGGAAAGGCTTAGCTACAAAGGGTTTGGAAGCGACAATCCAATAGCCACCAACGAAACAGCTGCGGGTCGCGCACTCAATAGACGCACTAGTTTTACCATTACGCGTTTGTAAATTTGTTGCGCATATTTTCTAGTACAACTACTAGTTGTTGTTTGACTCATTTGTGTGAGCTTGCACTATCATGGATACTCAAATTTCAGACAACGAACTTCGCTATCAAATTGCGCTTACACAAATAGATTCTATTGGCCCTAGCCTTGCTAAATATTTACTAGAACGTTTTGGAAGTGCTAGTGCTGTATTTAACGCTTCAAAAAAAGATTTACTCGACATCGAATATTTTGGTAATTATAGAGCCGAAAAAATTATTCGGTATAATAATTTTTCAGCCGCCGACACAGAAGTTTTATTTGTGCAACAAAATAAAATCACGCCCTTATTTATCAATGACGCTAGCTACCCAAAAAAATTAGCCGCCTGCTCCGACGCCCCTACCATACTGTATTACAAAGGATCCGCTCCCATCAATCAAGCCCGCATTATTAGCATTGTTGGCACCAGACTACCCACCCAATACGGCAAGTGGCTTACCAGTTTAATTGTGGAACAGCTCGCGCCCTACAACCCACTTATTATTAGTGGGCTCGCTTACGGTATCGATGTTACGGCGCATCAAACGGCGCTCGATTGCAACTTGCAAACCATTGGCGTGCTCGCACATTCACTAGCAACTATATATCCGACCGCACACCAACATATTGCAAAAGATATTATCGCGCATGGCGGCCTTTTAACTGAACTATCATCAACAGCACGCATCGAAAAATTTAATTTTCCAAAACGCAACCGCATTGTAGCCGGCTTATCGGACGCTACTATCGTAATCGAAACAGAAACAAAAGGTGGCAGCATGATTACGGCTAATCTTGCCTTCGATTACGACAGACAAGTATTTGCCTGCCCCGGAAAAATTACCGACAAAAAAAGTAGTGGTTGTTTAAGACTCATCCAAACGCATAAAGCAGCCATGCTTGATTCTGTAGCCACTTTTATTGATGCACTGGGCTGGGCGCCCATCACTACAAAACCAATAACCCCTAAAGTCCAGCAAAACTTAACAGATTCGGAAAAAACAATACTAACCCTATTAGATCATCAAATACCCGTTTCTATCGACGAAATCTACCTCAAAAGTATGCTCCCAAACGCTGTATTAGCAGGCAGCCTGCTTAATTTAGAGCTCTACGGCCTCATTGGTGCCCTTCCAGGCAAAACCTACCTGCGGCTACTGGGCTAAATCATTTTTTTGGCTGAAATATGCGGTTCCTATTATCTTTGCACATGGCAACAAGAAATACAAAGACCGCCAATAAGGCAACATCCGCACGATTATTTGGAGAAGGGCTAACGTTCGACGACGTTTTACTCATGCCAGCCTACTCCGAAATTTTACCCCGAGACACTGACATCCGTTCTCAACTTACAAAGTCTATAACGCTCAATGTGCCCATGTTATCCGCTGCAATGGATACGGTTACAGAAGCCAACCTCGCTATTGCACTAGCGCGCGAAGGTGGCATAGGTATTTTACACAAAAACATGAGCATCGACAAACAAGCCGAGCAAGTAAGACGTGTAAAAAGAAGTGAAAGCGGTATGATTGTTGACCCTATCACGCTTTTAGTTGACGCCACCATTGGTGACGCACTTAAACTCATGCGCGACAATAAAATTGGCGGTATTCCTATTGTAGACGCCGGACAAAAATTGGTAGGTATTTTAACCAATAGAGACCTTCGTTTTGAGACAGACAAAAAACGTAAAGTCAAAGAAGTAATGACTAAAGAAAATTTAGTGATTGCGCCAGAAGGAACCGACTTGAAAAAAGCAGAAATTATTTTACGCAAACATAAGATCGAAAAATTACCTGTAGTAAACAAACAAGGTAAACTGATAGGTCTTATCACCTACCGTGATATTTTACAACTACGTAATTTTCCAAACGCCGTAAAAGATGGCATTGGCCGTTTGCTAGTAGGTGCAGCACTTGGTATCACTTCCGATTTAATGGACAGAGCCGCAGCACTTCAACACGTTGGCGTAGACGTAGTAACACTCGATAGCGCACACGGACATAGTAAAGGCGTAATCGAAGCACTCAAAGCACTTCGCAAAAATTTTAAAGGACTACAAATTATAGCAGGGAATGTGGGTACGGCAGAAGGCGCCCTTGCGCTTGCCGCAGCCGGCGCCGACTGCGTTAAAGTTGGTATTGGACCAGGCTCTATTTGCACCACGCGTATTGTAGCAGGTGCAGGTGTACCGCAGCTTACAGCCATCATGGAAGCAAGCATGGCTTTAAAATCTAAAGGTATTCCGGTTATTGCAGATGGTGGTATTAGATACACCGGAGATATGGTAAAAGCACTTGCTGCTGGCGCCAACGTAGTAATGATGGGATCTGTTTTTGCAGGTACCGAAGAAAGCCCTGGAGACACCATCATTTATGAAGGTCGTAAGTTTAAAGAATACCGTGGCATGGGAAGCCTTGGCGCTATGAGTCAGGGAAGTGGTGACCGTTATTTCCAAGACGTAGAAGCAGATATTAAAAAATATGTACCAGAAGGCATCGAAGGACGCGTAGCATACAAAGGAAATATTGCTGAAATTATCTACCAGTACGTTGGCGGACTTAGATCAGGCATGGGCTACTGCGGTGCTAAAAACATTAAAGCATTACAACAAGCTACTTTTGTAAAAATTACCAACGCGGGTATGAAAGAAAGTCATGCGCACGATATTGATATCACAAAAGAAGCACCTAATTATAGCCGTAAATAATTATACGACTTGAAAAAATCAACCCTACTAGGTTATAGCATTTTAACAGGCCTGTTACTCGTTGTAGCATGGCCTGTTTTTTGGTTTGCACTCCTACTATTTGTTGCATGGGTGCCCCTACTCATTATTGCAAGTAACGTAACAAAAAAACTAACCTTTTTTGGCTACACGTTTTTATCTGTACTTATCTGGAATATTGGCACCACTTATTGGATGTGGAACTCCACAGATGTAGGTAGCGTAGCAGCCATTGTAGCCAACAGCCTACTCATGAGCGTGCCTTGGTTATTTTATTTTTCTGCGTCGCAAAAAAATAAAAACATCGGTTACTTTACCCTCATTGCCGCGTGGCTAACTTTCGAATACATTCATTTAAACTGGCAAATTAGCTGGCCTTGGCTCACACTTGGCAATAGTTTTGCCATGCACACCAGCGTAATTCAGTGGTACGAATACACCGGCGTAGCGGGTGGAAGTTTTTGGATATTACTCATGAATATTTTGGTGCACAAACTTGTAGTCGCTAAAAAAGAAAAGCAGCCCATCAAAAAATATATTGTTCAAATGGTGGCTTGCTTTATAGTTCCCGTTGTTTGCTCAAACCTACTACTTAGCTATCAAAAAAAACTGAGTAGCGCAGAGGCCAGTAGCCAAAAAAGCACTCAAAATATTCTTATTGTACAACCCAATATAGATCCTTACCAAAAGTTTGAATTATCGGGTGCGTCATCACAAATTGCGGCACTTGTTACAGCCACAGAATCTAATATAGATAGTAATACCACACTTGTACTATGGCCTGAAACAGCCATGAGCGTTGCAGACTGGCAAGACAATATCACCACCAACCCCTACTACCAACCCATTTTTGAATTAAGCAAAAGACATCCCAAACTTTCTATTTTATCGGGCATAGAAACCTATAAAAAATACGGCGCTACTAAAGAAACGCCTACCGCAAAAAAATCCAGCGACGGAAGTTTTTATTACGACGCTTTTAACGCAGCCGTATACATCAACAACGGAACACCACTTGCATTTTATAACAAAAGCAAATTGGTACCGGGTGTAGAAACCTTACCCAGTTTTTTAAATTTTTTGGGACCTGTGTTGGAGCAGTTTGGGGGCTCCACGGGTGGATACGGAAAATCGGAAGAAGCAGAAGTGTTTACAAACAATGGTTGCCAGTACATAAGCGCACCCATTATTTGTTACGAAAGTATTTACGGCGCCTATGTAGGCACTTACAAGCAAAAAAGCGCTAACCTCCTTGCCATTATCACCAATGACGGGTGGTGGGGCAATACCAGCGGGCACAAACAACATTTGCAGTATGCGGCACTCAGAGCTATCGAAACAAGAACCTGGGTGGCTAGAAGTGCCAATACGGGCATTTCAGCAGTTATAAATCCACTCGGTAATATAGTTGCACAAAAAGGATGGGACGAAAGGGCAGTAATCAAATACCCTATCCCAACAAAATCTACCCTTACATTTTATGCAAAACATGGCGACTGGCTCTATCAGATTTTTTCATTTTTTGCAGTGCTATTACTATTACAAGGTTTGTACAAGCGTTTCAAGTAATTCTTTCAATACATAAACATGGCTACCTATTTTTTTGAATTTGACAACAGGCAAATGGGTTACCAAAAAACGGGTACTGGACCTGCTGTAATTTTATTACATGGTTTTGGCGAAGACCACAGCATATTTAATACTACGGTTACAGCACTCGAAAAAAACTATAAGGTATATATGCCGGATTTACCCGGTACAGGCATGTCGAGTATTCAGTCAAATGAACATCCCGCTAATTTTTCGATTGAATATCTAGCAGATAGTGTAGCTGCGTTAATAGGCCACGAAAAAATAAATAAATGCACGCTACTTGGACATAGCATGGGCGGATACACGACCATGGCTTTTGCAAAAAAATACCCAAGTTATTTAAAAGCATTTGGACTATTACATTCCACCGCCTTACCAGACACGCCGCTAAAAATAGAAAACAGATTACGTGGCATTTCTTTTATAGAAAAAATGGGTGGTGCAAGCTTTTTAGAAACCACCGTACCTAATTTATTTGGCAGCTATACAAAAGAAACGAACCCTAATGTTGTTGCTGATTTTATAAAGGCATTACCTCATTTTTCAAACGAGACACTCATCGCCTACTACCACGCCATGATGGCCCGTCCAAATTTAACAGATGTTTTAGCATCCACCAATGTTCCGGTGCTGTTTGTATTAGGCGATCAGGACATAGCGGTAGCCCTAGAAGATACATTACCACAAACAAAAATGCCCAATACCGCCTATCTTTATGTACTAGAAAATTGTGGACATATGGGTATGTTAGAGTACCCTACTCTTTTTAATAATACTGTCCTAGATTTTTTGGATAAAGTGAATGCATGAAAAAATGGTTTTTAATATTACTTGTTAGCGCCTTTGTTACCTCAGCGCATGCATCACATATTTCGGGTGGCGAAATGTATTATACCTATTTAGGTAAATCACCCACCGATGCCAACAAGTTAAGGTACGCCATTACCCTTCTATTATATAAAGACACAACCGTTACTGGACCTACGGTAGCATCTTTATCTAGCAATTATAATATTTCTATTTACAGAGGCGACAACAACGCACTGGTTGGCAATTATGTACTCTCCAGAAAAAGTTACGAATTCATGAAGCTAGGCACCTACGATAAATGCCTCTCTAGTTTTCCGCGTGTAGAGTTTGCCGTTTCTGCGTATGAAGTAATTGTAGATTTAGACCCTAACGCTGACGGTTATTTTGCAAGCCATTCGCAGTGCTGCAGGGTAAGTAGCGTATTAAATATGAATTCAAACTCTGTTGGCATCAGCTACTGGGTAAAAATTCCAGGCAGCAATACCAACCCCTTTGCACCCGACAATTCAAGTGCTGCGTTTTTAAAAATAGATACCATCTTAGTTTGTGTATCATCTCCACTGCAACTTGATTTTAGCGCAGTAGATCCAGACAAAGACTCACTGGTATATTCTTTTGCACCCGGCTATATTGGCGCAGGACCTCCTCCCAATCAATTGCCACTACAATCCGATACACCACCCTACACTACCGTTTCTTATTTTGGTGGATTTAGTTTTAATAGACCTTTTGGAAATACTTCAACACAAATCGATGCAAAAACAGGGCTTGTAACTGGCAGGGCGCCCGCTGTTACCGGTATTTATTTATTAGCAGTAAAAGTAGAAGAGTACCGTAATGGCGTAAAAATTAGTGAGCATCAAAAAGAATTTCAAGTTAAAGTTGAAAACTGCTCTATCACTGCCGCCGAATTAAAACCACAATATATTTCTTGCGATGGCTTTACGCTTCAATTTGAAAATGAATCGGCAAGCCCAAGCGTAGCGAGCTACTTATGGAATTTTGGAGATGGCAAAAGCAGTACATTACCAACACCAACCAATACCTACGCAGACACGGGAACTTATGTTTTAAAGCTAGTAGTAACCAGTACAGGCGGTTGTCAAGATTCGGCAACATCGATTGTAAAAGTATACCCAACATTTAAAACAGATTTTTCGGTTACCGGTAATTGCGTACTTAATAATTACACTTTCAAAGATTTAACCAGCAGCAAATATGGCACCGTCAATAGTTGGCGCTGGAGTTTTGGAGACGCTGGCAGCACTGCTGATAGTGCCACCACAAAAGACACGGTTTGGAAATACAGCGCTGCACAAAAAGCAAATGTCACACTTATTTCAACCAATAACAAAGGATGTATAGACACCCTCACCAAACAAATTGATATTTTAGACAAACCGCAAATCAATCTTCCTTTTAAAGACACGCTTATTTGCAGTAATGATACCCTTCCGTTAAAAGCGTTTATTGCTAGTACAACCACCATTAGTTGGGTACCCAATAATGCTGCCAATAAACTAAGAATTATTGGTGCAAACACCGCAAGCCCCAAAGTATATCCAAACGATACTACTAAATATTATGTAACAGTTCAGGACAATGGATGTAACGCCACAGATAGTGTAATGGTGAACGTACTTCAATTTATTAAAGTAGATTTAAAAACAGATAGTACCATTTGTAGAGGTGATAGTTTTGCATTAGCGCCTACTTCTTTTGCGCTGTCTTATTTGTGGCGTAGTTCTGGTGGCGATGTGGTAGACAATATTAAAAACCCAATTGTACAACCAGTAACCAATACGCAGTATTTTGTAACTGCTAATTTGGGTAAGTGTCAAGATAAAGACTCAATACTAATTAAAGTGGTAGCAACACCATCAGTAAACGCTACACTCGATACCACTATTTGTTTTGGCACCACGCTCCCATTACAAGCTACGATCAGTGCTAGTAAATTTACATGGAGCCCAACAAGTAGTTTAACAGGCTTTAATACCCTTCGCCCAGTGGCCAGACCTGTAAGCTCTACAGCTTATGTGATTGCCGTTTCTGATACACTAGGATGTCCAAAAGTTGTTTCCGATACTATACGCGTAACCGTTGTCCCACGCATTATTCCAAATGCCGGAAACGACACCATAGCTGTTATTGGAAGGCCTATGCAGCTTGGTGCCAGTGGTGGACTCAGTTATATTTGGAACCCTTCTACCTTTTTAAACAATCCGCTCATTGCTAATCCTGTATTTACAGGTGCAGCAGGTACAGACTCGGTTGTATACACAGTAAGGGTATATACGCAGGCCGGTTGCTACGCCGAAGACAATGTAACCGTTACCATTTTTAATGGTATTGCCAACATTTGGGTGCCGTCTGGATTTACGCCTAATAAAGATGGTAAAAATGATATTTTAAGACCTATTACAAAAGGCATCAAACAATTGATTCACTTTAATGTTTTTAATAGATGGGGGCAACTCATTTATACAACCAATAAATTAGGTGAGGGTTGGGATGGAACATACAAAAATGAATTGCAACCAAATGGCGCCTATGTGTATGAAGCAGTAGGCATCGATTATGCAGACAATAAAGTATACACCAAAGGAACGAGTGTGATCATTAGATAAAATAAATTATGAGTAAAACAATTTTAATTACAGGTGCCACTTCTGGTTTTGGAGAAGCCATGGCGCATGTATTTGCAGCAGCCGGTAACAAATTAATTATTACCGGCAGAAAAGAAAATTTATTATCGGCGTTACAAGAAACACTTGTTGCAAAATATAATGCAGCAGTACACACCCTTTGCTTTGACGTACAAAATAAAGAAGCTGTTTTTGCAGCCATTAAAACAATTCCTGCTCAATTTTCTAGTATTGACGTGCTCATTAACAATGCAGGTCTTGCACTAGGTCGTGACGCTTTTCAGGACGCCAACATAGACGATTGGGAAACCATGATTGACACCAACGTAAAAGGTTTACTCTATGTAAGTAAAGCCGTTCTTCCACTCATGATTAACAATAAAAAAGGGCATATCATTAATATTGGATCCACCGCAGGTGTAGAAGTATACAAAGAGGGAAATGTGTACTGCGCCAGCAAGCACGCCGTTGCTGCTATTTCAAAATCAATGCGCATCGATTTATTGCCTCAACATATTAAAGTAACAGCTATTCATCCGGGTGCTGCAGAAACTAATTTTAGTAATACAAGATTTAAAGGAGATGAAGCAAAAGCAGCAGCTGTATATGAAGGATACAAAGCACTAGAAGCTGTTGATGTAGCAAATGTTGCCTACTATGTAACTACGCTTCCGGATCATGTATGCATCAATGAACTTGTTGTAACCTGCACTAGCCAGGCCAACTCTTTTTATTTACAGAAGTAAAAGTTGCGTAGGATTGATTCGAAATGTATTTATCCAAAATCAATTTCGGTATTGTCGCCAATATTTAAACTGCGCGAAAGCCCTTTAACACTAGCGTCACTTCCTATTAAGGAATTGTCAAGTACTACTTCGTGAAGGTTGGTATAACTACCAATAATACTATCTCTAATAATCGATTGTGTTATAGTGGTGTTAGGGCCAATGGTAACATTGGGGCCAACAATGGCATTTGTAATGGTACAACCCTCTGCAATACTTACTGGATTAATGATAATGGTATCGGTGTAACCATGATTATCTGGCACATGTACGTCCATCTTTTTTAATAGCAGGGCATTGGTTTCAAGTATCGATTCTTTTTTACCACAGTCAAACCAATTGGCCACTTTAAATGATTTAAACTGAGTGCCTTTTTGAATCATGCAAGCAAGTGCATCCGTTAAATTGTATTCGCCCCTAGTAGTAATATTTTCTACAAAAAGCTGATGAAGGCATTCAAATAAAACAGCTGTTTCATTGATCTTATAGAGCCCAACAAGCGCCATATTACTTTTTGGAATAGCAGGCTTTTCTACTAACTGTTCAATAATTCCATTGTCGTCAATGGTAGCTACCCCAAAATTACGCGGGTCGTCTACTTTTCTTACCCCAATCATACTAACAGGGCTTTCTATAATTTCTTTTACGTCAAATTCACAAATGGTATCTCCAAGCGCCACAAAAATGGGCTCGTCTCCAATGATTTGTTTGGTTAATTCTACCGCATGACCCGTGCCCTGTCTTTCATTTTGGTACACAAAATGCGTGGTTAGATTTGGATAGGTTTGTTTAACGTAATCCTGAATTTTTTCGCCTAAATAACCCACAATAAAAATAAACTCTGTAATACCTGCCTCACTTAACTGATCTACAATATGCGACAAAATGGTTTTGCCAGCAATGGGTATCAGCGCCTTGGGTTGGGTATAGGTAAGGGGCCTCAATTTTGTTCCAGCACCAGCTACAGGGATTACAGCTTTCATAACTTGGGGGATTTGAAAAGATTTACCCACATTGATTAGGGCTTCGAAAATAGTAAAATTAGGCATCATAACAACAATTGTGAATAGTTTGAGGCTTCTCGGCTCAATTTGAACCCCCATAATGAAACCCGTAACTTATCTTTGTGACCAAGCAAAAAAATAGCAACCATGCAAAGAGATACCCTTGTTTTTGACATCATCAACCAAGAATTAGCTCGCCAACGTAGAGGCATCGAACTCATTGCTTCTGAAAACTTTACAAGCCTTCAAATTATGCAGGCGATGGGCGGTGTGATGACCAATAAATATGCCGAGGGGTATCCAGGACGCAGGTATTATGGTGGTTGTGAAATTGTAGATCAAACAGAGCAGTTAGCCATTGATCGTTTAAAGCAAATTTTTAATCTCGAATACGCCAACGTTCAACCACATAGTGGCGCACAAGCCAATGCAGCACTTATGCTTGCCATTTTGCAACCTGGTGATGCGATTTTAGGTTTAGACCTCAGCATGGGTGGTCACTTAACACACGGATCAGGTGTTAACTTTTCTGGTAAAATTTACAAACCCCATTTTTATGGTGTTGTAAAAGAAACCGGCCTTATTGATTATGAAATGTTAGAAGCACAAGCGCGTGCTGCTAAACCAAAATTAATTATTTGTGGTGCTAGTGCTTATAGTAGAGATTGGGATTACGCACGTATCAGAAAAGTTGCCGACGAAGTGGGCGCTTTTGTACTTGCCGATATTGCACATCCTGCTGGATTAATTGCTAAAGGTTTATTGTCTTCTCCATTTGAACATTGTCATTTTGTTACCTCTACTACCCACAAAACATTGCGTGGACCTCGTGGCGGTGTGATTATGATGAAAAAAGATGGTGAAAACACTTTAGGCTTAAAAGACATAAAAGGAAATCTAAGACTATGGTCTAATGTTATTGATATGGCTGTGTTTCCGGGTACACAAGGTGGACCACTTGAGCACGTAATTGCTGCTAAAGCGATCGCGTTTGGTGAAATATTAACCGATGAGTTTTTAGTATACCAACAGCAGGTGCAAAAAAATGCGCAGGCTATGGCTAAAAACTTTACAGACAAGGGATATGAAATTATCAGTGGTGGTACCGATAACCACTTGATGCTAATTGATTTACGTAATAAAAATATTAGTGGTAAAAAAGCAGAGCAGGTTTTAGGACACGCAGACATCACAGCCAATAAAAATATGGTACCTTACGATGACAAGTCTGCCTTTGTTACCTCAGGGATCAGATTTGGCGTTGCTGCTATTACTACAAGAGGCATGGTAGAATCAGATATGGCCTTTGTTGTAAATGCAATTGACAAAGCGCTTATGAACCCGGATGATGCAGCGCTTCTAGAAAAATTAAAAGGTGAGGTAAACGAGTTTATGTCTCAATTTGTTTTATACCCTGAGCTATGATACAACGCATTCAAACCCTATGGTTACTATTAGCAAGCATTTGCGCTTTTGCATCTGTTAAGCTTCCTTTTTATTTTGGTAGTATAGAAGTACCTGGCCCAACTATCACCATCACACCTTACGATCATTTTATGTTACTCGTATTTGTGATTGCTACCGGTCTTGTTGCGCTGATTAATGTTTTCTTGTACAGCAATAGAAGCCTGCAAATTATAATAAGTGTAGTAGGCGTTTTATTAGGTCTTGTAAATCTGATGCATTATTTCCTATACATGCGTAACTTTAAAACGGGTGGACTATCGCTGTATTCGATCTTAAGCTTTTTAGTGCCTATATTTTTTATTCTGTCTATTATAGGTATGTATAAAGATCAAAAGTTGCTTAAGAGCCTGGACCGTTTAAGATAAGTACTTACAAATATTTTGCAGTATGAGATGCGGCGCATTTTTTAATGCCCAGCGGAACACCTTCGTATACAACTGTTCCACCGCCATCACCTGCTTCAGGCCCCATATCTATCAGCCAATCTGCCGATTTGATAACGTCCGTGTTGTGCTCAATTACAATGAGCGAATGACCCTGGTCAATAAGTGCCGAAAATGAATTGAGTAATTTTTTGATGTCATGAAAGTGAAGGCCGGTAGTAGGTTCATCAAAAATAAACAGCATTTGACCATGCCCCTTACCCTTGCCTAAAAAGCTGGCAAGCTTTACGCGCTGTGCTTCTCCACCACTTAAGGTATCACTACTCTGACCTAGTTTAATATAACCAAGCCCCACCGATTGTAGTGGCAGTATGGCGTTGTAAATATTTTTATCCTCCACAAAAAATTCGAGTGCTTGATCTACAGAGAGTTCAAGCACATCAAAAATATTTTTGTCTTTGTAGCTCACTTCTAACACTTCTTCTTTAAATCTTTTACCGCCACATGATTCACAAGTAAGGTGCACATCCGCTAAAAACTGCATCTCTACTACTTGTTCGCCTTCTCCTTTACAGGTATCGCAGCGTCCACCATCAACGTTAAAAGAAAAATGCTTGGGCATGAAGCCGCGCATTTTTGCAAGTGGCTGTTTGGAATATAAATCCCTAATGCCATCATACGCTTTTATATAGGTTACCGGGTTACTGCGTGACGATTTACCAATGGGGTTTTGATCTATCAGTTCTATTTGTGAAATAGAATCGATATCACCAATGAGTTTGGTATGAAGGCCCACTTTGTCGGCGGGTTCACCCTTGTATTTTTGAAGAGCCGGATATAAAATTTGCTTTACCAGCGTTGTTTTACCGCTACCACTCACGCCACTAATAACACAAAGTGTTTGTAGCGGAAATTTTACAGTGATATTTTTTAGGTTGTTTTGTCTAGCACCCTCTACCCCAATAAAACGGGTATTCTTTCTTAATGTTGCAGGCGCTTCGATGGCGAGTGCGCCCGATAAATATTTCCCCGTTAAACTATCTGGATTTTTTATTAGCTCGTTGTAATTACCTACCGCTACTACTTCACCACCAAGGTGTGAAGCAAATGGACCCATATCAATAATATGATCTGCTTTGCGCATAATCATTTCATCGTGTTCAACTACCACTACGGTATTCCCTAAATCGCGTAACGATTGCAATACGCCAATTAAACGCTCCGTATCGCGGGAATGAAGACCAATAGAAGGCTCGTCGAGAATGTACAGTGAGTTGGTTAAATTACTCCCTAAATTTCTAGTTAATTGTATGCGCTGACTTTCGCCACCACTTAATGAATTTGCAAGTCTGTCGAGTGTTAAATAGCCAAGACCTACGTCTAGTAAGGTTTGTAGGCGCTGATGGATTTCAATTAATATGCGCTTGGCAACGCTGTTATCATGCTCCGATAATACGAGCGCATCAAACCAGGTTTTTACATCACGCACCGGCATTTTACAAAGTTCGCCAATATGTTTACCGCCAACTTTTATATAGAGTGCTTCTTTGCGTAAACGGTATCCACCACAATCCGTACAAGTAGTACGGCCACGATACCTGCTTAACAAAACGCGGTATTGAACTTTGTATAAATTTTGTTCTACCTCTTTAAAAAAATCATGGATGCCATATACTTTACCAACACCATCCCATAACTGCTGATACTGCACTTTGGTTAACTGTGCAACTGGTTTATGAATAGGGAAATCAAATTTAGAAGCCCCTTTAATAAATTGATCTTTCCACCAACTTAATTTTTCACCCTTCCATGGCGCTACCGCACCTTCAAATAAACTTAATCTTGTATCCGGAATGACTAAATCGGCGTCTACCCCTAGTACCTGACTAAAACCTTCGCAAGTAGGGCAGGCGCCAAATGGATTATTAAATGAAAATAAATTAGGCACGGGTTCTTCAAACACAATACCGTCCAGTTCAAAACGGCTGCTAAAATGATGCACTTTTTTGTTGTCCACCTCTATGTACACTTCACCCTCCCCTTCATAAAAAGCTGTTTGCACCGAATCAGAAAGGCGGTGCATATCATCTTCGTCAAAGTCTTTTACCACAACACGGTCTATTAGTACCCAGGTTTGCGGGATGGTTTCGGTGGCAGAAGTAGATTTAGCGAGTGGCAATATTTTTTTTAATGCAGCAGGCGTTTGTTCCATCAGCTCTTCTATGCGCATGAGTGGCTCAGGAGCTGCTGCTACATATATTCGGGTAAATCCTTTTTGTAATAAAATGCCTAACTCTTCAAGTACGGCTCTGTTTTTATGTTGCTTTAAAGCAACCCCAATCACTACTTTACTATTTTTTGGAAGGGCGCAAATAGCTGCCACCACATCTGATACTTCGTCTTTTTTGACTTCTTTGCCGCTAACTGGAGAAATGGTTTTACCAGCTCTCGCAAATAAAAGGCGCAGGTAATCATAAATTTCAGTCATGGAACCCACCGTACTGCGGGGTGTGCGGGTAATTACTTTTTGCTCTACCGCAATGGCCGGACAAAGGCCTTTAATCATGTCCACGTCTGGCTTTTCCATACGTGCCATAAATTGTCTGGCATAAGCACTTAAACTTTCGGCGTAACGGCGCTGACCTTCGGCAAATAAAGTATCAATGGTTAATGACGACTTACCACTTCCTGACACACCCGTTACCACTATAAATTTTCCGCGCGGAAATGCCACGCTTACATTTTTTAAATTGTGCACGCGCGCTCCCATCACTTCAATAGCGTCCATAGCCTTTACCTGATCCACTTTCTGGCTCTTTGCCTGATCTACTTTTTGGCTCTTTGCCACCGCTGTATCTACTTGTTTTTTTGCTGCCATAAATCTTACACAATGTAAACAGATTATCGCAGCATAGGTTTAGTTGAGGGTTAAATTAACCCGGATTTTTTTCATGCACACACAATTTTTTTTGGATTTATTCGATGTGAATAACCAAACCCCTCTTTTGCAATGTATCCACAAGCGAGCAACCAGCATAAAAGATAACTAATTTGAACCCCGAGAAAGAAAATAGACTATGAAAACACTCGAACAGGTTGCAGATTTAGATTTGATACGCTCTTTTCAAGCAGGTGACACTGAAGCATTTGACGTGCTGGTAACGCGCTACAAAGACCGCATCTATTCGTCTATATTGTTTTTTGTAAAAGATACATACTTAGCCGAAGACCTGTTTCAAGACGTGTTTATCAAAATTATTGATACCCTAAAAAATAAGCGCTACACAGAAGAAGGTAAGTTTTTACCATGGGCGCTCCGAATTGCACACAACTTATGTGTCGATTATTTTAGAAAGGTTAAGCGTACCCCTGCCATTAAAACTTCCGACGATCAAGATATTTTTGAAGTGATCAATGTATCACAAGAAGCGCCGGACCAAAAACTAATGCGCGGTGAAAGTCACGACAAAGTGCGCCGCATGCTTGATTTACTACCGGAAGAGCAAAGAGAAATTATCGTGCTCAGACACTATGCCAATTTAAGCTTTAAAGAAATCGCTGAAATTACCAACTGCAGCATTAATACGGCACTGGGCCGTATGCGTTACGGGCTTATTAACCTGCGCAAAATGATGACAGAAAATCAGATGACTTTATAAGTACGTTTCAAGACCGCTCGTAAAGCTATCCGTTCACTTTATTTATTAGCTGCGTTAAATGCTGCTTTTACAGCATCTAAATGCTTGATAAAGCCAGCCACACTTGGGTCGTAGCCGTATTTGACATCGCTTAAAGGCTTACCATTTAAGTCCAAAAACATATAGAGCGGCTGCGCATTAAAACCAAAGGTTTTGATTTCGTAGTCTAGGTTTTTATCGCCAACAGTCACAATTTTAACGCCGTTTTTATCGGTGTACTGTTCACTTGCAGGCAGTTCTTCCGATTCGTCTACATATAAACTTACGAGCACAAAATTTTCTTTGATGCGCGATAATACCGCCGGGTCTTTCCACACCTGCTCTTCCATTTTTCTACAATTTGGACAGGTATGCCCCGTAAAATCGAGCATGATGGGCTTCTTTAAAATTTTAGCGGCGGCCATCCCTTCTTCCAAGTCAAAATAAGCCGTTAACCCAAATGGTACGTGTAATTTGTTGGTATACTTTTTTGGTGGAGCTGCCTGGTTTCCTGCTGCACTATGCGCCGTCCCTGCGTTTCCTATTTTATATTGAAGGTCATTTAAATTAAACTCCTGTGTAGTAGACGGTGGTATAAAACCACTGAGCGCCTTAAGTGGTGCACCCCATAACCCTGGCACCATGTACACGGCAAAACTAAAACTAGCCATCGCAAAAAATAAACGCGGAACCGATACAAATGGCAAATCGCTATCGTGTGCAAATTTTAATTTGCCAAGTAAGTAAAGGCCCAGTAAGAAAAACACTACAATCCATAATACTAAAAACACATCTCTATTTAAAATACCTAAATGATAAGAGAGGTCTACGTTGGATAAAAATTTAAGTGCAAGCGCTAGTTCAATAAATCCAAAACTCACTTTGATGGTATTTAACCAACCACCACTTTTTGGTAATGATTGTAGCATTGATGGAAAAAATGCAAACAAACTAAACGGAATAGCGAGGCCTACACCAAAACCCATCATACCTATAATGGGAGCGAGTCCTACGCCTTGCATACTGGTTTGTCCAAGCAGGGTTCCAACAATTGGACCCGTGCAAGAAAACGAAACAATCACCAGCGTTAATGCCATAAAAAAGATGCCGAGTAATCCCCCTTTGCCCGCTTTTTGATCTGCTTTATTGGCCCAACTATTTGGAAGCGCCAATTCAAAAGCACCAAAAAAGGAAATCGCAAAAACGATAAACACCACAAAAAAGAAAATATTAGAAACCGGATGCGTAGAAATAGTATATAAAATTTTATCGCCAAAAATAAGTGTAAGCACCAGTGTTGGAATGGTATAAATAAGCACAATCGACAAAGAATACCAAACTGCATTTTTTAAACCTTCCATTCTTGTTTTGCTTCGCTTTAAAAAAAAGCTAACCGTAACTGGAATTAATGGAAATACACATGGCGTAATAACAGCCAGTAGTCCCGTTGCCAAACAAAGTAAAAAGATGCTCAACATAGAGCCTACTTCAGCGGCAGGAGCTGCATCAGTTGCTGTAGCCTTATCCGCGGCAGCACCTTCAACCGTTACATTTATTTTTTCTTCGCCGCTTGGAAACTCTTCGCCTTTTATACCCAGCCAATTAAATGAACCTTTAATAGCGCTGGTACCCGCTTTAAAATAAACGGTGTATAGGTATGTTACGCTATCATAAGCGGTTCCCTTATCAGTGCTTCCAGGAAGCGCCACTGCGCCTACTACACCTTCTTCTTTAATTTCATCGGCAACGGTTAAAGCACTATCCAACTGTAGCGCAGACACAAAAACATCGTCGCTATTTTTTTTAATAGCGGTAAAAATGCGCGTGCCGTTTGAGGCAGTAGCTTTTACCATTAATGTGGCTGAAGTATCGGACAATTTGTTTGCCAAAAAAACAAACTGCACAGGTTGTTTAACGTCCTGTGCAGCTATCAATTGAAACGATTGCACTACTACGAGTGCAACAATAAATAATATTTTCTTAGTCATTATTGAAGCTTAAGATCAAAAGTTTTTTTGCTAGGTGGCAAGCACTGACGGTCATCACAAACCATGTATGCCACAAATCCACTGATATTTGTTTTTACACCGCCGCGAACTTTAATAGTTTGCGTATAAGTAGCCGTTTCGCCAATAAAACGAACCGTAGTTTTAAAAAGCTCGTCGTATACCTGCTTTACTTGACCGGTTTCTTTGGTAGTACCCACAACAGTTATGAGTGGGTTTTTATTAAAATTAATTTTAGTAGGTACCGGACCACCTTTGCCAGTGGTTTGAGAATAAATATGCCAATCCCCTTCTATGTTTGCGGTAGCCGTAAAAGTGTAGGTGTCTGCACTTACTTTTTTTACAGAATAAGACCAGTCTACAGGATCCTGAATTTGAGCAGCAGCGGAAACCGTAATCCAAATAACAGATAAAAGGCTAACAATTTTTTTCATAACAATTAATTTAACCCAAGTAATTCAAAAACTTTTTTTCCATCGATATTTCCAAGGATACTTGATGTAGCACGCTCAGGGTGAGGCATCATACCAAATACATTTTTAGTAGCATTAGAAATGCCGGCAATATTTCTGGTAGCCCCGTTAGGGTTGCTTCCTTCTGTTGCATTACCATTTGCATCACAGTAAGTAAAAATTACTTGACCATTTGCTTCTAAGGCATCCAGTGTTTTGTTGTCGGCAAAATAACGGCCTTCGCCATGCGCAATAGGTATTTGTAAAGCCCCTGTTTTTGGGTTGGTAATAAATACATTTTTGCAAATGAATTGCTGATTGGCATTTTGTAATAATACCCCAGGCAGTAAACCACTCTCGCATAATATTTGAAATCCATTACACACACCAAGTACTTTGCCACCTCTATTTGCAAAATCTATAACCGATTGCATCATGGGGCTAAAACGAGCAATGGCTCCACATCTTAAATAATCACCGTAAGAAAATCCACCCGGAAGTACAATACAATCATCGGTGGTAAACATGCTAAGGTCTTTGTCTTTATGCCATAACATAATCACTTCCTTGCCCAAATCTTGGGCCAAAGCGTCTTGCATATCTCTGTCACAATTAGATCCTGGAAAAACGACCACACCAAACTTCATAAAATGTATAATTATCTGATAGAATGGTACAAAGGTAACCCTCAAAAAGATAAGCAAAAGGCTAAATTTTCACCAAATGCCAGTTGTTGATAATTATAAGCCCTAAAGCCGTCCAAAACAGGAAATTAGGCATCAAAAGGGACTTTGGGTTGCTATATCCATTAGAAATGGTTGCAGATAGCGGAATCAGGCCCATGAGCAGTACTTGAGCACCTAAACTGCTAAATATAAAGGGACTGACAACCAACATAAATAGAAGCACCATCATAACGCCCCAGTTTTTACGAATTTGTATCACAAGCCTACCCACGTGTTGCTGTAATTGATAAAGACCAACCAGTGTAGCAAACAGTATAAATCCAAGGTTAATGAGGTATGTTTTTTCGAGGCCCTTTAGTGGCGATCCAAATGAAACATTGGGTAAATAAGTGCCTACCAATGAAAATTGATTATTTAAATAAAGAAATACTAAAACAAAATAATAGGGTAGCAATATACCCATGAGTAGTACCAGCCACTCGGCAATTCTAAAAGGCCTTACCACAGCGAGGGCAAATAGCACCACTACAATTAAAATAGCCGTAGGATGAAAAAGTAAAATGGAAACACCTGCAATAATGCCGATATTAAACAAAAGCGTTTTGGGTTCCGGATTGTTATACAGTCTACTGAGTTTGATAAATATCCAAAGTGTAAGTGAGTTGCTAACCAGTGTTGCCGTAATCATATCAGAGCGCATCATTAGGCCCGACAAAAGAACATAGGTCATGGCAGGCACATAATTGACACTAGAAAACATCCGCAAATCCTGCATCACCATATTAAGCCGTAACGCCTGTGACACTATTAAAGCATGGAAAAGAATCACTTGAACAGCTAGGGGTAAGGTATATAGATAGTTAGCAAGTACATACGAAAACAGTCCGTTTTGCTGTCCAGCTGCAACAGTTGGTTGCAGTGCTTGTGCCCCAGGGTGCAAATGCACACCCACACTTAATAGGAGCACGAGTAAAATATTGACAACAGATCTATCTCTAAATAAAAAAACCATGTACTATGTTTCGGTCTAAAAGTACGCTAATAATCAATTTTAGCAAAACAAGTATAGCCTCTATACATACACGGCACAATAATTTGTCTGAGCCCAACTTGCTTAGCAAGCCTAGGCATAAACTCATGTCCTCGATCTACATTTTTAAAGCTTGGATTTCTATTGATTTTGCCATCTGGTGAAATGGCCTGATTGGTTAATACGTTTTGATTTTTTTCTTGCATGTTAAAAATAAAATTGAGCTGATCGCCAGAATTTAACATTGAAAAACCAATGAAATTTTCGGAATTATCGTCGTACTGATTTTTACGAATCATATTACTCCACTCCATGTTACCTTTTGCATCAAAAGAAATGACAGCAATATTTTCGGCGTAATACCTAACCTGATTGTTGTTGTTAAAGAATGCATTGTTACGACCCCATGGAGAAAGACCCATGCCACCCATTGGACTGTTCCAAGAATAATAATCCATGGGAGACCAAAAAGGAGAGCCATATAAATAATCCCATCTATTGAGCGTACTGCCCTTAGAGGAAGAAAAAACAGATTCCGAAATCATCATAAAACCACCGTCACGTCTTAGAATAATATTTTTTAAAAAATAATCATTGAAGGCAGCTTTTGCGCCATTTTGACCCTTTGCATCTTCTTTAAATTCTTCCGAAAAATAAGTTGTAGCGTTTAACAACTCTTTGTCCAAAGCCTTGTCCCACAAGGTAAAGTAGACGCCTTCTACATTTCCGCGTCGTTGTTTGCCAAAAAAAGAAGTGATTAAATAATGCTTATTTAGATTGTCTACTTTAATATGAATATCGTCTAAATAAATACCCTTAACGGCTAAATCAGAAATATACGCAAGGTCATTATTTGCTTTTTTAGTAATCAGTGAAACCTTATTGATATTGTCGTTTTGAGAAGTACCACTTGCTCTAACACAAATTAAATCGCCATCATTATCAAGTGCAAATTCTGCTAAAAAATCGTTGCGCTGCGGCATGGGTATTTCGATGCGCGATTTTCGAATGAGTGAAAAATTTTGATCAAATAAACAAGTCGTTAATACGTGTAACTTTTCATTATGGCTATTGATTTTAAAAATCATGATCTTTTTCTTGTCCTCACTCACCACTAAAGAATACAATCTGTTTGAACCAATAGAAGCAGCATCTAGGGTGCTATCAAGCTCGATGGGCTCCGATAATAAATTGCCGTCGCTATCCATTTTTACCACCATGCAATACACGGTGTTTTTTCTTTGAAACTGATAGAGCATGTAAAAGTGATTGGCGTAGGCTAAAAAGTCCGTTTGCATGAGCCTATCCGGCATATTGAGTTGTTGCTTGCCCAACAGGTTCATTTCTGGGTCAAACACCGAAAGGGTATGACTTTCTCTATAGTTTTTATAGACCAGTATCTTACCGCCTATTTTACCGAGTACTTCAAAACTATAAGAACGGGGATCGTCTTTATCAGGTTCAGAATAGGCAATTTGCTGTGCTTTTAGGGCAAAAGGCAGCAGGATAACAAGCGAAAAAAGCAGTAAAAATGACTTTTTCATACCAAAAAGCTTTAGACCCTCAAAGTTAAGCCCCTTTCACAAGAACTGCCTTACCAAAAGGCTAAATAAATCTTAAGGTATATACCTATTTATTTAGAACCCGAACTTGTTTTTTACTATACATTTGTGCAGCATAAACATCATACACGTGAGCAAGAATCTTAACAAAGTCACTTCTGCAGGACTCATCATTGCACTAGGTATCATTTACGGAGACATCGGAACCTCTCCCCTTTACGTTTTAAACGAAATTATTACAGGTAGAGAAATAAGCGATTTGCTTATCATTGGTTCTTTGTCTTGTATTATTTGGACGCTCACACTCCAAACAACTTTCAAATACGTAATACTCACTTTAAAAGCAGACAACAAAGGAGAAGGTGGTATTTTTAGTTTGTATGCACTTGTGAGAAGACGCAAAAAATGGCTTGTAATTCCGGCCATGATTGGCGGTGCTGCCCTTTTAGCCGATGGTATTATCACGCCACCAATTACCGTTACATCCGCTATTGAAGGGTTAAGACAAATTCCTGCATTTCATGATATTACACAGCAAACCATTGTAACCATTGTTATTGCTATTATTAGTTTATTATTTTTTGTGCAACAATTTGGTACAGCATCTATTGGGAAATTGTTTGGCCCCATTATGATGGTATGGTTTGGCATGATTGCCATTTTAGGTCTATCGCATATTGTAGACGAACTAAGTGTATTTAAAGCATTAAACCCTTACTACGCAGTTAAACTACTCGCTACCTATCCAAAAGGTTTTTGGCTACTGGGTGCAGTGTTTTTATGTACCACTGGAGCTGAAGCACTTTATAGTGATTTGGGGCACTGCGGTAAAGGCAATATTCGTATCTCTTGGATTTTTGTAAAAACATGTTTGATCATAAATTATTTAGGCCAAGGTGCTTGGTTACTTGCACAGTATAAGGGTCAAATAATTCCTGCAGCTGTTATGGCAGATGGCTTTAACCCTTTTATTGGTATCATGCCACAGTGGTTTAAACTAATTGGTATCATCATTGCTACTGCAGCGGCTATTATTGCGAGCCAGGCACTCATATCAGGATCATTTACACTGATTAGTGAAGCGATGCGTCTTAATTTATGGCCTAAAATGAAAATCAATTATCCAACCGAAGAAAAGGGACAATTGTATATTCCGGGTATTAGCCTTTTATTATTTGTTGGTTGTGTAGGTATCACTTTATACTTTCAGAAATCGGCTAACATGGGCGCTGCCTATGGCTTAGCGATTACGCTTTGCATGATTAGTACCTCTATTTTGTTTGCTAACTTTTTGGTAAGCAAACGAACACTACCTGCTTGGATTTATTTATATCTCGCTGTTTATCTACTCATAGAAAGTTCATTTTTAATTGCCAACCTAGAAAAATTCATGCATGGTGGTTATGTAACACTCATTGTAGGTGGTGCACTATTTGCCGTAATGTATGTATGGTTTAGAAGTAGGAAAATTAAAAATAGATATGTAGAGTTTGTACACCTCGAGGATTATATTCCAATGATTCAGGAATTAAGCAACGACAAAAGCATTCCTAAGTATGCAACGCATTTAGTGTACATGACCAGTGCCAATAACCACAACGAAATTGAGCATAAAATCATTTATTCAATTTTAAATAAAAAGCCAAAACGCGCCGATATTTATTGGTTTGTACACGTAGACGTTATTGACGAACCATATACCTGTGAATACTCTGTAGAGCATATCATTCCTAACGATATTATTAGGGTCGAATTCAGACTTGGCTTTAGAATGGAACAGCGCATTAACCTCATGTTTAGAAAAGTGGTGGAAGATTTGGTAACCAACAAAGAAGTGAATATTACCAGCCGTTACGAGAGTCTAGAAAAAAACAATGTGGTGGGTGATTTCCAGTTTATTGTTCTCGAAAAATACTTAAGCCAAGACAATGATTTGCCTATTGTGGAAAGAGTCATCATGAAGCTATATTTCTGGCTTAAAGAAATTAGCCTTGGCGAAGAGCGTGGCTTTGGTCTGGATCCAAGCAATGTAACCGTCGAAAAATTCCCACTTATTGTAGCGCCTGTTGCAAATTTAAATTTAAAGCGCGTTTATTTTGAAGGGAACGAAGAAGACGAAGAAGACGTAATTGCATAAGCCATTACATTTCTTGAACACTTACTTTTTTGGCCGTTACTTGTAAAGTATAGTTCGCGCCATGCTTGATGGCATAGTTTTCTTTGTCATGACTAACCGGAAAATCATAACATACCGGATAACTATATTCTGCCACTGCATTATTAATAATTTCATATACGGTTGCACCAAATGCAGGATCCGAATCTTTGGTTTGTGTAAAGCCTCCAACAATAAGTCCAGCAAGGTTTTGAAGCATGCCGCTTCTTTTTAATTGAATCATCATCCGGTCAATATTGTATTTGTATTCACCAATATCTTCTAAAAATAAAATGGCATTTTTTGTTTGCAAACCTGACGATGTACCAATGGCATGTGCCACCAGTGTTAAATTACCACCCACTAATTTTCCAGTGGCAGTGCCGGTTCTATTAAGTGCGTGTACCCCTGCTTTATAGTTTGCTTTTTTACCCTGGAGTGCATGTTTTAAAGAAAGTACCCACTCGTTATTTGATTGTCCATTATTAAATGCGCCTGCCATGGGGGCATGCAGCGATGCTATTTTTAATGCCTGCGTACAATGATTGTGGAGTAGTGTGATATCACTAAATCCTATTACCCATTTAGGACGCTTTTTAAAATTTTTAAAATCGAGCAAATCAATAATTCGGCTCATACCATATCCGCCTCTGCCACACAAAACCGCCTGCACATTTTTATCATCTAGCATTGCCTGTAAATCTGCGGCACGCTCCTCGTCAGTAGCTGAAAAATAATGATGCTGCGTTCCAAGGGTTTTGCCAATTTTTACTTTGTAACCCCAAGCCTCAAGGGTGCTAATACAAGTAGCTGCTTTTTTTGCCGGAAGGGTGCCTGAAGGACATACTAGGCCAATGGTGTCGCCCTTTTTAAGGTAGGGTGGAATTTTGATCATGCGGCAATTTAGCAATTTCAACCAGTATACACAAGCAGTTTCAAAAAGGCTTTAGGGAACGGCGCTTCTTTTGTACTTTTGTAGCCTATTATGAGTACACCCAAACGATATTTAATTACAGCGGCCCTTCCATATGCGAACGGTCAAAAACATATAGGACATTTGGCGGGCGCATATCTTCCTGCCGATATTTACGTGCGTTATTTAAAGGCACAAAAAAGAGACGCCGTTTTTGTTTGTGGTAGTGACGAGCATGGTACGGCCATTCCTATTCAGGCTACCAAAGAAGGCACCACTGCGCAGGCCATAATTGACAAGTACCATCCTTTAATGGAACAAAACTTTAAGGACCTAGGTATTGCCTTTGATGTGTACCACCGCACCAGCGATCCACTGCATCATCAAACAGCACAAGAATTTTTTAGTAAACTAGAAGCCAACGGCGATTTAGAAACCAAAGAAACGGAGCAATATTTTGACGAAAGCGCACAAACCTTTTTAGCAGACAGATACATTAAAGGTACCTGCCCATCTTGTGGTTATGATAGTGCCTATGGCGATCAGTGTGAGAAATGCGGCAAGAGTTTAAGTCCCGAAGAACTTATTAATCCAGTGAGCACCTTAAGTGGTAATGCTCCTATTAAAAAAACCACCAAGCACTGGTACTTACCGCTTAATAGACACGAAGATTTTTTACGTGAATGGATTTTAGAAGAACATGCAAACGATTGGCGCCCTAGTGTTGTAGGTCAGTGCAAGAGTTGGATAGATGGCGGTTTGCAGCCACGCGCAGTTACACGCGATTTAGATTGGGGTGTAAAAGTTCCATTAGCTGGCGCCGACGGAAAAGTACTCTATGTTTGGTTTGATGCACCCATTGGATATATCAGTGCCACCAAACAATGGGCCCTTAATACCGGCAAGGACTGGAAACCTTATTGGGAAGACAAAGACACCAAGCTGGTGCATTTTATTGGAAAAGATAATATCGTTTTTCACTGTATTATATTTCCAGTGATGCTTAAGCTACATGGAAATATTTTACCACAGGACGTTCCTGCCAACGAGTTCATGAATTTGGAAGGCGACAAAATGAGCACTTCTAGAAACTGGAAATTAGACATGCAGGATTATATCACCGACTTTGTCAACAAAGAAAATGGTGGTCCTCAAATGGCGGATGCACTTAGGTATTACCTTACACAAATTGCTCCTGAAACAAAGGATAGCGAATTTATGTGGAAGGGTTTTCAGGATGCTATTAATTCAGAACTGGTAAGCGTGTACGGTAATTTTATCAACCGCTCACTGGTGCTCATGCATAAATTATGTAACGGCAAAGTGCCTCCATACCACGCATCAATAGAAGATAGTGAAGACATAGCAGTTAAAGAAGCCATTGCTAACACCGCTAAAAAAGTAGGTGAATTAATTGAAGCCTACCGTTTTAGAGAAGCCCTTTTTGAAGTGATTGCACTTGCTAGAATTGGTAATGGTTATATGCAAAAGAAAGAGCCTTGGATTGTTGCAAAGCAAGTAGCCGAGAATCCTGAAGCACAAAAACAAATTGACAACTGCTTGCATCTGTGTTTGCAACTAACGGCTAATTTGGCCATTTTGGCGCAACCGTTTTTACCTTTCACCGCAAAAAAGATTTGCCATTTATTAAAAGTGGTGGATAAAATATTAGACTGGGAAAATGCAGGTAGCTTAAAACTATTAAGTGTAGGCTACACGCTTCGTGCACCAGAATTACTTTTCAGAAAAATTGAAGACGAAGAAATTGCAGCGCAGATTCAAAAATTAAATGACGCCGCTCAAACTAAAAAGATGGAAACTACCAATACGCCAACAACATCAACATCTACCATTGCTGCTGTAAAGCCGGAAATTGTATTTGATGATTTTGCTAAAATAGATTTACGCGTGGGTACCATTGTTGCCGCATCAAAAGTAGAAAAGGCAGACAAACTACTGCAACTCAGTGTAGACTTAGGTTTTGAGACACGCACCATTGTATCTGGTATCGCACAGCATTTTGAGCCAGAAACGATTGTAGGAAAGCAAGTAACTGTGGTGGTTAATTTAGCTCCTCGCAAAATGAGAGGCATCGAAAGCAATGGCATGATACTTATGGCCGAGGATGCAAATGGTAAACTCCATTTTGTAAACCCTTCAGACAATATTAATCCAGGAAGTGGTGTGAGCTAATTAAGAATAGCTCACACACTCTTTATTTTCTTTATCGGTGTAGGCAAGTCCTTTTTCTTTAAGTACTTCTGCAGGTACACCATTCCATTTGTTAGGAACGTTGCCCGCATAGCCTAAATCTTTAACGCCCATTTCTGAAGTGTAAAAACCGGTAAGGGTTAAATCACGCATGAGGTTAAAAAAGGTAACACCTTGTTTATTTTTTGGATCCCCGTTTTCTGGATAGGCAATTTGATCCACCATTTTAATTTGTTCAGCGGCTGTACAGTCCACAAAAGCTTTGTCAAACTGCTTAAAGCACTGCATATCAAGCCATCTTAATCCACCACGCATAGGCGTTTGGTGTTCTGGCATGTCTTTCACGATAAATGCGATAAACTCAGGCACTTTAGCCTCTGTAGCACTACCGCTAATAGCGTCTTTAGGAACAATAATATCAGATAGTACGGTAACAGTAGCGAGTTCATGCGGTGTAAAAAATTCGGGCTCCGCTTCCACTTTTTTCAAGTGGTCTTTTTCTTCTTGCATACGGTCGGCAAGTAATGCTTCCGCGTCTGCAGCTACTTTTTTATCATCAGAACTTTTGCAGGCTTGCACCACTACACCCGTAGCAACGGTACCTACAACAAGGGCTTTGATGGATTTTCTTCTGTCCATAATTCTATTATTAAAAGTTACAGATTTTGTTTTTTAAGTTGGTCGATGATGTATTCGCTTGCACGCATACTTAACGCCAAAATGGTCCAAGTAATATTTTTATCGGCTTGAGATGTGAACTGACTTCCGTCTACACAGAATAAGTTTTCACAATCATGCGCCTGACTCCACTTGTTCAATACCGATGTTTTTTTATCGTTACCCATACGCGCTGTTCCTGCTTCATGAATAATATTACCCGGATTAGAAAGACCATAATTGTTAGACGCATCATCATCTCCACCCCAAGTAATTACAGCACCCATATTGTGCATGATTTCCTTAAAGGTTTCTTTCATGTGCTTGGCCTGATTGATTTCATAATCAGAATGCTTGGTATGGAAACGAAGCACTGGAATACCATATTTATCAACCACATTAGGATCAATTTCACAATAGTTATCGATGGTTGGAACCGCTTCTCCTCTTCCTCCCATACCTACGCTAGCGCCATAAAAAAAGCGTGCGTCTTCTTTTAAAGAAGCACCATAACCACCCGCTTCTTTTGTTTTACCATGCACTGCAAATTTTCCATTAAGACCTTGCATGCCAAATCCAAAACCATAAGAAGGTTGCGTCATACCACCCCAATACTCAATGTGGTAACCACGAGGGAAATCAAGTTTTGCTTTTTTATTATCAAGCCACCATGGTGTGTAAATATGCATACCACCTACACCATCTTCGTTGTAACGTTTACGGTCAAATAAATCTGGTAATACACCACCTAGTGCAGCACCGGTAGAATCGTGCAGGTATTTACCAAGCACATTACTGCTATTGGCAAGACCATTTGGATGACGTTGTGATTTTGAATTAAGCATTAAACGCGCTGTCTCACAAGCACTTGCTGCAAGTACTACCACACGGCCCTGTACCTGATATTCTAGTCCATCCATTTTATTTACATATGCCACGCCCGTTGCTTTACCTTCTTTGTTGGTAAGCACTTCGCGTGCCATCGCTTGCGTAATTACATCTACATTACCTGTTTGAACCGCAGGTCTGATAAGCGCTGTAGAAGAAGAAAAGTCAGCAGCGATTTTACAACTTCTATTACACTGTCCGCAATAAAAACACTCGCCTCTATCTTTATTAATTTGCTTGGTTAAAATAGAAAGTCGTGAAGGATACACTGGAATACCTGCGCTAATCGCAGCTTTTTTCATGTACAATTCATGAAGCCTTGGTTTTGGTGGCGGTAAGAAAATACCGTCTGGATCATTTTCTAATCCTTCGTTGGTACCAAACACACCAAGTAGTTGATCTATTTTATCGTAATATGGTTTTACATCTTCGTAACCAATAGGCCAGTCTGCACCAAGTCCATCAATGCTATGACGTTTAAAATCTTTAGGACCAAAACGAAGTGAGATACGTCCCCAATGGTTGGTTCTTCCACCCATCATACGCGCACGCCACCAATCCCATTTTTGAGAACCTTCGGCCATGGTATATGGCTCACCATCAATTTCCCAACCCCAAAAGCAACCATCAAATTCACCAAACGGACGGTACTTAGAACTTGCACCACGACGCTTGGATTCCCATGGATTTTTTAATTGAGACGAATGCTTTACTGGATCATAATCGGCGCCTGCTTCTAATAAGCAAACCTTAAGTCCCGCACTCGCTAAAACGTAAGCAGCCATACCACCACCAGCACCAGATCCAACAATGACTGCGTCGTACTGCTTTGCCGTTTTTTTAATTTGAAATTCTCCCATATGAAAAGTTTTTACAGGTATTAATTATCAGCATTGAAAATAAGATTTTTTGAGCAAAAAAAACCGCTCCAAATGATTTTGGAGCGGTTTTGTGAAAATTGATTCAAAGTCTGTTTAACTAGCTACAACCCATGCTGTTTCCGCAGTTTAAACACTTGTAACAAGTACCACTTCTGATGGTGATATGTCCGCAAGTATTACATGCTGGGGCGTCA
>JACCDS011993994.1_pt1 | contig 33794 bp, 31 predicted proteins | sample 7446441 | NCBI WGS metagenome assembly JACCDS01 (sample SAMN15323445, study PRJNA562643) | freshwater metagenome | isolation source: river surface water | place: USA:Blue River Watershed | collected 2017-08-17
AATAATCATACGGCCTCATGCAACGAAATCCATTTTTCTTTCAGTATCCAAAATAACACAATCCCTGCATACAAAATCACGAAAATTCCCATCACCAACAATTGCATACAAGGGGACACATTCCAGAGCGATACCCCATACAAAAGAACTCCCAAAGGCAGCATGGCAATGAGCCAACGGAACAAAAAGAAACCCAAAACGCGATCTTTGATCCACGACCAAGCATAATACACTGAGCCAAGTGCCACCCAGGCCTCGGTACACAACGTCACCCAAGCAGCGGCTTTGGCGCCATACTGTGGAATAAACCATGCATAACCCAATACTGATCCCAGCAGGGCCACAGACACCACTTTCAAAAAATCACGTTCACGGTTTTGAGCCAACAACACTTGTATACCCGCAACATTGGAAATGGCCATGAACGGCAGGATCCAAGCCACAATGCGCAAAACATCCTCGCCTTCTTTGAAGGACCGACCGCCCCACAACCACAACCAATCACCCGCACCGATGAATAACACCACCGCCATGGGCAGCAACACCATCCACAGCAAACGAAAGGAATTTTGTACCAATGCGCTGAAAGCCCTGTGATTGGCCTGCTTCACCAGCCCAGCCCCCTGAATCATCAAAACCATCACCACCGCACCCATGATCATCAAGGGCAATTTGGTGAGGCGCACCGACAGTGTATATAAACCTGTTTGGATGGAATTGGTAAACCAACCCAACATCACTGTATCTAAGGTAGTATAGCCCGTAATACACAATGTGGACAAACTCAGCCACAACAACTGTTTGCGTTGACCCAGAGACAATTGGGGTTTCAACACCAAACGCCATTCAACTGAGCCGCGTACATGCCAGAGGGTGAATACAGCAATGGCAGATTGGATGAGCGACATAATCACAAACCCCGTATACACATCCCCAGTACCCTTCACCAGCCAAATCGTGGCCACTAAACCCAGCACCCTTAACACCAAGGTTCTGACAATGATAAAGCGGTAGGTTTGGATGCCTTGAAAATACCATTCCAAGGACAGGGCTTGCGACAAAACAAACAGCAAAACCCAAGGTAGTAAGTCCGATTGTATCCATGCAACCGGTCTACTCAGCCAACCGATAACACCCAGGCCCAACAAAACCATTAGGGCAATCAGCAATATACTGAGCAACGAAGAAAAAAGCTGCTTTCGTTCACCCAAATCACTGCATTGCGCCAAGGATTTTGCCCCAAAGTAGGGAATCCCCAACGTGGCAATCAACACCAACAATTTGGAAAAATACTCAGCCAAAGATATAGCCCCAAACCCTTCGGCCCCCAAATGATGGGCCATCCAAGTCATGGTGATCAAGGGCAGCACAAACTGAATCCCCGTGTAGAGTAGGTTGTTCCACAAGGAGGCAGCGAGTTTCATGAAAATTATTTTTTTAGAACCACACCCACACTGCGCCACAAAATCTGGATATCGCCCCACAAGCTCGCGGTCTGGATATAGGCCAAATCATGCACCAATTTTTCTTGGTGATCGTCGATGGTGGCGTTGGGGTTGTGCACTTGGGCCAAACCGGTGATACCGGGTTTTACCGCATGACGCGCATCATAGGCCGGGTATTTCGTGATACAGTCAGCCACAAAGTCTTGCTGTTCGGGTCTGGGCCCCACCCAACTCATGTCGCCACGAAGTATGTTCCATATCTGGGGCAATTCATCCAAGCGAGTTTGACGCAAAAAAGCCCCCATCACCGGAATCACGGTTCCATCTCCCTTTACCATACCTGCTCGGGGATTGTTGTGGTTTTTCTTCAAACTGCGCACTTTGTACAAATAAAAACGCTTGCCGCCCAATCCCACCCGGTAATGACGGAAAATTAGGCTCCAGCCACCAAATACCGGATAGAACAAACACACAGGCAGCAACAACAACATAGCTACAGGCAGTACAAATAGACTAAACGCCACATCAAACCATCGTTTTGTATGGCTCATGGCGTAGGGCGATAATACCACAGGTTGTGGAGTTATATTCAATTGCGCCGTGTTGATGGGCTTTTGTTCATCCAATTGTTCAAAGGGCGAGTTCTCGCTGATGTATTCTGGCACCAATCGCTTGAGCCAGCCAACCAACTTTTCTGAACGTTCACCGCCTTTGATCATTTCGAGCAAAGATCGCCATTCTTCCCTAAAATATTCGGTCTCCGATTCCCTCACTTTCGCCACCATAATTTTGGGGTGTTTGGTGGGCAAGGTGGTTTCGGCGTCGCTCAACAATTCTTCGTACAATTTTTCTCCCGGACGCAATCCAGTGTACACAATGTTCACATCCAAATAGGGTTTGAGCCCCACCAACCGGATCATGTTTTCTGCCAAATCACGGATTTTTACAGGAGAGCCCATGTCAAACACGTAAATCTCACCGCCATTGCCCATGGCGCCCGCTTCCAATACCAAAGAACAAGCCTCGGGGATGGTCATGAAGTACCGAGTGATTTCGGGATGGGTAACAGTCAAAGGACCACCTTGATTCAACTGCTCCTGAAACAAGGGTATCACCGACCCATTACTGCCCAGCACGTTGCCAAAGCGGGTGGTAATAAAGTGCGTTTTACCCAAAGCCGACAACGATTGTATGTATCGCTCTGCCGCACGTTTGCTGGCCCCCATTACATTGGTGGGGTTTACGGCTTTGTCGGTACTCACTTGCACGAAGCGCTCAACCCCAAATTCCAAAGCCATTTCCGCCAATTGAGCAGATCCCCAGGTATTGGTATACAGGGCTTGGGCGGGGTTGCCTTCCATCAGAGGCACATGCTTGTAGGCGGCTGCATGAAACACCACATGGATGTTGTGCTGAGAAAAAATCTGTTTGAGGGTACTGGCCTGACAGATATCAGCCACGATATACTGTTTTTCAATACCTTTATAGGTTTCTAATGCGTTGAGATCCCGCTCCAGATGAAACAAGGGGGTTTCCCCTTGGTCTAGGTATAATACTTTGGCTGGCCAAAAAGACAGCACTTGTTTGGCAATTTCAGAGCCAATACTCCCCGCTGCACCGGTGATGAGGATGGTTTTTCCGAAGAGCACATCAGATACTTTCTTTTGGTCTAATACGATGGGTTCGCGCCCCAGCAATTCTTGTACATCTAGGGCCCGCAAATTCTGGGTAGTTACACCCTGACTCAGCATTTCATCCAACTTGGGTACCAATTGCAATTTCACTTGGTTGATCATGCAAAGTTGGGCGATGGTTTTCTTTTTATCTACAGACAAGCCATGAATGGCCAAAATTATCAAATCAATTTTGCCTGTTTCGATGAATGCTGTTTGGGCCTGTTCCAGTGAAAAGATCTTTTTGCCTTGGTAACGTTTGCCTTGTTTGCTGCGGTTGTCATCCACAAATCCCAAGACTTTGTATTTGGCTTGAACTGCGTTGTAGGTGAGTCCCCCAGATTCACCAGCTCCATAGATTAACACAGTAAGCGCTTTTTGATCGCCGGGTTGCATGAGGCCAAAAATCCATTTCACAAAAAGGCGCAGGGCAATAAGCAAGAGTGAGCTAAGCAAAAAATCCACCACCAAAATGGCATACAGGTATTCAGTATGCCCAGCGTTCCTTTGTTTCAACACAAAGAGCACAGACATGGCCAAGACCAAAAAACGCACCACCAACAATTTCACTAAATCATAAAGCGCTGTTTGGCGGATGATCCCCATGTGGGGTCTTAGCAGTAAATGAATCACGATACTTGTTGGCCAAACAATGGCCCCATGCAATACACCTTGCGACAAAATGAAATTCACCGCTTGGTGATAGTGAAACAAAACGGTGGTCAATAGCAGTGAGACACCACACAGCATCATGTCCAACAAAAACACAACCCAGCGGTGATAATACGAAGTCTTCAATTGCAATGCCATTGACTGAACAAAGTTAAGGGTAAAATCGAATTGGGTTTGACCTTAAACCAAGAAAGTAGTGTCATTGGCAAAATGCATAAAAACGAAAGACCCTATTCCAAAAGAGCATTTTATCAGTGCTGAGGTTTGGGACGGAAATGAATGGCAGGTTATTCAAACTGAATTCTAATGACCACTCTTACCTTTCGCATCCACCTCATCGGCACCGAACCACTGGTTACGAGAACCTTCAAGGTATCAGCCAAAACCACATTGTATGAGTTCCATCACATCATTCAGTTGGTGATGGGATGGACCAACTCACACTTGTATCAGTTCAATGTGGGAGAACAAGTGATTGCCGACACACGATTGGTGGATGACGAGTTGGGACCCGTAACGGATGCCAAAGGGGTAATGGTTACCCAAGTGTTCACCAAAGTGGGAAACACCGTAACGTATGAATATGATTATGGGGATGGTTGGATTCACCACCTTGAATTGGTGGTGATTTCCACTCACCCGATTGATGAGGTGCTACCTCAGATCATTTGGGGTGAGCACGCATGTCCACCTGAAGATTGTGGTGGTTCATGTGGATATAAAGAACTAAAAGAGGTTTTACTGAACCCCGAACACCCAGAGTACAAGAGCACCAAGAAATGGGTTGGCAGTACGTTTGACCCGATGGTGTGTGATTTGAAAACCATTCAACAAAAACTCGGGAATTTGGGGAAATTGATAAACGATTACGAGGAAGGGTTTTAGCTGATAGCGAAAATCAAGGTTTAAAACCGAAAAACTGAAATATCTCAATTATCGAAATTACAAATCCAGCACCTGTAACAACAAAATCTCTAAGTACTTGATGGCGCTTCCGGGGGTCGGGATTATTGAAATAGAATAAGAAATTTCTTTCCCAAAAGTTGGAAAACTCAATCTCAACATCCGCATCTTCTTTTGTTTGAAGTTGTTTAAATGTGCTATACGACACTAAAACTTCGGAATCTGTTATTCCTTCAGTTGATGCACCTTTCAAGATACGATATACCTTTTTCTTATCTCCTTTAACCCCGACCGTCACAAAGGTGTTTCTCGAAAATATCTTGTTATTTTTTGACCAACGAATACGGACAATATCATCTTCAATATAAACACCATTTACTTGATCTAATTGATACGGATGTTTTATTTTAAATTCCATTACTAAAATTTATTTGGCTCTTCTCTCTTGATTCTATCTCCAAACCCTTTACCAAAAACGGTAAGGAAGATGTATTTGAAGTAGTACCAAACATTCATGTGGCCAATCATCATGGCATTGGTTTCTGCTAAGAGTTGCGGGGTGGACATGTCAATCTTGTTGATTTGTGCCCTTAAACTCCCCCATCGTCGCATGACCGTCAGCACTAATCCCTTTTCGCTGAATAACATTCACAAATGTCATCCAAAGGATTTTACAATCCAACCAAAATGACTGCTTATCAACATAGGCAACATCTAATCGAAACTTTTCTTCCCATGAAATTGCATTGCGGCCATTGACCTGTGCCCACCCTGTAATACCAGGCTTGACATCATGGCGGCGGGCTTGTTGTTTGGAGTATCGGGGAAGGTAATGCATCAGCAAAGGTCTCGGACCAACCAAACTCATATCCCCTTTTAATACGTTTATCAATTGAAGCAATTCATCAATAGAAGCTGATCTTACAAACTTTCCTACTTTAGTTAAGCGAACCTCATCAGGCAATGGTGCACCTTTGTCATCAAAAGCATCACGCATCGTCTTAAACTTGATAATAGTAAAGGGTCGCGCTTTTAATCCTGGTCGTTGCTGAAAGAAAAATACCTTCCCTCTGTTGGCTAAAAGAAGTAGTAAACCTGAACTAACAATTATGGGGGAGAGTATGACCAACAAAACAAAAGCCGACAGAAAATCGGCTAATGACTTGAATATGTTGCGATATAGATTCAATACTATTTCTTAAAAATCTCTGACAATGCAGAAAAAATACGATCAAACTCTGCCTCCGTTAAATTGGACCCACTAGGTAAGCATAAACCTTGCTCAAATAATATTTCACACACTCCTGATCCAAAAAACTTGGTCCCTTCATAAACTGGCTGCTTGTGCATGGGTTTCCAAAGGGGACGAGATTCTACATTCTCGGCATCTAATGCAAATCGCACATCTTCTCTGCTTATGCCACCAGTTTTTGCAGGATCTATTAAAATTGCTGTTAACCAATAATTACTAAAAAAATCAGCATCTGGTTCTGTTTGAAAAGTAATCCCATCAACACCTGTAAAGAATGCACGGTAACGTTGATTATTTGTTCTACGTTGGGCTACTCGCTCATCTAACACCTCCATTTGGCCACGACCAATACCAGCGACTATATTACTCATGCGGTAATTGTAACCAATTTGGGAATGTTGGTAATGTGGCGCATTGTCTCTTGCTTGTGTAGCCAAAAAACGTGCTTGTTCAATATAGGCTTTGTTTTTAGATACCAAGGCACCACCACCACTGGTCGTGATAATTTTGTTGCCATTAAAGCTTAATGCCGCCATTTGACCAAAAGTTCCGCAATTTTGAGCTTTATAATGCGAACCTAGTGCTTCTGCCGCATCTTCAATAACTGGCACACCATATTGATCAGCAATGTTTTGTATCTGATTCATTTTAGCGGGCATACCATATAAATGGACAGGCATTATCGCTTTAACTGATTTATGCTTGTATTTTTCTAAAGCCTCTTGCAGAGCATTAGGGCACATATTCCAAGTATCCCATTCCGAATCAATAAATACAATTTCTGCACCTAGGTAGCTTACGGGATTGGTAGTGCCACAAAAGGTAAAACTTTGCACCATCACCACATCTTCAGCGCAAACGTTTAACATCTTTAACGCCAAGTGCAGCGCAGCAGTACCAGAAGTCAATGCTGCTGTATGTATTTCTTCCTGTGTACTTAGAAAGATTGAAATATCTGTTTCAAAACCATTTACATTGGGTCCCAGAGGTGCTACCCAGTTTGTATCGAATGCTTCGTTTATATATTTTTGCTCTGTTCCCCCCGTATGTGGAGAGGAGAGCCAGATTTTTGAGTTACTCATTTTTTATTGATTATTCTAATGCTCTCTTTATACTTGTAAAAAACAGTTTCATTATTTGAAATATTATTACAAATAATCATACCGGCTTGTATGAGATTATTTGAGCCAATGTTAATATCAGGTATTACAGTTGCCCTGATTCCAAAATAATTATTACTCCCTATCTTGACATTTCCGGAAAGTCCACTAGTAGATAGGAAATTATTATTTCCAACTTCACAATCATGACTAATAAAACTATATGATGTAATCAGATTATGGTCACCAATTATAGATCCTGGACCAATTATACAATTTGGATAAATAATATTGCCGACGCCAATTATTGCACTATCAGCCACAATGCATGAAGGATGTATCACTGTAAAATAAGTTATTTTTTTTTGAATAACTCTGCTGATAAAATCCAACCTTCCATTAATGTTGGCAAAAGCAAGAATAAATTTAGCCTCAATATTGAAATCAAAATCATCATAGGTTCCCAGAAACGGCTGTGCAAATCTGTATTTGGCAGTATTCCTGTCAAACAGTTCTTTATCTGTATCAAGGAAACCCATAATATGAATATTATCTGCTCCAGAATTATTGATATCCAAAATATAGGAACACAACTCTGCTGCTACTGCTCCTGAACCAATTATAACTAAATCCGTCATTTAACTATTAATTATATTAAACTTGATAACTACCTTTTAACACTATTATATGCTTTTTTCAACTATCCTCTATTTCTCGTAAATATATGGCTGCTAATTTGTCAAATTTCCTGTTATTAATCAAAAAAAATTTGGCACGATTGCCTATATTTTCAAGTTTTTCTTTTGAATATGATGCGTATTTCAGAATCATTTTTGACAATTCTATTTCATCACCAAATTTTACAAAAGATCCACTTTTCGCTTCATTTATCATACTTTGAAATCCAACATAAGAACAAATTATTGGTTTGGCAGAATACATATAGTCAATCCATTTATTCCGAGATAAACCATACGTGGCCAATTCCGAATGAGATGCATCATAACAAATATCTACCAAATTCAACAAAGATGTCATTTTACTTTTTGCAATCAATGGCGGAAAAAGCACATTGGGTAAGTCTTTCGAGAGCTCTTGCAATGCTAATCTATTACTTCCGCCACCGATTAGAACGAAAATAATATCATCTCGGTGTTTCAAAATCCGGGCTGCGTTAATCAAATCATCAAGTGGATTGTTTACGTTCATTGTGCCGGCATAGCATACGATAAACTTATCTTTAGGAATATACTTATCAATAAATTCCCGCTCCAAGGGTTCCGATTTTTGTTCAAAAAAAGCCAAACTTACACCCTGAGGAATAGAAATGGTTTTGGTATTAATCTTACAATTTACATTTACATGTTCGGCCAAATTTGGCATAGTTCCAACAATAAGATTGGCACTCCGATAGCCTAACTTTTCTAACCAACTCAGGTATAAAATAAATGGATGATACTTTGAATAACCCCCTAAAACAATTGCCGACATTGGCCAAATATCCCTCACTTCAAATACAAACTTACACTTAAACCATTTAGCTAAAATCAAACCTGGCAAAACAGTGGTAAGTGAAAGGGACGAAACAATGATGACATCTGGTTTGGGAAGGCTTTTTTTACTAAAAAACAACAGTTTCAAGTCAAACAAAAACCAACCCAAAATACGGGTAATACCCGACGAACTTTTACTCTTGAAAATATTGAGCCAGACAGCCCTTACCCCTTCAATTGATTCAATCATATAGGATTGTGTAAATTGAGGAAAACTGTCGGACAAATGTGACGAATTAGAAGAAATGATGGTTACATCATTTTTTGTTTTAACCCATTCTTGTCCCAAATAAAAGTGACGTGTTCCGGCATTATATTTGGCGGACGATGCATATTTTGATATGTACCAAATATTCATCAGGCCTTAAAGAACTCTTTGATTTTATCGGCAATGTATCCGATTGATTCGTTTGAAAGCTCCGGAAAAATCGGCAATGATAAAATTTGACTTTCATTGCCTGTTGCTACCGGATATGACTCCTCTAAATTTAGGTACTTATAACAATCAAGATTAGGCAACGCTTTGGGATAATGAACAACCGTTTCTATTCCCTCACTTTTAAGGTATGCTTGAAGATCATCTCTTCGGTTTGTTCGTATCATAAACAAATGGAAACTGTGTTTTGAATCCGGTCTGACTCCGGTGCACGTTACACTTTTAACATCAGCCAAAAGCTCCAGGTATTTCTTTGCACATCTGTTTCGCTCATCCGTCCATTTCAAGATATACGGAAGTTTCGCACTCAATATGGCTGCTTGCAACCCATCCAAACGGCTATTAATACCCTCAATCTGATGCTGGTGCTTTTGCAAGGCACCATGGTTGGCATACATTCTGAATTTATCGGCCAACGCGTCGTCATTTGTTAAAATACAGCCAGCATCCCCATAGGCTCCAAGATTCTTACCAGGATAAAATGAGAATGATGAGGCAATACCCATCGTTCCTGCTCGTCTGCCTTTGAATTCAGAAAAATGGGATTGGGCGCAATCTTCAATTACATACAAACCATGCTTCTTAGCGATAGCTAAAATTTTATCCATCTCGCAAATCTGGCCATGAATATGAACCGGAATAATAGCCTTTGTTTTTGAAGTGATTTTCTTTTCAATTTCAGCCTCATTAATTGTATAATAGTTCTCATCAATATCAACAAAAACAGGTGTCGCCCCGGTTTGCGAAATTGTTTCAGAACTTGAAATCCAACTGTATGCTGAGGTAATCACTTCATCTCCTTCCTGAATTCCCAACATCTTCATGATAATGTAAAGGGAATCAGTCCCATTCGCAACAGATATACAGTGTTTAACGCCGTACAAGTTCGCAAACTCTGTTTCGAATTTTTTTACATACTTACCGCCAATAAAGGCTGTTTCACTGATTACATTTCCTATTGCATCATCAATTTCCGACTTAATCGAATTGTATTGTGCTTTTAAATCTACAAATGGGATATTCATACTATTTTATAAATGATTTTAATGATTCCGGATATTGATCCAAAAATGCTTTAATTTTAACTACAATCTCATTCTGACTTGTATACTCACCTAAAATAATTGCTTTGAAATTCTGTTCTACTTCATCCAATATTTCAGCAGTGAAGCCTCGTCTCTCTAGACCAGTTCTATTTAACTTCAGTATTTTAGCAGGTACACCCGTTATCGTACAAAATGGTGGAACATGTTTAGTGACTGCAGCCTGCAAGCCAACCATTGCAGATTCCCCAATATCAGTCCATTGATGAGTGATTGAGCCCAAACCGATATAAGCATTGTTATAAACAATTGTTCCTCCACCGATAAGAGAATTGGTTGCCATTACAACATTGTTTCTCACGTCTGAATCATGAGGAATATGCGTACGAGCCATAAAGTAACAATGGTCTCCAATACTGGTCGTTTCCTTTCGAACGGGAGAGTTAATCGTTACAAACTCTCTAATGACGTTATTATTTCCAATGACAACCGTCCCGTTTTCAAGAAAAATATCGCCCTTGGTACCCATTTCCCCAAGACTACCCACTGAAGCGGCCCCTATAAACTTATTGCCGTTACCAATAATAACATTGTTGCTTATCATGGTATTTACCCCAATGTGGTTATCGTTGCCAATTGTCACATTTCCTTGAATAACCACATTCGGACCGATCGTGTTATTTACACCAAGCTTAACATTGCTACCAATGAAAGCTGAACTATGAATGTTGTTTTGCATATTATTTGTTTTTATAAATTAATTCAATTGCTTCAACAGTTTTAATCGCCTCAGACCCTTCAACAATACCTTTCCTGTTTTGGGTAAATAAATCAACCAGATTTGTGATCAATTTATCGTGATTAGAACTAGTACCCTGATACTTACCGTAATTGTTGGGTGCATCTTCAAAATCAACGTCCTCAGGAAGTGGGTACGATTGTACATCCCAATATTCAATTTTATTAAGATATTTACCTCCAATCTTAATCGTTCCTTTTTCTCCTATGATAGTGATACTTCCTTCAAAATTCTTATTGTAAACGCATGTTGTCCAAAATAGTGACCCTAATACTCCTGAGCTGAACTTCATAGATGTTACACCACAATCTTCAATCTCAATAATATGATTGAGGGTATCTATCATGGTTTTAGCTTCAACGACGTCGCCAAACCACCAAATTAATAAATCAATAAAATGGCTTACCTGCGTATGAAGGGCCCCTCCTTCTAATTTAAGCTGCCCCCTCCAGTCTGACTCATTGTAATATTCTTGATGGCGGTTCCACATTACATTACATTGAGTCATGAATATTTTTCCGAGCTTTCCACTTTCAATGGCCTTTTTTGTCAAGGCTATAGGCGTATTATATCTGTTCTGTTTTACGACAAATAGTTTTACATTATTTTTTTCGGCTGCTTCGTTCATCAGTGCACAATCGGCTGCATTCAAGGCCATCGGCTTCTCAACAAGAACATTCTTCTTGGCATTTGCAGCAGCGATGCTCATCGAGGCATGTAAACCATGAGGAGTAGCAATGTTAACAATGTCAACATCTACTTCCTTCATCATTGTTGAATAGTCTGTGTAATATTTTACATTACCATACAACGCTGACAATTCGATACACTTTTTCTCATCAATGTCGCAAATAGCAACCAACTCCGCATTAGGTTCAGCATCCACAACAGCGATATGCCTTTTTCCAATACTTCCACATCCGGCAATTGCAAATCTTACTTTTTTTTCCATAGTACTTTTATTTAATTAAAATTATTTCTTGCCCATTTCTCTGCAATATACACCCGAGTAATGTCAGTAAATTCGGTATAGTGTCCTTTTCCTTCTAAAAAATCATTATAGTAGTGAATGAATGAATCTTTATCGATAATGCCCATTTCATGCAATACTGAATAATTTTTTATGGATAGAATATCATCTTTCAATTCATTCCGCAGAAAACTCTCCTCGGGTACCGAAAATCCTTTTTTATCTCTTCGGTATCTAATTTCATTCGGCAAGTCAGTCATTACTTTCCGTAGAATATATTTTGTCCATCCATTTTGTATCTTTATGTCGTTTCTAAGGTTAAGACAGAAGGACACCAAACGATAATCCAAGAAAGGTATCCTCATTTCAAGGGAATTTGCCATAGAATTTCTATCCTCATACCTGCAGAGCCCAGGAATAGAAAATTTATCGATATCCAATATTTGACGATGCCTCATATCACGGAATGACCAAGTATCGACTAATTCAACACCATTAGTATGAATATAAGAGCTCTTTTTGCTTAAATGACCGGGTAGATACCTCTTTGCTTTACCCAAATTAAACTGGTTCAGAATGGTTCGATTATAAATGGCCGACAATAGCAGTCCTGCAGCCTTTATATACTGCCCCCTATTCATTAAGTCCTTCTCATAAAAAAAGAAATACTTTAGGTAACCCATTAGGAGTTCATCTCCTCCCTGACCATTTAACAATACAATAATGTCTGTATCGTCTTTAATCTTTTTTAATATTGAATAGCCAGCTAATACGCTCAAGTTAAAGAAAGGTTCATCCTGATGCTTTAACACTGTATCGAAATTCCGGATCACATGATTCGCATCAAAATTTAATTTGTGGTTTCTCATTTTTATCCGATTCACTACAATATCGATAAAGGGTTCTTCGCTCATCTTCTTATCATCCGATACCACTGAAAATGTTTCGATTTCAGGATTCATTTTATGCGCAATAACCGAAATAGAAGACGAATCAAGTCCGCCACTTAACATGCAACCAACGGGTACGTCACTCCTCATTGTGAGTTTTACACTGTCTTCAAGTAAAAACCTGAATTCTTCTTCCGTATTGCTTGTAGGTGAAAGCCTTTCGAAATCCCAATATTGATATCGCTGCGTCGCTCCTGTGTTAAGATCAATTGTTAGGTTTGTTTTGGCTTCAATCCGGTTAATATCTTTGAAAAAAGATTCACTGCTGGTATCCACAACTCCCTGTTTCAGGTAACTTGTAAGCACTGTTTTGTTTGGTGCTTTCTCTTTCACCAAAGGCAGCAATTGCTTAATTTCACTTGAAAAATAAAAATGATCTTCATCCTGATAATAAAAAATAGGCTTTTTAGAGAACCGGTCGCGGCTCAATATCATCTTGCTATTTAACTTATCATATATTGAAAACGCCCACATTCCGTTCATTTTAGCGAATCCCTTTTCTCCAAATGTTTCATATAATTTGAGTATGACTTCTGTATCCGTATTGGTTTCAAAAAAACATCCTTTTGCCTTTAATTCAGTTCTTAGCTCGAGGTAATTATAAATTTCACCATTAAAGGTTATTACTAGGTTCCCTTTAGACATTGGTTGGGCCCCTTGTGAACTAAGGTCAATGATAGAAAGCCTTCTATGTCCAAAAAAGATCGTAAAATTCTGCTTATCATACTCTGATCCACTATGTGTATCGATACTGTAATAACCTGAGCCATCAGGCCCACGGTATGAAATCATATCTGTCAACTCCTTGAATTGATACCAATTTTCTTCATTAAATACACCTTTGAGCCTGACAGCTCCAAATATTCCACACATAATTGTCTACTTTTAAATTTTGCTATAAAGTTCTTCTAGACTTCTAGATTCAGAATCCCAGTTAAATTGTTCATTGATGACTACATTTCCCTTTGCCGACATTTCCAATAGTCGACCAGGACTGCTTAGCATGGATTTAATCTGTTCAGCCATTTGTATAGGATTCATAGAATCGGTATATTCACATAAATCACCAAAAAGTTCTTGCCACATTTCAAAATTTGACATCAACACTGGTAGTCCGTTTTGCATATATTCAAACACCTTAATGGGATAACTATCCTTAAATGTGTCAATAGGATGTAACGTACAAAGCCCAATGGTAGCTTCACTTAAAATCTTAGTTACCTCCTCGTGATTCACCAGTCCAATGTAGTTGGTATTTTTAAATCCTACCATCTTTTCACATTCCAATTTGAAGACTTCATCATTCCAACCTCCAAGTAACCACAATTCAGCCACCCCCACTAAATGCTCAGCAGCTGCAATTAGTTCTTTAATTCCTCTTGCTTCGCTTAATGTCCCGATATAGATTATGACATTCTGTTTTCGTTTAGTATCTACCAACACTTCACGATTATTTAAAGGTGGAAAATTTCTAATGACATAGTTATTTTTGTTACTAAAGTTTTTCGCGATAGTGGGGGTTGCGCTAACAATTCCACTAAAAAAAAAGCTAGCCATTAACTCAAGGAATACCGCTACTTTTGACAAAAAAACTCTTAGTGCCGGCCTCACCCACATTTTATGCAATATGTCCTGACGCACATTTTCATGCACATCATAAATAACTTTTTTACCTAACATTCGCAAGAACAACCCCATCACAATCAATTCTGGATCATGAAAATGTACAACCTTCATACGTTGTTTAAGGATTGTCATAAACAAATAGAAATTATTGTACAGTCGGTTATTACTTGTCAATTTTTGCAAGTTAACTCCTTGATAAGAATACTCATCAAATTGCTTGTTGACTGCCGGCTTCGCAATGTAGGTTACGTTATACCCTACTTTTGCAAGTGAGATGCATTCTTTATAAAATATCCTAGAGTCATCCAATTTATGCAGAATTGAACAATGACAGATTTTATTGGACGGTTTTACCTTCATTCAGCGTTATAGGTTTTGACACGTAACAAATTAGAATACTTAGCCATAGAAACAAGGCTTTACTGTCTATTAAATAGGTTGTAGAAAGAGATTGTACGATCAAGTACAATGTTAAAATAATCAACGTACTGGCAATGGGGTCTTCCTTTAACTTTTTGCGAATAGCATAATAGTATGCTCCGAGAATAAAGATAAAAAACAAAGCGATTCCGATTATGCCAGTCTCGGCCGCAATCTCAAATAAAATATTATGAGGTTCAATTCGATCCTCGAGACCGGTAAATTTAATTCCAAAGGAGCCATAACCAATTCCTGCAAAGGGAGAATCCTTAAAATACTCTACGGCAGAGTTCAGGAGCTCAATTCTCGACCCTACTGATGAAAATGCTGACGAATTGCTGTCGGATATACCCGAAAACCTCGAGAACAAACGATCTGTAAGTCCCTCACCAAAATAAACAACAAACATTCCTGCGATTACAGCATAAATGGCCATATACCATTTAAACTTAAATTTCCCATTTGCGATATAATACACGACCGTAAATAAAGCAAGTGACAATAGTGGCCCCCTCGGCGCGAGCAATACAATAGCAATAATAATAATGGTTTTATAGGTTAACCAGATTTTACCTATCTTTTGAATTGCTAAGATAAATCCGCTAGCCAATAAAACACCTAACGCGAGATAATCTGGAATTGTCGACTCTTCAGCAGGCGAATCGCCATAAAAAACGATAAACAAATCCCCAAAAACGATGAAGAAACCAAAAATTGTTAACGCTGTAAAAAAAGTTACCCAATGAAACAGGTTAATAAATCCTTTTATTCTATTTTTTGTTCTCAACACAAAAAACGGACTAAAAAAACAAACCATTATAACGATCGACTTCTGAATCTTCTCGCTGTAATACACCACTGAGGTGCCCCATGCGGTTGAAATAAATGCCCAAGTAAAAAACAACAACAAGATGGCTCCTATTGCCAGTGACTCCTTCTTAAAGTTGTTTTTAAACCCGCTAAGAAGGATAGCCATTAACAGTAACGCAGTGAAAAAAATAAACGGATCCATGAATAAACCAGGTATCCATTTAATATACCCCGAATAAACCATGAACAACAGGCTTACAATACCAAGAGCACTAAGAAGACTGTATCTAATACTCAACATTAAAAATCTGTTGCCATTTATAGACATTCAGTATCTTCCAATAGGTGGCATCGTCCCATACTTTAATTTTAGTAAAGTCAATAATGGTATTCAAAAATGGAGACGCCTTAAATAATTTTATATTCTCCTCCTTCTTCGACAACCATAACTTGGATGGTGCTTCAAAACCTATTTTATTTTTACGCCAAGCTATCTCCACCGGAAGAACTTTATTATCAACTCCGCTTTTACGTAGGGGATATTTAGTCCATCCTCCGTTAATTTTGTAATCACAATTCATTGAAACAGCTGCCTCAACTGCTCTGTAGTCTAAAAAAGGAAGCCTTGTTTCAATGGAATGCGCCATCGAATTCTTATCCTCATACATCAACAAGGTTCTTAACTGATGCGATTGAATTTCGAATATTTGTAATTCATAAATGTTTTTGCTCTTGTCGATTATACTGCGCAACAGTTTGTTATTGAACCGACTAGCCAACTCTTTTTTGAGATATAAATTCTTCTTCAGCAAGAATCTTCTTCTGATACTATAATTGTTAAAATAGAGAATGTACTTAACCAATTCTGAAATTTTTAACTTCGAATTTTTAGAAGCGGTAAATAAAAATTTAACCTTTTGTGCTATTCCAAGTGTATTGAAATACGAAGCGTAATAACGTTCATACCCAAGTAATGTCTCATCGCCTCCTTGTCCATCTAACATTACAATACAATTATTATCCTTCGCCATTTTTAATACATAATATTGCATTACAATGGAAGGACCTCCAAATGGTTCTTCTTGTATTTCGATAACATTATCAAGAACGTTGAGGTAATCATTGGTGTCAGGCGATGCTACATGCCAGTCAAGGTTGGCATAATCTGCCACCATCTTTGCATAAGGCGACTCATCATTATCCGATTGTATGGATCGTGCAGTGATTGCTTTAAAACGATCCTTGCTTTTAGCATTGTGTAAGTTCCCAGCGTAGGAGGAGATATATGAACTATCCAATCCACCGCTCAAACATGAACCTACCACAACATCTGATCTTAAACGAAGATTGATGGCATCATTCAATTTTGAAATATAAAAGTCTATGGCTTGTTGTTCTTTCAGTTTGTTTACTTCCTTGTTAACCTTCAATTCGTAATACCGTGTAATGTTAGGATTCGCATCCTTCAAGGATAGGGTTAAGTTACAACCAGGCTCAAGTTGAAAAATACCATCGAAAAACGTGTCGGATGTATGGTTTGAATATCCAATACAAAAGTAGTCCGACAACATTTGTTTGTTTATTTTGGCTTTCATTCCAAAGCCTAACAGTTGTTTTATCTCGGATCCAAACGCAAATTTTTCAGCAGTATTAATATAATACAAAGGCTTCACACCGAATCGGTCTCTGCTCATAAAAACAGTTTCCTTTTGTTTGTCAAAGATTGCAAATGCCCACATTCCGTTAAAATGCTGCACGCAATCTTCACCCCAAAATTCATATGCTTTTAAAATCACTTCAGTATCTGTTGCTGATTTAAACGTAACTCCAGCTCTAATCAACTCTTCTCTGATTTCGATATAATTATACACTTCGCCGTTGTACGTAATATAGTAGCGATCGTTTAATTCCATCGGCTGTTTTCCTGAATCAGTGAGGTCAATAATGGCAAGGCGCCTATGACCAAATCCTAAGTTCTTATAAACATAAAAACCATCCCCATCCGGCCCTCTGTGCCTGATGCTATCGTTTACATTATGAAGTAAACGCTCATCGCAAGGAAGATTGTTTTTATTAATTATACCTGTAATACCACACATACTTTTTTATATTAATTCTGAAATTAAACGTTCGTAAGAATCCTTTTGAGCTTTTGTCACTGCATAATTATTGTGAAACAAGAACGTCAAGTTGCCATCATAAAACCTGCAGATTCTGCTGATCTCCATGATAGTATTGTCTATTTTCTCTTTTGATTTCAATTTAAAAGCACAAACGTCCATTACCAACAAAGGGTATTCAACAAGTTTGAGTGGTTGTTTCGTGAGCAAGTTAAATACCGGAAATTCAAAACACGTCCCGCATCTAAACCCCATATAATACTCGCTTCCAATTGATGAATCATATTTCAATCCAATATCGTCCCAAATTTGCCAAGTTTCCGGATTTCTCCACCGGAGGTAGTGTTGTCTTCCACCAAGGCCTGCCGAGGGAATAAAAAGACTGTCCAAAATCCCTTTTAGCTTGCGGTATTCCCCTCGTAGCAATTCAAAATTGTTATACGTTTGGTAACTTGGATGCAGCCCAACCACATGTCCGCGTTGATGAATTTCTTTCAATAAAACTCCGAAGTATTCATCCGAAATCTCATAGTTCCCGTCAATATTTCCCCTCCCATTAACCGTAATAAAATTGAATTGACTTTTGATCGAGTATCTTTCGCTCACCTTCATTAAATAACGAAGGTTGTTGTAGGGATCTAACTTATATTTGAGTGCTTTCCCAGGTAGCAACCGTGCCCCAAGCTTCTTGATAAATGTTCCAAACGATTTGCGTAAAATCAAGTCAGCAAGACTATTTCTAATAAAATAAAATGCACTTGCATTATGCGAAAATGGAACATCAACATCATGACTTAAAATCAATTGGTATTTCCGAGTACTTGAAATTTCCGGGAAACCGGCTTTGATAAATAGTGCCTTTAAAATCTCCAAATATTCGTTCACTACCGGCCGTAAATACAAGTCCGATTTATAAACAACAGAATCAAGATACCTAAACCTGCCATGTTCGTCATATTTATTAATAACCACTTCTTCGTACAACGTAAGCAGAAAAAACATCCCACCCAAAAGGTCAACGTCGCAACGTATCGTATCATCAATTTTATGTGCTACCTGTCCGGTTGCCTTTCCATAAAGCACAGGTGTGTTGTTGAACAGAAAATTACCCGCTAACCCATCTAAATTCACGTACTCCAGAGGCAAAACCGGTAATGTTCTTTCGGTCAACCAATCCTTTTCTTCAAAATCAAATAACACATTATTGAGAACCAGCTTTTGTGCGGATGCACAATCTTCACAAATAATATGAACTTCGTTCGTATTAATTAAATCGGAGAATTCAAGAGAAAGATCTTCCAGCTTTAAAAAATGACGAAATATCGTTTGGACAATATACGTTTTTTCATTTTCAAATTTTGGGGGATAAATAATCTTAAACTTCATGAATATCTTTTCGGGATGCTAAAGGTGGGGGTAAATAAAATAATCTTTAAATAAAAAACTTTCACCGTGTCCACTATGAATAAGCGTTTCCGGGCTAAATTCAGCTTTGAGTTTACTGAAGCTTTCGTTTAATTTAGTCAATGAACCACCTGGTAACTTTGTAACCGTTTTTTCACCTTGAATAAGTAAATCACCACAAAAAAGCATTTCATCAAGTTGAATACTGATGGATCCTTCTGAATGTCCGGGTGTTTGTATCAATCTAAATTGTTTTCCATTCCAACTAAAGTCATGATCCAATTTTTCGGCTGTAGTTACTTCATTCAAAATAGCAAATCCTACTTGATCGTGAAAAAGGGATAAGTTCTTTTTTGGATTCACGATCGCATTGGCGCATTCCTGATTACAAATTAATTCAAATGTGTATTGATTAGACAATCCAACCACTCCCCAAATATGATCAAAGTGCTCATGCGTTAAAATAACAGTGGTAGGCAATAACTCGTGCTGCGTTAGATATGCCGAGAGTGTTGAATTATCGTCAGAACCAGGATCAATAATCAAACATTCGTTACTACTGGGTGTATGCAACACAAAACAGTTAGAAGTGACGGGTGTATTTGGAATTCTTTGAATATGCAAATCAACCCGAAATATCAATGGTCCTTCCGCCATCAACCGTAAATTGCTGACCGGTAATCCACTTTGATTTATCAGACAATAAAAACTCAACCATATTCGAAATATCTTCAGGAAACCCTTCCCCCAATGGATAGGTTGAAAGCATCGATTTTGCTTTTTCTTCGTCCTGAAATATTGCCGTAGTCATTGGGGTATGGATAGCACCTGGCAAAACAGAATTCACCCTTACAGACGGGGCCAACTCAACGGCAAGTGACCTCATCAACCCATCAATACCCGCCTTAGAGGCGGAATATAAACTAAAAGCTTTTGCACCGAAGTTTGCAATATTGCTTGATATAAAAACAACATTTTTCAACGCGCCCGCATTCACTTTACGCTGCAATAATACTTTCACAATCATGGCAGCTGAAAATAAATTGGTTGAAAATGTTTTTTGAATGGCTGCAACAGAGGTCATTTTTGCAGGCAACATATTCATAAATCCTGCGCAATGTACAAATCCGATTACCTCAATATTTTTTTCCGTAATAAATTTAGCTAGAATGGTTTCAATCTCTTCATATTGTTGTAAATCGGAAACAAACGCAAGCTGGTTTGCAGGATGATCACATCCGGAAATAACTTGATTGATCTTATCTAAATCTCTGCCGTGAATAATCACGTTGTAATGTTGCGACAGGCTTTTTGCAATAAAAGACCCGATACCGGATGAGGCACCTGTTACTAGGATATATTGTACTTTATTCATTATGTTAATTTTTTACTGGGCGGTAAAACCACCATCTACATTCACAATTGCACCTGTCATCCATCTAGATGCGTCTGACAGTAAAAAGGCTATTGGATTTGCTACATCTTCAGGGTCACCTAGTCCTAATGGATGTAGCGAAGTGAGATAAGCATCTCTGCCATCGTCGAACGACACGTTGGTATCACTCATCATTTGTGTTTTCACAAATCCCGGAGCTACACAATTTACCCTGATATTTTTTGGAGCCAATTCAATAGCAAGTGCCTTGGTAAGGCCGTTAATGGCAGCTTTACTCATCGCGTAGCCTACGTTTGCTGCTGAGCCAACTACCCCATATACCGAAGAGATAAATACGATGGATCCTGAGACGCCGTTAAACACATTTCGATTGATAAACACTTTAGAAAGCTCCAATGCGGCATAGGAATTCAATTCATACACCTTCATTGCTTTTCCTTTTTCAATTGACTTTAATGGCGAAATATAAGGTATACCGGCACAATGCACGAAACCGTCAAACTTCCCCCCTTCGGTGGCACTTTTAATGAGGTCATCTTTTATTGAAGAAGAATTTGTTAAATCCAGCATTAACGTTTTTGCCAATTCACCACATAATGCTTTTGTTTCTTTTAAAGCAACATCATTAATATCTATCAACAACAAGGATGCTCCAAGTTTTGAGAGCACGATAGCAGTACTTTTTCCAATTCCTGAAGCAGCACCTGTTACAATAAATCTTTTATTGTTTAACAGAAACTGACTGCCACCTGTACTCATTTACCTTTAGATTGAATTAACGCTTTTAACCCACCCACTGATGCTGCAGCATATACTTCGGCAGCACTAATCGTTACCTGATAGGTTTCACTTGCCAATGCAATAATTGACAAAATAGTTAGTGAATCCCAGCAATCAAATGAAGATAACTGCTCATCCATGTTTACGGAATCTACTTCCAATATTTCTGCAATTTCTGAATCAAAATTTTCCATATTATTTTTTAGTAATAAATTATTTTACAAAACGAAAGTTCTTTCATATCAATCATCATGGCTGCCCATGTTAATCCAACTCCAAAACCAGAAAGGCATAGTCGGTATTTTTGACTACAAAGGTTATCTCCTAAATTAAACGTAATAGCCAACGGAATCGTAACTCCGCTTGAATTACCAAAATTCTCAACAATATTGCTTGGCATTTTTTCCCTATCAACACCTAACCTATCGGCGAGTTTATTCAACATAAACTTATTGGGTTGATGAAACATATAAAAATCTACATCATCCTTGCCAATTTTTGAGTAAATATATAATTCTTCAATCAACGGTGGAACTTCAGTTTGAACAAAATTAAACACCTCGTCACCTTTCATAACCAGGTGATTTTTACTTCTGAGGTTACCATTCATATCTTCTTCGAGTATGGCCGTTTCGGGACTCGAAGGAAGTCTGGCACCGCCAGCCGGAATTTGCAGCGCAAATGCACCTTCACCATTCATCTTAAAGCTCACAAATATCTCTTCGTTGTCATTGCTCTTCTCAATGATAGTGATAGAAGCACCATCACCGATCAACGGGTTGCTGTTGCGGTCTTTCTTGGAAACTTTGGGACTTAAGACATCCGCATTCATCAACACTACTTTTTTGATAGCCCCTTGCTCCAGAAGCATAAATGCTTGAATGAGCCCAACAATATATCCTGCACAACCTTGGTTGATATCTAAACAAATCATGTCGTGCTTTAATCCGAAATGACCTTGAATGACATTGCTTGTAGGAGGCATGATATAATCCGGTGATTGGGTAACCATTATTAACGCATCCACATCCTCTTTACGAAGCATTTGGTTATCGAATAAATGGGTAAGACCCGCAATACACAAATCGGCAGAAGTGACCCCATCGGCAACAATACGCTTCTTATTAAAGCCCATGGCCGCCTTTAGCTTTAATGATTTGGCAACAGGAGAATTGTAATTCTCCATTTCATCCTCAAAAAGGACTTCACGTGCAGGCAATACGGTTAATATTCCGGTTACCTTTTTGTTTTTAAAATGTAAGTTCATTCTTTAACATATTTCGATAACAACGAACAAATCGATTCTACAGAAATAAAGTTGTCCGGTATGACTTGTGTTCCTTCGATTGAGATTATAAATTCCTCATCAAGCATCGTTACAAGGGTGACAATGTCGAAGGAGTCCAACATACCATCTTCAATAAAATTAGAACTGGTTGAGAAATCAAATTCAGAACGAATTTCGCTTAATATATTTAAAACTTTAGTTTTCATATTTTATTTGTCTATTAATGAGTACATAATTGAACATTTTTTCTTCCTTATAGCCATAGTGAAGATAACGCTTTATTGCATTTTCATTAGAACGAATTACCCAGAACAACTGGCGCTGGGTATCTTTTCCCCTTACTAAAAATTCTTTAAACAACTGAGATCCGATTTTTAGGTCTCTGAAATCGGGATGTACAAACCAATACCTAAGGTAAAGAGTGGTTGCCTTTAAATCGTAAATAATAAATCCAACTACCTTGCCCTGTTCTTCAAACAAAATGATATTATTTTCCTTAATCCATCCCGCTAAATCATCCATATCGGGCAGTTGTTCAGCCCTTGGATCAAAATAGGTGGTTAGCAATTGCCTAACAACAACTGCATCTTCGGGTTTGGCATTCCTTACGTTTTTAAGATTTGAACTTTCTTCATGACGGCAATTTCCTACACAACTCATTCTGATTAATGATGTGTATACATTGAAATGATTCTCTTCAAAAACTGACTTCTCTCTGCACAACTCATTTTTGGTAACCAAATCCACTACTATCGTTTCATTATTGGTGGTTGCGAGTATGATCGGCAACGACTTGGCCAGTTCATCAATACTTGCAGCATAATAATATAGATTCAAAAAACCTTCATTCTTCTTCAATAAAAAAGCAACTTCACCAAGGTAAACCTGATAAAGCATTCCATTTTCAATCAATTTGCTAAACTGTTCGGTTGTTACAAAACAGTTGGTATTGAACCCTTTTTTAAACTCTTTGGCAAAGTTATAAGCGTCGGTTACTTCAGCAATATCTGTTACTAATTTCATTGCTTAATTTCCGTTCACAGAATTTTTTAACGTAAGCCTATCAATTTTACCATTGGTATTTCTTGGTAATTCATCCATTCTAATATATTTAGAAGGAATCATATACTTTGGAAAGTGTTCCAGTAATCTTTTTCTGAATTCGCCATCAGTAATATCCTCTTGCGATTCGTAAATGGTAGTGATTTCCTTCTTTGAAGTATGATAAACCACACAACAATTTTTCACCATTTGCAATACATTAACAATCACATGTTCAATTTCGCCTAACTCTATTCTATATCCCAAATGCTTAATTAAAGTATCTTTCCTTCCTTTAAATACGATTTCTCCTCTATCATTGTAGGATACCACATCACCTGTTCTGTATATAATTTCGGGATATGATTTATTCAGTGGATTTTGCACAAAAGCGGCTGCGGTTTTTTCAGGATTGTTATAGTATCCCATTGCTAATGAAGTGCCGCGAATGCACAACTCGCCTTCTTCATTTTTGCCAACGGGTTTGTCTTCATCATTGAGCACTAGCACGGAGGTATTACGACATGGAATTCCGATTGGCAAAGGTTCATCATCCGGCACATCACGATCAACAACAAAATAGGTGCAGTCTAAAGTAATTTCAATCGGTCCGTATAGATTTACAAATTTGGTATGGCTTAATTGTTTTTTCCAGTAATTGAATTGTTTGGTTGGAAATACTTCACCCGCAAACCAAATGATCTTCATATCAGGTAGATCAACTCCTGAAAGCAAATTCATGTTGGCAATATTAACCATGATGGTGGGAACCCAGAATAAGAAAGTGGACTTTTCATTTTGGAGGAGCTCAATAATTTTTACAGGGAAAGCAGCAAGACCATCGGGAATCAATACAATCGTGCTTCCCTTGGTCATTAATAAACACAATTCAAAACTATAGATATCGAAAACTTGGGGCGACAAAGATCCAATAATCTCGTCGTCAGTGAAATGAAATGTTTCAATAGACCAGTCAGTGAAATCGAAAAAGCTCTTGTGATTCAATACAACGCCTTTAGGAGTACCTGTTGATCCGGATGTATTGATAATACAATATGGATCAGTATCAATAATATGGTCCATTAAGTCTGTTAGCATATCCTTTTCAGCTTCAGGATTGTTGTAATTAACGACATTTAGGTCGACAATAAGAATATCAGTAGATACTTCGGGCAAGGTTGCAATAAACTCTGTTCTAGTAATAATAACAGCAGGTTCAACCAAACTGATAATATTAAATATTCGGTTAGATGGGGCTTTAACATCTAAATTCATATATGCATTTCCACTGTAGGTGGCAGCCATATCTGCGGTAACACAATCAATAGACTTTGGCAGAAAAACTGCAATTGGTGCGTTAAATCTGAGGTTTGTTGAAGCCTTAATATACGAAGCCACACTCTTCGCTTTCCATTGAAGCGTTTTGAAATCGAGTGAATTTGCACCTTCCTTAACAGCAACCTTATTCGGATTTTTTGCGACTGTTTGTTCAAAGTATTGTAACAAATTAATATTCATATCTTTTCGATGTTTGCTTATTTATTGATTTGGAAAAATAAAATCCCTGGGGTCCGGTTTGATGTAAACCACAATTCCTTTTCGGCCAAGCTCAATTCCGCGGTTTATTATATAATTAACATTATAAAAATTAACCCTTAAGTTAGAAAAGCGTTTTCGCGAAAACATTGCATGGTCAAAATACCTGTCCACTATCTTACAGTGATGATTATCTGTAAAAAAGTTATTAAAATCATCGGCGGCGGTTAAAAATTCCTGCTCATACACAGTGCCATCCAACAACTTCACTTTCATTTTTTGCGTACCGGTAAAAAACTGCGCAAAATAAGGAATCTCTTCTCTAAGGAGGCTATCTACGGAATGCATGATGGTCCCTACAAATGCTTTACCAAGTCCAATACCGAAAACAATTCCATCTATTTCCGAAAGTCGGTAATAAGGAGATTGTCGGTCCCAACATGTAACTGAATGAATGTGATCACGGGTTAGAAAATCTGCATGCTTTCCCAAAGCACAAACAGAATGAATGTTTATACTTCTTTTAACTCCAGGATAGTTTCTAAAGACCTCTGGTATCAATCCTGCTGCAGTTGGTGTGCGTTGTATATCAAAGATACTCTCTTTCTTTCGTAAAAAAGGATAAGCAGGCATAACCAAGGTACCCTCCGGGCCAATGGCTTCAATTATCGCATCAATAAAGTCATTCGGACTTCCCTTAAAATTATAAAATTCATCCCATGACGAATGAAGCAATACATTCGACCCTTTTTTCAAGCCCTGTTTCTGCATAAAGCCAATTAGTTCGCCGGCCGAGTATTTGCGTCTGTATATTCTTGACTCCACATGCCTGATGATGGATGCCTTATAAAGCTCCCAGGAACGGATTTTCATCTTCTTTTTATACCAATTCCATACGGCAATCAAAAATCCGTAGATCATGCGAGCACTTCTCCTTTAGCTAATTGATAGGTCATGGCTATTTGTATTAAAAAAGCGATACTTCTGCCAATACAAATCATCCACAAAACAAAATGAACATTATCCACTAAAAAGCCGAGGCTCAGAGAGATGACGGTTATAATTAAAAACATCAACTGCCAAAGCAAATCCAGCTTTTGTTTTTCTGCAATTACAAATATCCAACTGGTAGGCATACTCACAAAACTAAGCATATACATAAAACACAATGCCCTTGTAAATTCGCCTGACGGAAGCCACTTGTCACCAAATACCGTTGAAAACAATATAGGGGCAAAAATAAATAATACAATAAACGGAATAATCGAAAGGCCGATTAAGGTGAATGTTGTCTTTTTATAAATGGCTAGGCAATTGCCTTGTTCCTTATAATCGGATGCTGCTTTTTGTTTAAACACATCTCTGAATGAATTTCCAAGAAACGATAAAGGCACTCCCAAAACACGCTCAGTTAAGGCATAATAACCTACTTCCGCTGCTCCAAAACGGGAACTGATAAAGAAAATTGGGATTTGGTATGCTAACGTATTTATCAACTGTCCAGGAATATTAAATTTGGCAAAGTCTATGTAGCGCGTGGCAAAAAATCGCATCTTACGCATACTTACAAATTTAAACAACCCTTTATCCTCCTTCATCACTCTGTGAATGGAAAGTAAGGCGGCGGTAAGCTGCCCGAAGATTTGTCCGAAGATTAATCCGAAGAAGATTTTATTGAATCCAAACAAAAGCGAGAATCCGGAGATACTGCTTGTATTTGAAATCTTATTCCGACTGAGGATCACGAAATTATTCTTCCGGATCGACCATTCGTTAAACAACAAATAAATAGTGGCGAGAAATGAAACCACGGGAACGAGCCAAACAATCGATTTGATCTCTGTTACCTTGAACAATATCGTGAATGGTCCGGCTAAAAAAAACAATAAAATACTGGAAGCAATGGTTACCACAAACGACAACAAAGCACTTAACGAAAGTAAATTGATGGCTTCCTCATCTCTTTTAGGAAGAATAATGGCCAACTCATATTTACCTGACATAACAACTGTAAAGAAGGAAGAAACCGCCAGAAACGTTGCAAAAAACCCGAACTCTTCAGGTGAATAGAAACGAGTTAATACCGGCGAAAGGACTATAGGAATAGACTGTGCTATAGCCATTCCGCCCATTAAAACAACCAGATTTTTTTTAAATTGACTTTTTAAAGGCGTATCTTTATGCATTTTTAAAATTAGCATATATCCTCTCAATGATATCAACGACTTTCAATCCTTCTAGAGCATTTGTAGTAATACTTTCATTACAGGAAATTACATTAGCTATATTTTCGTAAATGTAATGATGGTTGGCTGCTGAGCCTTTGTAAGGACCATAATCATTTGGAGGATTACTTGCAGCCAATAGTGGCATTTCGTAATTTCTAATATGGCAATATTCTACCTCATTCATATACTGCCCCCCCACTTTAACCGAACCATTTTCAGCAACTATAGTAATCGAACTTTCTAAATTCTTATCCCATACAGCAGTAGAATAATTCAAGCTACCCATACCACCGTCAACAAAGTCAAAACTCACAAAACCAGAGTCTTCAAATTCAGTACTTTTTTGATGTGTGAAATCATTCAATTTGGCATTAATATTAGTTACATCGCCAAAATACCAATACATCAAATCGATAAAATGGGAGAATTGCGTAAATAAAGTCCCACCATCTAAAGCTTTAGTACCGTGCCAAGTAGTAGGTTTACCAGTATCCGAATCGGGTTTGTAATAACGTTCGTCTCGATTCCAATAGCAATTAATTTGCACCATAAATACCTTACCGAGTATTCCTGAATCAAGCACATCTTTTAACCAAATAGAAGGTGGTGAATAGCGGTTTTGCATCACACAAAATACGTGTTTGTGTTTTTGTAGCGCTTTAAATACTATTTGTTCGCAACCTGCTTTAGACAATGCCATTGGTTTTTCCACAACTACATGCCAATTATTATCCAACACCTGAAGTGCTTGTTCTTGATGATATCCATTTGGAGTGGCAATGGCAACAGCATCAATTATAACTCCAGATTGAATTAATGTCTCTAATGAATTAAAAAACATAGCATCACTGAAGTTTTCTAAACCTAATTCTTCTTTAGGTCTAATGTCACACATTGCTACTAATTCAAAATCTGAATTACCCAAGATCATACTCGCATGACGTTTGCCTATATGACCACAACCTACCACTGCAAATTTAATTTTCTTCATATCTATTTAACTCTTTTCACGGTATTATTTTGTAGTTTATATTCTTGTTTGCTTTCCGGGCAAATTGCAATTCCATTTTCTTCAAATTCTAAACGATGTCCAAACTCGCCTACCCAACCTATTTGCTTAGCAGGATTGCCTACTACCAAGGCAAATGCAGGCACTGTCTTTGTTACAACGGCACCAGCCCCGATAAACGAAAATTCGCCAATATCATGGCCGCATACAATAGTAGCATTAGCACCTATGCTTGCTCCTTTGCCCACCTGTGTTTTTGCATATTGGTCTCTTCTATTAATAGCGCTTCTAGGGTTAATTACATTGGTAAAAACCATTGATGGACCAAGAAAAACATCGTTATCACAAATTACTCCTGTGTAGATTGATACGTTATTTTGTACTTTAACATTATCTCCAAGAATAACACCTGGAGAAACCACTACATTTTGTCCGATGTTACATTTTTCACCAATTAAACAATTGGTCATTACATGAGAAAAATGCCATATTTTTGTTCCCTTACCAATTGTACAACCTTCATCTATAATAGCAGTTTCGTGTGCATAAAAATCTTTCATAATACGTAATTAAAAAAATGATTTAACCCTATTACAGATAAAATTTATATGCTCAATATTCATTTCCGTATGAATAGGTAATGACAATACCTGATCACATAATTCCTCTGAAGTTTCAAGTAAAAAATTACTTGAAACAAACTGTTGAAAGGCTTCTTGTTTATATATGGGTAGTGGGTAATAAATCATACTTGGAATTCCATTTTCAGCGAGATAATTTTGTAATTCATTTCTTTTGCCGTTTTTAACTTTCAAAGTATACTGATGAAAAACATGGGTACTATTGATTTGTCGTGCCGGAACTTCCAATTCATCAATATTTGACAATGCCTCATCATAAAAGGTAGCCATTGCGTTTCTAGCCTGATTATATAAATCTAACTGTTTTATTTTAACATTTAAAATAGCAGCTTGAACAGTATCCAATCTAGAATTACATCCTAAAATTTTATGATAGTATTTTTTTTCTTGTCCATGATTGGCAATCATCCTCATTTTTTTTGCCAACTCATCATCATTTGTCATCAATGCACCACCATCTCCATAACACCCTAAATTTTTTGAAGGGAAAAACGAGGTGCTTCCTACGTGTCCAATAGTGCCAGTTTTAACTACTCTACCATCTGAAAAAATATAATCTGCACCAATAGCTTGGGCATTATCTTCAATTACGTAAATATCGTGTTTTTCTGCCAATTTCAAAATTGGTTCCATATCACACGATTGCCCATACAAATGAACAGGTACAATAGCTTTAGTATTTGAGGTTATTGCTTTTTCTATTGAGGTAGCAGTAAGATTAAAAGTATTTGGATCTACGTCAACCATAACGGGTGTAAGTCCTAATAATCCAATTACTTCAGCAGTTGCAACGTAGGTAAAAGCTGGGCAAATTACTTCGTCACCTGGCTTTAAATCTAAGGCCATCATCGCAATTTGTAATGAATCTGTTCCATTAGCACATGGAATAACATGTTTTACATCTAGATACTGTTCTAAATTTATTTGGAATTCTCTAACCGCTGGCCCATTAATGAAAGAAGTGTTGGCTATACACGAAATAACAGCTTGGTCAATTTCGGTTTTTATTTTATTATATTGACCCTTAAGGTCTACCATTTCTATTTGCATCATGCTAAAGTCTTGCGTCTATTAATGATCGATTTAAAAATGCCTTAGTATCAAATATTACAGATGAATTTGATGATTTGAGTTGATCCAACTCAAGTCGTAAAAATTCATTATGTGACACAGCTAAAATTATACCATCGTATGTTTTGTTAATTTTATCAATTAATATTACACCATACTCCTCTTCAACTTCATGTTTATTGGCATGCGGGTCAAATACATCTACATTGACATTAAATTGTTGTAATTCGTTGATGATATCTACTACTTTTGAATTGCGAATATCTGGACAATTCTCTTTAAATGTAATTCCCAAAACTAATACCTTTGATTTTGAAATCACATGATTTTTTGAAATCAATAGTTTAACTAATTTATTAGCTACAAATATCCCCATATTGTCATTTACCCTTCTTCCAGATAAAATTACTTGTGGATGATAACCCAAGCTTTCAGCTTTGTGCGCCAGGTAATAAGGATCAACACCAATGCAATGTCCTCCTACTAATCCGGGCTTATACTTTAAAAAATTCCACTTGGTACCTGCTGCATCCAAAACATCATTGGTGTCAATTCCCATGCGGTCAAAAATCAATGCCAATTCATTGACAAATGAAATATTCACATCTCTTTGAGCATTTTCTATCGCTTTAGATGCTTCTGCAACTTTGAGACTAGGTGCCTTATGTGTTCCAGCAGTGATAATACTTGCGTATAATTCATCAACTATAGTTGCAATTTCTGGCGTAGAACCCGAAGTCACTTTTTTGATTTTTGTGAGTGTGTTTACTTTATCTCCAGGGTTTATTCTTTCGGGTGAATAGCCACAATAAAAATCTATATTAAATTTTAATCCAGAAATTTTTTCAAGAACTGGGACACAATCTTCTTCTGTGCAACCAGGATAAACAGTTGATTCATAAATTACGATATCATCTTTTTTGATTACTTTACCCAACATTTCAGAAGCTTTTAATAATGGAGTTAAGTCAGGTGCTTTAAACTGATCAATAGGTGTTGGGACAGTTACAATAAAAACATTGTAATTTTTTAAGTCCTCGACATTAGCAGAAAAATTTAAGCCCAAACCAACATGTGATTTGGCCAATTCCATTGCATTTTTCATACCAACAAGGTCTGCTTCATTGGTACGGTCGGTTAGAAGATTAAGCTCTTCAATTCTGGATTGATTGATGTCAAAACCTAGAACTTTAAACTTTTTACCAAATTCAATTGCTAAAGGTAAACCCACATAACCTAAGCCGATGATGGCAATTTTATAATCGTTCTGTTTCATTAATAAGTTTAAATATAGTTTTGTATGATGTATTTGGCTATGGACAATGACGCTGTTGCGCTAGGTGAAGGTGCATTAAGTACATGTATTTGATTATTTTCTTTAATGATATTAAAATCCATAATTAATTCCCCTTGAGGGCTAATTGCTTGAGCCCTAACGCCAGCAGTACCGACTTTTACAAACATGTATTCTTCAACGTCTGGAATTAGCTTTTTTGATTTTGCAACAAAAGCGCTTTTTGATAAAGAACTTAAAAATTCGCCCATGGCAAAACTCGTATTTTTGGCAAAAAAGTTAAGAAATCCTTTATATGTCAATGATTCAAAAGTATCTTTTAAAGAAAAATCAGTGTTTTTATACCCCTCTCTTTTTAATGCCAACACAGCATTTGGCCCAACTTCTCTTCCGCCATTGATCATTCTTGTGAAATGAACGCCTAAAAAAGGATATTTAGGATCAGGAACAGGATATATCAAATGATGAACCAAATGTTTATATTCATCAGCAATATGCATGTACTCTCCTCTAAATGGAACAATTTTAATGGGACTCTTTTTAGATGTCAAACTAGCATAGGTTCTATCAGAGAATAATCCTGAGCAGTTGATTACTAAATCAAAAGCTTGCTCACTTTTTTCGGTTTTTAATAAAGTTGAATTATCATTTGAAGTAGTAAGTCCGAGGACTTTATTATTTGTATAAATTTTTCCACCAGCAATTAAAATATACTTAGCCATTACCTCCATCACCTGCTTATAATCGACAATTCCTTCTTCAGGAACCAGAAGTGCTTTTTTAGCACTTACGTTTGGTTCACGTTGCTTAATCTCTTCAGGATTAAGATATTTTAATCCTATTAATCCATTTTTTTCTCCCCGGTCAGCTAGATTATCTAATAATCCTATCTCTCTATCATCTGAGGCAACAACAATCTTTCCGCAAACTTCGTGGTTAATCTGGTTTTTTTCACAAAAAGAAATCATTTCACGAATTCCATCTACTGCCAACTTTGCTTTTAAAGAGCCAGGCTGCTAATATAATCCACAATGCAGTACGCCACTATTATTACTAGATTAGTGCTTTCCTAAACCATCTTCTTTTTCAAATAGGGTTACCTTGAAATTAGGATGAGAAATACTCAGCTCGTAGCCTATTGCAAGACCTAATATTCCACCGCCAATTATTGAGACTTGTTTCATTAATTATTTTTTTTAATTGCACACCAAATCGCGCACCAACACCTTTATTTTTATTACTTTTTAACCGACCTAGAAAAAAATATAAATCTATTTATTGCTGTAAATCAACGCATTTTTGATTTGCGAATATCCATGAATAGAATTTGGCCGTCTGGTCCACACTATTCAAATTGTGTCTTCCACCAACGTCGCAACAGTAATGTGATGATTCCAAAAAAGCCCATCAAAAATGCACCCCCGACCGCTGTTCGCAGCTTGGATGATTTCTTTTTTTCCAAAGGAAATCGAGGTTGGTCAATCAATTGAATCAGGGGTTGTTCCTTGGCCATCAAGGCTCTGCTAAGTTCCAAATTTTTCAAAAGCTCGCCATACATGGTCGATAAAACTTGTATCTCTAATTGTTTCTTGGCTTGAGGAACTTTGGCCACACCTCTAACCAAGAATTGGTTACCGTCCACTTCAGAAGCCACCCCATACATCGCTCTGCCCAACGCCTGCTTCACACTGTCTACCTTGTGCTCCATCATCATCACATTCTTACGCATTTGGCGGGTTTTGGTCTCTACGTAAAACTCTGTCACATTTTGGGTCAATACTTGGGTAAAATGCTTAGCAAACCATTCATCGTTTCCTGTGAATGAGACTGATACGATAGCCAACTTTTTATCTACCTTAGATACCGTCAAATGATTCTTGGCCAAATCCCCACATACTTTACCCAAAAATGAATCCTGGGCCAATGAAAACTGATCTGAATTCAATTTGTCTGCACTGTAAACCACGGGCAGTGGATCATTGGGTTTTCTGGGTTTGGGTTTCTTGGGTTTATTGAAATCGATGTATTGGTTAATAAGCAACTTTTGTTTTCCATTACTATCTACAGTGGTAAGTAGTGTTTTCTCCACCAACAACCGACTCTTCATCAACTCCAGCAAGTTGTCGCCACTGAACGCACCACCTGAGCCTCCACCCAAATCTACCCCAAATTGGGAGGCAATTGATCCCAAACCACCTACCTTATCACCACCCTCAGCCAAAGCAAAGGTCAACTTCGCCGTATATTCGGGCTTTTGGGATTTGGCATAAAAAAAGCCGCCTAAGCCCCCTAACACAGCCAATAACAACAATTTCCACCACTGGGTTTTTAAAT
>JACCDS011318282.1_pt1 | contig 33744 bp, 32 predicted proteins | sample 7446441 | NCBI WGS metagenome assembly JACCDS01 (sample SAMN15323445, study PRJNA562643) | freshwater metagenome | isolation source: river surface water | place: USA:Blue River Watershed | collected 2017-08-17
ACAAACACTTATTTGCCGACAAAGGACATGAAATTAGCACTGATTTTAATTACAACGAGTCAGAGTCTAATAACTGGTCTACGATCAACTCTACAATATTGAATCAAAGAAGTGAAGGTGTTGGAAACAATAAAAACTATACTTACAATTTAGATTATGTAAGAGAGTTTAAAAACGAAATGAAGTTTGAAACAGGCGTAAGATATAATTATAGAAGTGAGTACAATAAAAGAGACCAATTTAGAAACAATATTTTATTAGCTAATATCAGCAATCCTTATAATTACGACGAAAAAACCTACGCTGCATATAGCAACCTAGGTTTCAAGAAAAATAATTTTAGTTATCAATTAGGATTAAGAGCGGAAAGCAGAGATTATAATGGAGCTATCTTAAATACAAGAGGAGTAGATTCATTAAGATTTAGAAACACTTACCCTATTAGCTTATTCCCAAGTGCATTTATCAACTATAAGAAGAATGATAAAGAAGATTTCCAATTAAACTATTCAAAAAGAATTAGTGCACCGAACTTTTTCCAATTATTGCCTTTCCCTGATTATAGCGATCCTCAAAATATTCAAATTGGTAACCCAGCATTAAAGCCTCAGTTTACCCATTCATTTGAAGTAGCATATAATAATGCATATAAAAAAGGATCTAACTTTTTAGCAACTGCTTACTATAAATACAGTACTGATTTAATTACTAACTATGTTTATAGAGATATTAACCGTGCAAATAACAATGGAGATAGTGCATTTTTCACTTCTTTTATTAATGCAAATACTGCCACTGTTTATGGATTGGAATTAAGCAATAAAACAGCAGTAACAAAGTGGTGGGATTTAAACTTGAGTTTCAACTTATTTAAATCAGCAATTGAAGCAACCATACCTGGTCAAAATGTAAACAATGACTTAACCAGCTGGTTTAGTAAGATGAATAATACATTCAAATTGTCTAAAACATTGAGCTTCCAATTTAGTGGTCAATACCAAGCTAAGACCATTTTACCTCCAGGAGGTAGTAACAGCAGAGGTGGTGGATTTGGTGGTCCTGGTGGTGGTGGATTTGGTGGACCGCAATCAACAGCTCAAGGGTATAATTTACCAGTATATGATTTTGATATGGCTATTAGAAAAGAATGGGCAATCAAAGGGGGCAATACCGCAAGTTTATCATTTAGTGTAAACGATGTGTTTAAAACAAGAGTGAATAAAACCTATTCAGAAAGCCTTTACTTTATACAAAATCAAACAAGAGTAAGAGACCAACAATTCTTTAGAGTGAACTTCTCTTACCGCTTTGGTAAATTTGATATGAACTTATTAAGAAGAAAGAATAACAAAATGGAAGAAGGCGGAGGCGGTATGGATCAAATACCTCAGTAATTATTTCTGAGTCTTACCTTCCAACATGGGAACAAAAGAGAATTCATCAAAGGATTCTCTTTTTTCTTTTCCATCCTTTTTCTTGGTCAACCTTAACATTCTTTGAGTGGTATCTGATTCATCTACCGGAATAACCATCTTGCCTCCTACTTTCAACTGTTCCCAAAGTTTTTCTGGTATAGAAGGTGCAGCTGCAGTAATTAAAATCTTATCAAATGGCGCAAATTCAGGCAATCCCTCAAAGCCGTCTCCAAAATGAAAATATATATTCGGATACTGATCTTTAAAAATATATTTAGCGGTTTGATCAAACAATTGCTTTTGTCTTTCAATAGTAAAAACCTTAGCTCCCATTTGAGCCAATACTGTTGTTTGATACATACTACCCGTGCCAATTTCCAATACCTTATCCCCTGGCTTAATTTGCAATAATTGGGTTTGATAAGCTACTGTATAGGGTTGTGAAATAGTCTGATCCGCAGCAATGGGAAATGCCCTGTCCTCATAGGCTATTCGATCAAATGCCGAATCCAAAAAGAAATGTCTAGGAATAGAACCAATGGCATCCAATACAGCAGTATCGGTAATACCTTTTTCTTTCAGTAAATTAACCAATTGTTTTCTTAGTCCTTTATGCAAATAAGCATCTTCTAATTTTCGCATGCGATTAATTTAACTGCATACTTTTAATGATGCCGTTTATCTTCTCTTCCAGCATGGTAAACTGTGCATCAAAATCTGCTTTGCTTGACAATTGAGTGTTCACACTGAAGTAAAATTTAATCTTAGGCTCTGTACCACTAGGTCTAGCAGAAATCTTACTACCATCTTCTGTTACAAATTGCAATACATTGCTCTTTGGCAATTGTATAGTCCAAGTTTCACCTGTTAGCAAATTGGTCCCTTTTTGTAATTCGTAATCTAATAAAGTGGTCACTTTAGCGCCATTGATTTGTGCTGGCGGATTTTTTCGGTATCCATCCATCATGGCTGCAATTTCTTGCTGACCATTCATACCTTTCTTGGTAATGCTAATTAAGTTCTCATAATAAAAACCATATTGAACATACAAGTCAATCATTTTATCAAATAAGGTTCTTCCCTTACTCTTCTCATAAGCAGCCATTTCACAAAGTAAAGCCACTGCACTAATCGCATCCTTATCTCTAATTTGATCGCCAATCATTAATCCAAAGCTTTCCTCGCCACCAATGATATAATTTTCTTTGTCTTCTTTTTCCTTGATCAATTCAGCTATCCATTTAAACCCGGTTAATACATTGTAACAGTTGACTTGATTTTGTTTAGCTACCTGATTAATCATTTCAGAAGTTACAATGGTAGTAACCACCATATCATTGGGTTGTGCAATACCTTTCGCCTTTCTTGCTTCCATCATGTAGGCAAATGCTAATACTGCAGTTTGATTACCATTCATTAACACCCATTCTCCTTCATGATTTTTCACACCAATACCTACTCTATCTGCATCAGGATCGGTACCCAATAAAATATCTGCATCCATTGCTTTTGCTTTAGCAAGTCCAATAGCCATTGTTTCACTTTCCTCTGGATTAGGATAACCTACTGTAGGGAAATTTCCATCTGGAGTAGATTGTTCTTCTACCACCGTAACATTGGTAAATCCAAATTCATTGAGCACTCTTGGCACCAATGTAATACCTGTACCATGAATTGGGGTGTATACAATTTTTAAATCTTTTTGTGCAGCAATGACTTCTGGATATACACTTAAGGATTTTACCATCTTGATATATGCATCATCCATAGACACTCCCATTAAATGAATATTCGCATCACCCCCAGTCCACTTCACATCATCTACTGATTGAATAGCTTCTACTTCTATGATAACATTTTTATCATGTGGTGGCACTAATTGTCCTCCATCATTCCAATATGCTTTATATCCATTATACTCTTTTGGATTGTGCGAAGCTGTACAAACCACTCCCGCTTTGCAGCCCAAATGTCTAATAGCAAAACTTAATTCTGGAGTTGGTCTTAGGGTTTCAAAAATATGCACTTTGATTCCGTTGGCAGCAAATACCTGTGCAGTAGTTTCTGCAAAAAATCTTGAATTGTTTCGGCTATCATGACCAATGGCCACACTAACCGTTTCATTGGGATAGGTCTTCAATAAATAATTAGCAAATCCTTGAGTAGCCATACCAATAGTGTACTTATTGATTCTATTGGTTCCAACACCCATAATACCTCTTAACCCTCCGGTTCCAAATTCTAGATTCTTATAAAAAGACTCTTCTAATTCAGATGGATGAGTGTTTTGTAATTCCTTGATGGTATTTTTAGTTGCCTCGTCATAATTTCCGTTTAACCAAGTGGCAATTTTCTGTGTTGTTTCTGGACTCATATCCTATGATTTATAGACATTTATTGGTAATAGCGGCAAATTAAATAATTCCCTTTAAACTTGTGTATTATTTGAGGGTATTTTGGCTTAATTGCTTGCCAAAATGGGTTAAATTTGTCATTGTTGTTCATTACAATTAAAAACAGCTTATGGCATGGATTGCTGAGATCATTTTTGGTCTAATTACAATAGGGTCCTTCTTTTTATTTGGAAAGAATTTATGGGCTATCAGAAAAAATATTTTATTGGGTAAGCCAGCGGATTTGTCTGGTGATACTTCGAAAAGATGGAAGCAGGTTGCTCTATTGGCATTTGGTCAACAAAAAATGTTCAAAAATCCATTAGTAGCCATTTTGCACTTATTTGTTTATGTAGGATTTATCATCATCAATATTGAACTATTAGAAATTATAGTTGATGGACTTACAGGAAAACATAGAGCTTTTGCTCCGCTTTTAGGAGATTGCTATGATTTACTCATTAATAGTTTTGAAATACTAGCTGGCCTGGTATTATTCGCTGTAATTATATTTTTTATTAGAAGAAATTTCTTGACCATTAAAAGATTAATCAGCAAAGATTTGAATGGATGGCCAAGATCTGATGCCAATATTATTTTGATTATTGAAGTGGTATTAATGAGTTTGTTTTTAACCATGAATGCTGCCGACCCAGCAACCAATTTTATTTTATCTTCCCATATTAAACCATTGTTCAATGGATTGAATGAAAATCAATTGGCTACTATTGAACATACTGCATGGTGGATGCATATTGTGGGTATTTATGCATTTATGAATTACCTGCCTTACTCCAAGCATTTACATATTATTTTGGCCTTTCCAAATGCTTATTATGCTTCTCTAGAACCTAAGGGCAAGATGCACAATATGGAATCTGTTCAAAATGAAGTACTGTATGCTATGCAACCAGAGCTTGCTCCAGCTGGCGCTGCTGCTCCAGACAAATTTGGCGCTAAAGATGTAATGGATTTAAGCTGGAAGAATTTAATGGATGCCTATAGTTGTACAGAGTGTGGTAGATGTTCAGCAGCATGTCCTGCCAATCTAACGGGGAAACTATTAAGTCCAAGAAGCATCATGATGAAAACCCGTGATAGATTAGAGGAAGTTGGAAAGCAAATTCAAAAAGATCCTACCTGGAAAGAAGATGGCAAGTCTTTATTACACGATTATATTTCTGTGGAAGAATTAAGAGCATGTACCACCTGTAATGCTTGCGTAGAAGAATGCCCTGTAAGTATCTCCCCATTAGATATTATCATTGAATTAAGAAGATCTTTAATTATGGAAGAAAGCAATGCCCCTGCAGAATGGAATGGCATGTTTAGTAATATTGAAAATAATTTTGCTCCATGGAAATTCTCTCCAGATGATAGAGATGCCTGGACCAATCAAGCCTAATAGTAATTATATGAAAGTAGCAACAATGGCAGAATTTCTTGCCGCTGGTAAAGAACCAGAGGTATTGTTTTGGGTAGGATGTGCAGGCAGCTTTGATCAGAGAGCTCAAAAAATCACCAAAGCATTTGCCACTATTTTGGATAAAGCTGGAGTGGAATATGCGATACTTGGCAAAGAAGAAGCCTGTACTGGAGATCCTGCAAGAAGAGCCGGGAACGAATTCATGTTTCAAATGATGGCTTATCAGAATATTCAAGTAATGAATGCTTATAATATTAAAAAGATTGTAACTACCTGTCCGCATTGTTTTAATGTTTTAAAAAATGAATACCCTGCATTAGGAGGTAATTATGACGTAATCCATCACACCACTTTCTTACAAGAATTAATTGAGCAAGGAAAAATCAAATTCACTGACAGCAATGAGTGGAAAGGAAAAAGCATTGCTTATCATGATAGCTGTTATTTAGGAAGAGCAAATGATATCTATGAAGCCCCTAGAAAAGTATTAGAGAGTTTGGATATGGAACTTCGTGAAATGAAGCGTTGTAAGTCTAAAGGACTTTGTTGTGGAGCAGGCGGAGCGCAAATGTTTAAAGAAGAAGAAAAAGGAGATAAAAGAATTAATACTGAAAGAGCAGACGAAGCAATTGAAACAAAAGCATCCATGGTAGCAAGTGCTTGTCCTTTTTGCAATACCATGATGACTGATGGTATTAAAAATAGAAATGAGGAAGTGAAAATGGATGTATTAGATATTGCGGAAATTGTTGCTCAAGCAATCCAATAAGCGGTTGAATTGGAAGAAATAAATTTATAAAAATGATAGTTGATCTAGCTACTATATTACCTGAAGACTTTCACCCACAATCTAAATTATGGGTCTATCAATCTAACAGAACTTTTACCATGGGTGAATTATTTGCTATTGAGCCCGTATTAGAAGCCTTTGTAGACAACTGGAAAAGCCATGGCACGGATGTAAAAGGATTTGCTACTGCATTATACGGCCAGTTTATTATAATGATGGCAGATGAAGCGGTTACAACAGTGAGCGGCTGCAGTACAGATAGCTCTGTAAGAGTGATTAAAGAGATTGAGAAGATGACTGGTGTACAAATGTTTAATAGAGAATTACTAGCATTTTGGGTAAAAGATAAAGTACAAACTATCCCACTAGCGCAAGTTGGATATGCTTTAGAAAATGGCTTGTTATCTCCTACTACTTTGTATTTTAATAATTTGGTGAACAATAAAGCAGATATGGAAGCCAATTGGATGCAACCCATTCAGGATAGCTGGTTAGGAAAAAAATATTTAAAATAGCATGATGAAAACAGTTTACGCAATTCCCAATTGTAATACCGTTAAAAAAGCTTTGGATTGGTTAAAAGCCAATAAAGTGAATTTCGAATTTCATGATTACAAGAAAAAAGGGATCACTGCAACCCAATTAACGAATTGGTGTAAACAAATTGGATGGGAAGCATTGATCAATAAAAAAGGGGCTACTTGGAGACAATTGCCGAAAGAAATACAAGAAAGCATCACCACTCAAAAAGCAGCCATTGCCCTGATGATGGAAAAGACCTCTATTATTAAAAGGCCTTTAATTGAAGAAGATGGAAAAATTCTAGCACTAGGTTTCGATGAAGCTGAATACAAAAAAGCCCTGAAATAATCAGGGCTTTTTAATATCTATATTGAAAAGACTACTTGATCTTCTCATTTAACACTCTGGTTAAATCCTCTCCTCTTAAATCTCTTCCAATAACTACTCCATTAGGATCAATTAAGAAACTTGCAGGAATACTTTGAATACCAAATTGAACAGCCACAGCATTGTTCCAGTATTTTAAATCACTTACATGTGTCCATGTTAAGCCATCTTTCTTAATTGCTTCCAACCATCTTGCCTTGTCTTGGTCTAATGAAACACCCAAAACTGTGAAGTTTTTATTTTTAAATGCATTGTAAGTTTTTACCACATTAGGATTTTCTGCTCTACAAGGACCACACCAACTTGCCCAGAAATCAACTAATACATATTTACCTCTAAAAGAAGACAAACTCACAGATTTACCATTCACATCATTTTGTTTGAAATCTGGAAGTACCGTTCCAATATTACCAACACCTGCTGTAGCAATAGTTTTAGTAATATAATCAGCAAAAGGGCCAGTCTTCGCTGCGCCACTTAATAAATCATAGTATGTGCCTAAGTTTTCTTTTACTGTTGGTACAAAATTAGTTACCTGCAATAAAAATAAAGTAGATACTGGAGATTGGCTATTTGCCTTCATTAATTCAGTTAATGAATTAGCGATTCCTGTTTCTCTAATAGTAACTTGTTTTAAAGCAGAATCTTTAGTTGCTCCTGTAGCTGTTGCTCCTACATTTTTTGCTCCAAACAATCCCTCAATTTGAGGAGTCAATACTTTCATATATTGTAAATAAAGATCCTGTGTAACAGAACCTTGATAGATCATATTTTTAGCATCTTTTAAATCTCCTGAAATGCTTAATTGATCATTGCCAACAAACATGGGAATTTGCGCTTGCATTCCGGCAAAAGAAACCACAAATATTCCTGGCGAAGCAACTGTTGCTTTTAATTGAAAAGCACCCCCTGTCACTTTTGCTGAATCCACTACTTTATTTGCCATACCATCAATTAAACTTACTGTGGTATTGTCTGGCACATTTTTAAGATTAGCGGTAATATGTAAACCCTGAGCCATGATGGTTTGAAAACTTGCAATGGCTATGAAACCTAATAGAATTTTTTTCATTGTGTTTTGATTGAATAGTCAAATATAAGCAATTATGCCTTATGCCTTTTCTCCAATTCTTTGGTGATATCGGATAAGCTAAAGCCTTTGGCTTGCAATAAGATTAGGTAATGAAATAGTAAGTCTGCAGCTTCCCCAATAAAAAGTTCGTCATTATGGTCTTTTGCCTCAATAACGGTTTCTACTGCTTCCTCTCCTACTTTTTGTGCAATTTTATTAATGCCTTTTTGAAATAAAGAAGCCACATATGAACTCTCAGGTGCAGCAGTTTTTCTATTGGCTATTACAGCTTCTAATGAATTTAAAAATTCCAAAGAAGATGCATGATTGATTTCGCCCCAACAAGTATCAGTGCCAGTATGGCAAACTGGACCATTTGGATTTACTTTAACCAATAGTGTATCCTGATCGCAGTCTAATTGCATACTCACTAATGATAAAAAATGTCCACTTTCTTCTCCCTTGGTCCATAATCTATTTTTAGTACGACTAAAGAAAGTTACTTTTTGTTGGGATATAGTTGCATCTACAGCTTCTTGATTCATAAAGCCCAACATCAACACTTTGTTGGTTACTTGGTCTTGAATAATAGCTGGCACTAAACCATCTGCGTATTTTGAAAAATCAATATTCATCATGTTTTATTTTAAATCAAAATTATAATCTTATGGGAATTTGTTGTTGATGCAAATAGCGTTTTAAATCAGGAATGGATAATTCCTTATAATGAAAAATACTAGCTGCTAATGCTGCATCTGCCTTTCCTTTGGTGAAGACATCCAAAAAATGTTGTTCATTTCCACCTCCACCCGAAGCAATAATAGGAACTGGCAGTGTTTCAGAAAGTTGGGCAGTAATATCTAAAGCGAAACCTTGTTTGGTACCATCATGATTCATGCTTGTCAATAAAATTTCTCCAGCACCCAAATCCACCGCTTCCTTAGCCCAATCTTTTACTAGTTTTTCTGTTTTAACTCTTCCACCATTTAAATACACATACCAGTTTCCATCTTCTTCACATTTTGCATCAATAGCCAATACCACACATTGACTTCCAAAATTTTTGGCAAAGCTTTTAATAATAGATGGATTATTAAAGGCAGCAGTATTGATAGAAATTTTATCTGCACCATTTTGCAATAGAATAGATACATCTTCCTCCGTTTTTATACCTCCACCTACCGTGAATGGAATATTTATTTTATGAGCAATCTTATTCACTAAATCACTCAATGTTTTTCTTCTTTCTACAGTGGCTGTAATATCTAAAAAAACCAATTCGTCAGCACCTTGCTGTGCATACAAAGCAGCTAGTTCCACCGGATCTCCGGCATCTTTGATTTGTTCAAAGTTCACCCCCTTAACGGTTCTGCCATCTTTGATATCTAAACATGGTATAATTCTCTTTGTTAACATATATTAAAATCTAGCAAGTTCTTCTAAAGTAATTCTGTTTTCATAAATAGCTTTTCCCACAATCGCTCCAGTGCAACCAATAGTTCGAAGTGCATGCAAATCTTCCATATTACTCACTCCCCCACTTGCTATTAATTGTAGCGTTGGAAATTGTTCAATGATTTTTTTATACAAATCAATAGAAGGGCCAGCCAATTTTCCATCTTTTTGAATATCGGTACAAAAAATTTGAGTAATCCCTTTATTCATATAAGATTGAATAAATTCAAATACATCTATATTGGTTTTTTCTATCCATCCGCCAATGGCAATTTTTTCTTCAAATACATCTGCACCCAACATAAATGCATCTGCACCAAAGCGTTCTATCCATTCTTCAAAAACCGCTCTGTTTTTTACGGCCAAACTACCAATGGTTGCATAGTTTGCACCTGTATCAAAAACAGTTTGCAAAGTGTTTTCTTTTTTTATACCCCCTCCAAAATCAATGATTAGTTGTGTTTGATTCGCAATTTTCTCTAAAACCTTCCAATTCACTACTTCGCCAGCTTTTGCTCCATCCAAGTCCACCAAGTGTAAACGCATTAGTCCAATGCCTTCAAATGCTTTGGCTACTTCTAATGGATCTTCATTGTAGATTTTCTTTTGGGCATAATCACCCTCTGTTAATCTCACACATTTACCATCAATCAAATCTATAGCAGGTATTATTTGCATTGTTAAATAGATAAAAAGTTTTGAATAATTTGTTCTCCCACTTTTGCAGATTTTTCTGGATGAAACTGCACACCATAAAAATTGTCTTTATGTAAAGCCGAGCTATAGTCTAAAACATAATTTGTTTGCGCAATGGTATGAGTTCCAATGGAAGCATAGTATCCATGTACAAAATAAGTATAGCTATCTTCTTCCACTCCTTTAAATAATGAAGATTGTAAACGAGTAATAGTATTCCAACCCATCTGTGGCACTTTAACTGAAATAGTATCCGGCTTAAATTGTTTTACTTGCTCATTAAATATGCCCAAACAATCAGTATTGTTTTCTTCGGAATAGGCACACATCAATTGCATTCCCAAACAAATACCTAGTACAGGCTGCTTTAATGAAACAATTAATTGGTCCAATTGTCTTTCTTTTAAATATTGCATAGCCGTACTTGCTTCACCCACACCTGGAAAAATAACTCTAGATGCCGACTTGATTTTTTCAGAATCATCCGTCACTAAAGCATTTACACCCAATCTTTCCAGGGCATATAAAACGGATTGAATATTACCAGCGTTATATTGAATAATAACTGTTTCCATCGTTTATTTTAAAATAGATTCCAAAAATGTTTTGGTAATAGCATTCACATCAGATCCAGACGATAGCGCTTTAATATATGCTGATCCAATAATCGCTCCATTAGCATATTCATTCACTGCATTAAAACTTTCTTTGTCTTTAATACCAAAGCCTACCAAGAATGGGTTTTTCAATCCAAAAGCTTTTAATTTTTTTAAATACAGCGCTACTTTTGAAAAATCTTTATCCTTCCCAGTGGTAGCAGATGAACTTACTGCATATAAAAATCCAGAACTTAAGCTGTCTAATTTTTTCAATCTTTCTTCTGAGGTCTCAGGAGTCACCAAGAAGATAAAATCTAAGCCATTTTCATTGATAGTGGCACCATAGATGGTCTCGAATTCGAATAATGGTAAATCGGGCAAAATCAATCCATCCACCCCAACTTCTTTTGCTGCTTTGCAGAAACGCTCAAAACCATATTGTAAAATAGGATTCATATAGCCCATTAATATAACAGGAATATGAATGGTTTTTCTCATATTGGCTAATTGCTCAAACAAGACTTCGATTGTCATGCCATTTTCCAAAGCCACCAAACTACTTGATTGAATCACTTCGCCATCCGCTAATGGATCACTATAGGGCATACCTAATTCTATAATGTCTGCACCATTGGCTTGCAAAGATTCCATTACTTCCAAAGTGCTATTCAATTGAGGGAAACCTGCTGTACAATATACATTCAGTACCCTTTCATTTTTTTGATTAAATAAGTTCGTCAATTTAGACATATACTTTGTTTACATTTTAATATTAGACATATAAGTAGCCAAATCTTTATCGCCTCTACCACTCAAACACACCACCACTACATCTGTTGATTTAAAATTCATTTTAGGCAATACAGCAAATGCATGTGCCGTCTCTAATGCTGGAATAATCCCTTCTATTTTAGATAAATGAGATGCCCATTCTAAAGCCTCTTCATCAGTTGCACTTGTAAATGTTCCTCTACCACTTTTAAATAAGTATGCATGTAAGGGACCAATACCAGGATAATCCAAACCAGCACTGATACTATGTGGTTCTACTACTTGTCCATCCTTGGTTTGCATTAAAATACTTTTACTACCATGCAAAATACCAGTAGTCCCTAACTGGGTTGTTGCAGCACTCATGCCTGAATGTACTCCATGTCCAGCTGCTTCCACTGCTACTAAATCTACGGTGGGTTCATTTAAAAAATGATAAAAAGCCCCCGCAGCATTACTACCTCCACCAACACAAGCCACCACATGCGTAGGTAATTCAGAACCTGTTTTTTCTTTTAATTGTTTTCTAATCTCATCACTGATCACACTTTGAAATTTTGCTACCATATCTGGATAAGGATGTGGCCCTACAACACTACCAATAATATAATGTGTAGTGTCTGGCTCATTGATCCAAGCTCTAATAGCTTCATTGGTAGCATCTTTTAATGTTTTACTTCCGCTAGTAGCAGGCACCACTTTGGCTCCTAATAATTTCATTCTAGCTACATTGGGTGCCTGGCGTTCAATATCTTTCTCTCCCATATATACCACACATTCCATTCCTTTTAAAGCACATACTGTTGCAGTAGCTACACCATGTTGACCTGCACCCGTCTCTGCAATAATTTTTGTCTTACCCAATCTTTGTGCCAACAAAATTTGACCAATGGTATTATTTATTTTATGCGCACCAGTATGACAAAGGTCTTCTCTTTTCAAATAAACGGTTGTGCCAATTTCTTTACTCAATCTTTCTGCATAAAACAAAGGCGTTGGTCTTCCCACATAATCTCTTAATAATGCATGAAACTCTATTTGAAAATCAGGATCATTCATAATTTCCAAATATTGATGCTTCAATTCCTCCACATTGCCAAACAACATTTCTGGAATGTAAGCGCCACCAAATTCACCATAATACCCTTCTTGATTGGGTTGCTGGTATTCTGCTGTTTTGTCAAATAATTGCATGTATAAATGTTTTAATTTTTTCTAAATCTTTATTTCCTGGACTTATTTCAAATTGGCTATTTAAATCCACAGCCAATAATTGTTTGCCTGCTTTAGTAGTTTGCATCACTTCCAAACCCTTTATATCATTAGGACCGATACCACCACTTAAAAAATAAGGCTTAGCCATTGTTTGATTTTTGATAATCTCCCAATTAAAATGTTGACCAGTGCCGCCATATAAAACACTATCTGTATCAAATAAAAAATAGTCCGCTACCTGATCAAACCCTTCCATCATTGGAACCAATGCACCCACTCTAAATACTTTCACTACCGAAACATGCTCTTTTACTTTTTCACAATAAGTCAAATCCTCATCACCGTGCAATTGAACCATATTTAGTTCCGCCTCCTTTACTATATTCAATAAATTATCCAATGGCTCATTCACAAATACGCCTACTTTTTTAGCCCCTGTGGTTTTAAAATTTTGAAGATCTAAAACACTCAAACTATTTAAAACATAGCGCTTAGAAGATGGATAAAATATAAAGCCAATATAGTGCACCCCCATGGCATCCAATGCCTGAGCTTGTTCTATATTAGTGATACCACATACTTTAACTTGCATCCTATTATATTTTTATCAGTTGAGTGAATGCTTCAAAAGCTGCTGCTGGATTGGCTTGTTTCATAAAATATTCTCCCATTAAAAAACCATCAAATCCCTCTTTTTTTAATAACCTAAAAGTTTCGATATCATAAATACCGCTTTCAGCAATACTTAATTTTTCCTTAGGTAATTGATCTTTTAATTGAAGACTATGTTCAATATTTACTTCAAAAGATTTTAAGCTTCTATTATTAATACCCACTAAATCTATTTCTTCACAGATATGATCTAACTCTATTGCGTCATGTAATTCTAATAATACTTCCAAACCCAAAGATTTTGCAACCACTGCTAGAGATTTAACTTGTTGCACATCTAAACAAGCTGCAATCAATAAAATAGCAGATGCTCCATATGCTTTGGCTTCAATAATCTGAAACTCATCTACCATAAATTCTTTTCTTAACACAGGAATACTTCTATTGACTGCAATACTTAAATCTGCTAAGCTACCTCCAAAAAAACTTTGATCAGTTAATACCGAGATACCCGAAGCTCCATATTGTTCATAAGCACTCGTTACAATTTCCACATTGGCTTGATCATTGATCACTCCTTTACTAGGGGATTGTCTTTTGAATTCAGCAATAATACCCGTTTTGCCATCTTGTTGGATGGAAGCTTTTAAAGAAGAGGGTGTTTTTTCAAACAATGGCATGGCTTCTAATTGAGCAATACTAATCTCTTTTTTTCTAGCAGCTACTTCCACTAGCTTATGTTCAATGATGGTATTTAATATATTCTTACTCATTGCAGGCTTATTAACTTTTGTAAACATGCATTGGCTGCACCCGAAATTAAACTTGTAGATGCGGCATCAAAAGCTTCTTGATATTGATTGTATTTACCTGTCACCATTAGGGCCATTGCAGCATTAGCTAATACAGCTGCATTTTGCGACTTGGTTCCATTTCCTTCTAAAATATTTTTAAAAATAGCTGCTGCAGCATCTACCGTCTCTCCTCCATGTAAATCTTCTTGATTCACTTTTAAATTGGCTAATTCTATCGGAGATTTAATAAACTCTCCTTTATTGGTCACCACTTTAGTGTCGGCAGTCAATGAAATTTCATCATACCCATCCATGCTATGAATTAAAGTAAATTCTTTATTCAAGCTTTGTAATACATAATTATATATTCTTGCCATTTCTAAATTATACACTCCAATTAATTGGTATTTTGGTTGCGCAGGATTTACTATGGGGCCAAGCATATTAAAGAATGTTCTTACTCCAATATTTCTTCTCATTGGACCCACCGCTTTTAATGCGGGGTGAAATAAAGGAGCATGTAAAAAACAAATGCCTGCTTCTTTTAACTCGTTGGCTAAAACAGCTTCCTCGTTTTTAAATTGATAGCCCATTTTTTCCATTACATTAGATGCACCACTTATACTAGAAGCACCATAATTGCCATGCTTAATTACTTTTTGTCCAGTTCCTGCTACAATAAAACATGCTAAAGTTGAAATATTGAAAGTGTCTTTTCCATCACCACCTGTCCCCACAATATCAATCGCATCATCTACCCCCAAATTTACTTTGACTGCTAAAGAAAGTAATGCATCTCTAAAGCCCATTAGTTCTTCAATTGTAATACTACGCATTAAGAACACTGTTACAAAAGAAGTCACTTCATGTTCAGAGTATTTGCCTTCAGATATCTGCATCAAGACATCCCTAGCTTCTTCTCTGCTTAGAGTCTTGTGTTCAAATAAATATTGTAATAATTTCTTCATCTCTTAATTTTTCAAGGATTAATTTTTCAACCAATTTTCAATAATCTTTGCTCCATTGGGCGTTAATACACTTTCAGGATGATACTGCACTCCTTTCACATCAAATTGAGAATGTTCTAATGACATGATAAATCCATCCTCATCTTTTGAAGTGATGATTAAATCCTTGGGCAAGTCTTGTTCATTCACTACCCAACTATGATACCTTCCTACTTTAAATGATTGGGGTAAGCCTTCAAATAAAATAGAGGGATTAGTCAATTGAACCTCTGTGGCAATACCATGATATACCTTACTTAAATTACTTAAGCTGCCTCCAAAAGATTCCGCTATAGCTTGTTGACCAAGGCAAACACCAAAAATAGATTTAGTGGCAGCATACTCTTTGATCAAGGGTAATAATAAACCAGATTCAGAGGGAATTCCTGGGCCCGGAGAAAGTAAGATCTTGTCATAAGACTTCACTTGCTCTAATGGTATCTCGTTATTTCTATACACTTCAACAGATGCAGTAGTCAACTCTTTGATCATTTGCACCAAGTTGTAGGTAAAGGAATCGTAATTGTCAAAAACTAATATTTTCATTATTTATTATGCTCTTATGGATTAATGTATATTTTCTGCAAGAATCATCGCATTCTTTAATGCATTCAATTTATTATTGACTTCCTGTAACTCATTTTCTGGAACACTTGCTGCAACCACACCAGCACCTGCCTGATAGGTTAAGGTGTTCTCTCTACTCAAGAAAGTACGAATCATGATGGCCTGATTGCATGTACCATCAAATCCTACAAAACCAATACAACCACCATAATAAGATCGTTTAGTAGGTTCAATGGCATCAATTAATTGCATGGCTTTAAATTTGGGTGCACCACTTAAAGTGCCTGCAGGAAAAGTTTTAGCAATCAAATGAAAAGGATTTGCTCCTTCAGCCACTTTACCTTCTACTTCACTTACCAAATGAATTACATGACTATAATAATGTACTTGTCTATATTCTTTCACTCTCACTTCTGTACATACTCTACTCAAATCGTTTCTAGCTAGATCCACTAGCATTACATGTTCTGCATTTTCTTTTGGATCATCTAATAGTTTTTGTGTCATTGCTGCATCCATAGCCTCATCTCCAGATCTTTTAAAAGTACCTGCAATGGGATGTACCACTGCTTTGCCATTATTAATAATGATCTGAGCTTCAGGAGAAGATCCCATTAATTTATAATCACCATAATCAAAGAAAAATAAATACGGCGAAGGGTTGATATTTCTTAATGATCTATATACATTGAATTCGTCACCTTGGAAAGATTGTTGAAACCTTCTACTCAATACAATTTGAAAAACATCTCCCCTCATACAATGTTGTATCCCTTTCTTTACAGCCTCTCTATATTGATCATCGGTCTGATTAGAACTTTCCTCCCCTTTTAATGAGAAAGGATATTGCGGCACATCTTTGCTTTTAATGTATCCTACTAAAGCATCCAATTCAGACTCCATGCCCTCCATTCGATTCTCACAGATATATAATTCGTCTTTAAAATGATTAAAAGCCAATACATATTGATACAACCTATAACGCATCAAAGGAATAATAGGTGATCCCTCTTTAAATTCAATGGTATCAAAAAAAGGAATGGCATCATAAGCAGTATATCCATATAAACCTTGAGAAAATCTAGCTTCTTTTGTTGAACTGGTAAATGAATATTCTTGCATATAAGCCCATAATCTATCTGGAGCAGCCTGAACATACTGAATAGTTTCTCTAATAGGCTCTTGATTAGGATACTTATATTCAATCTCGTTCATAGAAGAGATTTCAATTCCACCAATAGCATTTACTGCAATAAAAGAATAACTGTTTTCTGAAGCATGAGAATCGGTGCTCTCTAATAAAACAGTATCTCTAAATCGATCTCTTAGTCTCAAATATATTCCCACTGGCGTATAAGTATCAGCCAACAATTGGGTTACTTCAGTATGTATCTTCATTTTTTGCATTCCATTCCAATTTCTTCATTAAAAAAATAAACCCCGACATAGCTGTCGGGGTTTATGTATATCTTGACAATAATGGCTATGTCATTACAATACCCCAACGGAGTTTGTATGCCACCACCAAAAATTGTTTATTGTTTTCATTGCAAAGCAAATTTACTCATTTTATGCTTTAGATTCCCAAAAAATTGAAAAAATACTTCAAAAACACCCTATCCTACCAGATGTTAGCCCTATAAGACCCCTTTGGTACTAGGTAATGCATCACTATAAGGATTTCGCTTCACCGCCATTTTAATGGCTTTGGCGAAAGCTTTGAAAATAGCTTCAATTTTATGGTGTTCATTATCCCCTTGACAGCTAATATTTACATTGGCCTTTGCTGCATCACTGAATGATTTAAAGAAATGAAAAAACATTTCTGTAGGCATTTCTCCAATCTTCTCTCTTTTAAAGCTAGCATCCCAAACCAACCAATTTCTTCCACCAAAATCAATTAACACCTTAGCTTCCGCCTCGTCCATAGGTAAGGCAAAGCCATATCTTTCCATGCCTCGCTTATCCATCAAACCTTTAGCAAATGCTTCTCCTAAAGCAATACCTACATCTTCAATGGTATGGTGTTCATCTATGTGTAAATCACCATCGCAATGAATATTTAAATCCATTCCACCATGTCTGGCAATTTGATCCAACATATGATCAAAAAATCCAAGACCTGTATGAATTTGCGCATTTCCATTTCCATCCAAATTCAATTCAATTCGAATCTTGGTTTCTTTGGTATTTCTTTCATGTACTAATTTTCTCAAACCTAATTTCAAGAAACTATAAATAGCATTCCAATCATCGGTTTCATATGCAATAAAAGGTCTCAATTCCGTTTCTTGCTCAGCAGTCAATTCATGTAATGGAGATTTTAAATAAATGGCTTTACATCCTATATTTTTAGCCAATGCAATATCTGACCATCTATCACCAATCACATAAGACTGAGCAATATCAAATGCCTCATTTTTTAATAAGGAAGTTAACATGGCTGTTCCCGGCTTTCTTGTAGGTAAATGCTCTTTGGCAAAACTTTTATCAATAAACACTTCATCAAAAACAAAGCCTTCTCCTTCTAGTGTTCTTAACATTAAAGATTGATAGGGTTCAAAATCAGATAAAGGATAAGCCTCAGTTCCTAATCCATCTTGATTGGTCACCATTACTTTATAATAACCAAAATCTTCCGAAATTTTTTTCAAATTAGTAATAGCCCCTTTGACAAATTTTGTTTTATCAATGCTATCAATTTGAAAATCGTCTTTAGGCTCTTCTAAAATCACCCCGTCTCTATCAATAAAAAGTATTGGTCTCATTAATTATTTCTTTTTTACTTTTTGCACTTGCGCAAGGGTTACTTTAGATGCCTTATTGGACCAGCTATTTCTAATATAAGATAATACATCAGCGATATCCGTATCTTTTAAATCTGGATTTGCGGTCATGGCATTGCTATAATAAAAACCATCTAAAGCCACTCGCTCATTATATCCATTGCGAATTATTTTTACCATTCTAGCAATGTCATTACCCACAACATTACTTGCTCCATCTAAAGGCGCGTTCATATTGGGCACTCCACCACCATCTGCCTGATGACAAACCAAACATCTTAGTTCATATATTTTTTTACCATTGGCCATATTTTGTGCAGCAAGTTTTTCAGAAGAGAAAAGCGCCAAGCCAATCAAACAAAATGGAATCAAATATTTCATGTTTACTTATTGAAACTGATTTTAAAAATAGCGCCTTTGTTATCATCACATACATATAATGAACCATCAGGACCTTCTGCTAATCCACATGGTCTTGCTTTTGCTAATCTTGGATTGGTAACAATATCTGTTCCTGCAAAACCATTTGCAAAAATTTCCCAGTCGCCAGAAGGTTTTCCATTTTTAAAAGGCACGAAAGCTACAAAATATCCTTCTTGAGGTAATGGAGCTCTATTCCAAGAACCATGGAATGCAATAAATGCACCTTGTTGGTACTTTTGAGGGAACTGATTTCCTTTGTAAAACAACAAAGACATTGGTGCCATATGTGCAGGAAATGCCACAGTTGGATTTAAAGCATTTGGAGCACCTTCTTTTTTGCCATCACCACCGTATTCTGGAGACAATATTTTTTTCTTTTGATATGGATCATAATACACATAAGGCCAACCACAATCATCACCTTCTTTTACTTCATACATGGTTTCTGCAGGTAATTCTGCATTTTGATTATCGCTATAATATTGAGGATAGAAAGAGTTTAATTGATCTCTACCATGTTGCGTTACAAATAAACTATTAGTTTGATTATTCCAATCCAAGCCAATTACATTTCTTAAACCTGTAGCATAACGCTTACCATCGCCATAAACTTGATTTTCTTTTTGTCCATCAAATTTCCAAATACCTCCTGCTGAATCTAAAATAGGACAAGGCGTCATTCCTTTTGACCCTGGCATTCTATCTTTTTCTTGACATGCATTTGAATATGCTCCAATATTTACATAAATATTTCCTTGTGGATCTAAAGTGATCGACTTAGAAGAATGTTGTCTTCTGTCAATCAAGTCTTTTACAATTACTTTTGGAGCATTTGGATTAACCACTTCATCTTGATCATTTAATTGATACAAGAAAATGCCTTGATCAGAACTTGCATATAATTTATTACCTCTTACATAAATTCCTGTTCCACCATAATTAGCCCAGCCAGTAATCTGATCTGCAACACCATCCTTATTGGCATCTGCTAATCGAATGATTGATTTGCCATCTTTATTGGGTGCATTCAATTTCGCAAATACTACCCCTGAAGGAGTAATCGCAATATGTCTTGAACTACCAATATTATTCGCGAATAATGTAGCAGAAAAACCAGCCGGCAATCTTAAACCAGCGTTGTCTTGTGCTTTTGCAGTACAAGCCATCATCAAGATGGAAAGCAATAGGAAATTTTGTATTTTTTTCATTTTCAAAGTTTATATAGCAAGTTAACAAATAATTAGGCTAATTGTTGGTCCATCCATTCAATCATCGCATCAACTAATGCTGTGTTCTCTTGTTCTGTACCAACTGTAATTCTAAGAGTGTCAGCACAATTAGGCAAACTAGAGCGATCTCTTACCACAATACCTTTGGTTAATAAGAACTGATACAATTTGGTTGCATTAGGAATTTTTACCAATAGGAAATTAGTATCTGAAGGATAAACAGCTTCTACCATCGGCATTTCTTCAAATACGCCTGCTAGCGCAATTCTTAATTGAACTAATTCTTGAATCATATCATTCACTTGACCTACTTCTTCTAAAGCTTTTAAAGCCAACTCTTGTGCTGGTAAATTAATATTATAAGGTGCTTTTACTTTATTTAAATATCCAACAATCTCTTCGCTAGCAAATGCCATGCCTAGTCTTAAACCAGCTAAGCCCCAGGCTTTACTTAAGGTTTGCAAAACCACTAAATTGGGATAATCAATTAAAGATTGACAAAAAGACTTTTGTTTAGAGAAATTAATATAGGCTTCATCCACCACCACTAATCCATCAAAATGATTTAAAACAGTTTCAATATCAATTCTATCTAAAGAATTACCAGTTGGATTGTTGGGAGAGCAGATCCAAATTATTTTAGTATTCGCATCAACCAATTGTTCGATATGCGCAATATTTAATTGAAAATCGGGTAACAATGGAGCCGACTTGATTTCAATATTATTGATATTGGCATTTACTTCATACATTGGATAGGTAGGAGGACAAATGATAATATTGTCTTTCCCTGGTTCACAAAAAGCGGTAAACAACAAAGCTATAATCTCATCACTTCCATTGCCTAAGAAAACTTTACTAGCTGGTAATTGCTTAATAAAAGCAATTTTTTCTTTTACTTCATTTTGATAAGGATCTGGATATCGATTATACCATTTAGTCAATGGAGAACCCAATGCATTTTCATTCGCATCTAATAAAACATTTGCTTCCCCACTATATTCATCTTTTGCAGAAGAATAAGGTTTCAATTTTGCGATATTAGGTCTTACTACTTTTAAAATATCAAATGCCATAAGTACTTATTTCTTGTTATTGATGTTATCCACTCTAATTTGAACAGCTTGTGCGTGTGCATCCAAACTTTCTGCCTTCGCCATATCTATTACTGTTTGAGCAATATTGGTCAAACCTCTTTCCGTTAATTGTTGGAAAGTAATCTTCTTCACAAAACTATCTACACTTACCCCACTATACGCTTTTGCATACCCATTGGTCGGTAAAGTATGATTGGTTCCGCTTGCATAATCACCCACAGACTCTGGAGAAAAATTGCCAATAAATACCGATCCAGCATTCCACACTTTTTCGGCCATTAACTCCGCATTCTGTATAGATAAAATTAAATGTTCTGGCGCATATTCATTAATTAATTCCAGGGCATTTTCTGTTTGGGTTATTACAATAGCTTTTGAATTGGCCAAGGCCTTCTCCGCAAATTCCATTCTTGGTAAGATGGTCAACTGCTCTTGCAATGCATGCTGAACTTTTTCAACAATGCTTTCTTGACTAGCTACTAATAAAACCTGGCTATCCGCGCCATGTTCTGCCTGTGATAATAAATCGGCAGCTACAAATTCAGGTACAGCAGTTTCATCTGCCCATACACAAACCTCACTAGGACCAGCAGGCATATCAATTGCAGTGCCATACTGCTGAACCAATTGTTTCGCAGCTGTTACATATTGATTACCAGGACCAAAAATCTTATGCACTTTAGGAACCGATTCAGTTCCAAAAGCCATTGCACCAATAGCTTGAACTCCACCAATGGTGTAGATATTATTAATACCAACTAATGTGGCAGCATAAGCAATGGCTGGATGAATTTTTCCGTCTTTATTCGGCGGGGTACACAAAATAATTTCTTTACATCCTGCAATTTTTGCCGGGATACCTAACATCAAAACAGTTGAAAAAAGTGGTGCAGTTCCGCCAGGAATATAAATACCAACTTTTTCAATGCCTACTGATTTTCTCCAACACCAAACTCCAGGCATGGTTTCAATCTTCTCTACTTTTTGTAATTGAGTTTGATGAAATTTTTCAATATTTGTTTTCGCCACTTCAATCGCTTTCTTCACCTGAGGATCAAGCGAAGATGCCATTTGATGAATTTGCTCATCACTTAATTGTAATGAGCCTAGATTCACTTGATCAAATGAAAGTGTGTAAGATTTGACAGCCTCATCCCCTTTCTCACGAATTGCATCCAATACCTCTTGCACTTTAGACAATAAATTTTGGGCATCAAGCACGGGCCTTTGTAAAACACCTGACCATTCTTTCTTGGGTGGATTAATAACAAGATTCATTTTATAAAATCATTTTTTCAATAGGGATAACTAAAATTCCTTCTGCTCCTGCTGCTTTTAATTGCTCTATAATTTCCCAGAAATCACTCTCGGCAATTACACTATGAACACTACTCCATCCTGGAGAGGCCAATGGAAGCACAGTTGGACTTTTCATACCTGGTAATAAAGAAATTATTTTTGGCAACTGATCATTCGGGGCATTTAATAAAACATATTTATTTTTCTTCGCCTTTTTAACTGATTCAATTCTGAACAAAAGACTTTCTAATAATAGATTAGCATCAGTACTTAAATCTTTTCTCTTGATCAATACTGCTTGAGATTGTAAAATAGTTTCCGTTTCTTTCAAGCCGTTCATAAATAAAGTTGAACCACTACTCACTAAATCGCAAACCACATCAGCCAATCCAATGCCTGGTGCAATTTCTACACTTCCACTAATTTCATGAATCTCTGCCTTAACATTATTTTTATCTAAATATTCTTGCACAATCACTGGATAACTAGTGGCGATTTTTTTGCCTTCTAAAAACTTAGGTCCAGTATATTGCTCTTCTTTTCTTATAGCAAAACTTAGTCTGCATTTGCCAAAACCTAAGGCATACGCTACATCTACTTTTTTGTTTTTCTCAAACACTACATTCTCTCCTACAAAGCCAATATCAGCAACCCCATCTTCCACATATTGAGGAATATCATCATCTCTTAAAAAGAATAACTCAATGGGGAAATTTGTTGCTTCAGCTTTTAATTTATTTACACCTGCTCCTATATCAATACCACACTCTTTTAAAAGTCTCATTGAGTCTTCGTGTAGTCTTCCAGATTTTTGAATGGCTAATTTTAGTTTCATGTTGATTCATTATAAATTAAAAGGGCTTACTTGTTAGTAAGCCCTTTGGTTAAATATAGTATATACATACCTACACCCCAGCTTACTCCTTGGATAGCATATGATGGTGATGGATATGATTGTTTAAGTTCATTGCGCGAATTTACGCCCCTTTTATAAATTAAGCAACAAAAAACAAGGTTTTTGCTTAAATTGTCTACCATTACAACAAAACAACCCTCATAAAATAGACCTATTTATGCGTTTAGTCCCCTTTAGTTTATTGATTGGAGTGCTTTCTTTAAGTTTTTGTGCTCAAAAAGAAGCGCCTACTCCAATTCCACCTGTTGTTACCACTCCAACAACACCAACAACGCCCACTACACCAACCACCCCTACTGATACTACTAAGAAATTAGTATGGTCTGACGAGTTTGGAACGGATGGTGCACCAGATCCTTCTAAATGGGCATATGATATTGGCACTGGCTCCAATGGCTGGGGGAACAATGAAGCAGAATATTATACAAATGAATTAACCAATGCTAGAGTTGAAAATGGCAAATTGGTGATTGAAGCTAGAAAAGAAAATAAAGGCGGCAAGTTTTATACCTCTGCAAGATTATTAACACAAGGTAAAGCAACATGGACTTATGGAAGAATTGAAGTAAGAGCAAAAATTCCTAAAGGCGTTGGAACTTGGCCTGCTATTTGGATGTTGGGTGACAATATTAAAACAGTTGGTTGGCCTGCATGCGGAGAAATTGATATCATGGAACATGTAGGAAAAGATTTAGACAAAATGTTTTGGTCTGCCCATTCCAAAAAACTAAACTGGACATTAGGCACTCAACAAACTTATACTACATATATAAATGGTATCACGAATGATTTTCATGTGTTCAAATTAGATTGGACCAAAGAGAGTCTGAAGTTTTATGTAGATGATGTTTTATATTATACAGCTATTAATGACGGAAGAGGCACAGATTATTATCCGTTTACAGAGCCTCAATTTTTATTATTGAATTTAGCAATTGGAGGCAACCTCGCAGGAAATAACATCGATGATTCTATTTTCCCGGTTAGAATGGAAGTAGATTATGTAAGAATTTATCAATAAAAATTGCATGCAAACATTGTATAAAAAAATATTTCTTATTTGCGCAATACTTGTCACACTTAATGGTTTTGCTCAAGAGGCTAATTTATTAATTGGCACATACACTCAAAAAGGTAGTAAAGGTATTTATGTTTATCATTTTGATACTACTACCGGCAAAGCAATTGAACTAAGCCATACCAATAATATATCTAATCCTTCTTTTTTGGCAATGACCAAAGACAAACAAAATGTATATGCAGTGAATGAAGACTTGGAGGGAGGCGTTACTAGTTTTAGCTTTAAAAACAATTCTTTAAAACCTTTACAACAATTACCCAGTAAAGGTGCACATCCATGTTATATCACTATAAGCCCTGATCAAAAAAATATATTTGTTGCCAATTATACTGGCGGAAATATTGCACAGTTTTATCGTTTTGCAGACGGAAGAGTCTCCAATGCTAGAATGATTATTCAGCATAAAGGTGCAAGCATCAATAAAGAAAGACAAGAAAAAGCACATGTACATGGTGCATTTTTTAATCCTGAAGGAAACTACTTATTCACTCCAGACTTAGGAATGGATCAAATAACTGCATACCCTTATAAAGCAAGTGCCAATCCTGTATTACAAGCAGACAAACCAATTATTTTAAATGCAACTCCAGGCTCAGGGCCAAGACATATGAGTTTTTCAAAAAATGGCAAACTAATTTATGTGATTGAGGAATTAACAGGTACGGTTTCTGTTTATCAAATTCAAAAAGGGGTAAGTAAAAAATTGCAAACTGTTGCAACACATCCTGCTAATTTTAAAGGACAAGCAGGAAGCGCAGATATTCATCTTTCACCTGATGAGAAATATTTGTATGTGTCTAATAGAGGCAATGAAAATAATATTACAAAACTAACCTTACTTGAAAGCGGATTAATCAACCCTGAAAAAAATAATTACTTTTCATCTAAAGGAATAAAGCCAAGAAACTTTACAATCAGTAAGGATGGGAAGTGGTTATTAGTAGCTAATCAAGATTCCGACAATATTGTAGTGTATAAAATCAACCCAACAAATGGGGATTTAATTGATACTGGTAATGAAATAAAAGTTTCTATGCCGGTATGCTTATTGCTTTTTTAAAAAGTATCAAACCAAACTGCTTTATCTGAAGCTCCCTCTGGATTCATATAATTGATGAATAATTCCTCTCCCACCAATACATCTTTAATAGTGGTAATGGTAATTGTTTGATGCTCAAAATCCATTTGATAAGCACAATTTGGATCTGGCACATGATTATATATTGATATATACCCCAATGCCACTGCAGCGCTTTTATGATCTTCCCCCCATTCAAAAATATAATCGTACAATAAGGTTTTCTCCACATGCTCCCTTTCGGCTGCATTTAATACAATCACAGGTGCAATCTCAATGACCGTACCTTTTGAAATATTTTCAGTAGTAAACACACCCCTGCCTCTATTGGAAGATGAAGCGATTGATAAGAATGGAAGAATCATAGCATAAATATAGGGCATCCCTGGGATTTTTATTAACTTGCAGCCATGTCTGAAATGGTAGAAATAGAAAAGGAGGAAATAAACTTACCAGAAGTATTCTCGGAGATCTTATCCAAGAATGACAGTCGTCTATTGAAGGAATTCTTAGACGAGCAAAATATTAGTGATGTGGTAGAGCTGGTGAACGAATTCCCAGAACAAGAAGCCAATATCATTGATCATATGACCGTGCACAGAGCGGTAAGTGTTTTCAAGATTTTAGACATCAATCAACAAAAGGATATCATTAAAGAATTACCTGCTCGTAAAACAGCAAAAATTTTAAATGAACTTCCTCCAGATGATAGAACAGACTTTTTAGAAGAATTACCTAAAGCTGCTATCAGAGATTTAATTAAACTATTAGATCCAGAAGAAAGAAAAATCACCCTTTCATTATTAGGTTATCCCGAAGATAGTGTGGGTCGTTTGATGACTCCCGACTATGTGTATGTTCATCCACATTACTCTGTTGCACAGGTTTTAGAGAATATTAGAAAGTATGGAAAGAATTCAGAAACCATTGATGTAATTTATATTATAGATGATCATGGACATTTAGTAGATGATATTAGAATCAGAGATTTGTTATTAGCCAAGCCTGAAGATATCATTGGAGAAATTATTGATGGAAGATATGTTGCGCTAAATGTATACGATGATCAGGAGCAAGCAAGTCAGGTTTTCAAAATGAATAACAGAACGGCCATTCCTGTAGTGGATGATAATGATATTTTATTAGGAATTGTAACCATTGATGATATCTTATGGGTAACCAATGAAGAGTTTTCCGAGGATATGCAAAAAATGGGAGGTACCGAAGCCTTGAATGAACCTTATTTGGATATTTCCATTTTTAATTTATTCAAGAAACGCATTACTTGGTTAGTAGTTTTATTCTTTGGCGAAATGCTTACAGCAACAGCAATGGGCTATTTTGAGGGAGAACTATCAAAGGTATTGGTATTAGCTACTTTCATTCCATTAATATTATCAAGCGGTGGCAATACAGGTTCACAAGCTTCTACCTTAATTATACAGGCCATGTCTGTAGGAGAAATCACGATTGAAGACTGGTGGAGAATTTTAAGAAGAGAAATTTTAAGTGGATTATTATTAGGTACAGTTTTAGGTATTATAGGATTTTTCAGGGTTGCAGCATGGCATATGATTGCCCCTGGTTTTTATGGACAACATTGGATGTTGATTGCCACTACCATTGGATTTACCTTAGTAGGTGTGGTGATTTGGGGAACCATCACTGGATCTATGTTGCCAATTTTATTAAAGAGATTAGGCGCTGACCCTGCTGTTTCTTCTGCTCCCTTTGTAGCAACATTAGTTGATGTAACAGCTATCCTAATTTATTTTGGATTAGCCTTTTATTTCTTACAAGGAACCTTACTTTAATTGAGCTTTTAGTTTTTCCCTGAGTGTATTTTTCCAATCTTCTTTTAAAATACTTAAGATGATAGAGTCTCTTCTGCCGCCATTCGGTTTGGGCATATGATTTCTTAAAACACCTTCCACAGTACAGCCTATTTTTTTCAAGGCAGCAATACTTCTTTTATTATCATTATCTGCTCTAAACTCCACCCTTTCCAATTGCATGGAATCAAAAGCGAATTGAAGTAACAAATATTTGCAATGCGCATTTAATCCTGTCCCCCAGACAGAGGTTTTGTACCAAGTATACCCCAGCTGAGTAGTTTGATATTTTAATTGTATATCATAAAATCTAGTACACCCAACCCATTCATTGGTTAACTTATCAAACACAATGAATGCATAGCTATTCCCATTCTTTCTAGTAATAATGGCTTCTTGAAAATAGGCTTTTAAATCTTCTGTTTTTTGAATCGCCATCAAAGAATATTGCCAAATTTCAGGAGAAGTTTCTGGCAAATTGGCAAAATTACTCCAATCTTCTTCCTTTACGGGTCTTAGCAAAACGCGTTCATCTTCTAAAATATACTCATCTTGTGGATCAAAAGATTTCAAACCTAACATACATTAAAATATTAATGTTTATTTTTGCTTAAATTATAGATTAATACCCAAATTATCAAAATATGTGTGGAATTGTAGGTTATATAGGTCATAGAGAAGCTTATCCAATAGTTTTAAAAGGTTTGAAGCGTTTAGAATATCGTGGATATGATAGTACAGGGGTAGCTATTATTCAGGATGGAGACCTTCAAATACATAAGAAGAAAGGTAAGGTAGCAGAATTAGAAGAAGCTGTGGTAGGCAAAAACATGCATTCTCATATTTGTATTGGTCACACTAGATGGGCAACCCATGGTGAACCATCTGACAGAAATGCACATCCCCACTTATCTAATAATGGGCAATTAGCTATGTTGCATAATGGTATTATTGAGAACTATGCACAAATCAAAACAGAATTAACTAATAAAGGATATACTTTTAAAAGTGATACCGACACGGAAGTCTTATTGAATTTTATTCAAGACATTCATGAAAACAATAAAGGAAGTTTAGAAGAAGCTTTAAGAATTGCTTTAAAAAGAATTGTGGGTGCTTATTGTATTTTATTAATTGACCAAGCCGATCCGGAAACCATTATCGCAGCAAGAAAAGGAAGTCCACTTGTAATTGGTATTGGAAAAGACGAACATTTTTTAGCGAGTGACGCCTCGCCTATTATTGAGTATACCAAAGAAGTGGTATATGTAAATGATTACGAGATTGCGATTGTAAAGAAAGACGAATTAATTTTAAAGAATTTAGGAAACGAAAAGCAAACTCCTTTTATACAAAAATTAGATATGGAATTAGCTGCCATCGAGAAAGGCGGTTATGACCATTTTATGTTGAAAGAAGTTTTCGAACAACCCTCTACCATTTTTGATTGCTTAAGAGGAAGATTATTACAAGATCAACAGCAAATTGTAATGGCAGGTGTGGACAATCATTTAGAAGCTTTAACCAAGGCTTCAAGAATCATGATAGTTGCATGTGGAACTAGCTGGCATGCTGGATTGGTAGCAGAATACATGATTGAAGAACTATGCCGCATTCCAGTAGAAGTGGAATATGCATCAGAATTTAGATATAGAAATCCAGTGATCCATCCAGGAGATGTAATTATTGCCATCTCTCAAAGTGGAGAAACAGCAGATACATTAGTGGCATTAGAGAGTGCAAAAGAAAAAGGTGCATTTATATTTGGCGTAGTGAATGCAGTGGGAAGCAGTATCTCTAGATTATCTCATGCAGGTGCATACACACATGCAGGCCCTGAAATTGGTGTAGCAAGTACCAAAGCATTTACAGGTCAGTTAGCGGTATTAACAATGATGGCCTTGAAAATGGCAAAAGCAAAAGGAAGTATTTCTGATGATCGATACATTCACTTGTTAAACGAATTAGCATCTGTTCCAGAAAAAGTAAAAGAAATTTTAGCAGACACTTCAGTCATTGAAAAAATTGCTAAAAAATATAAAGACGCTTCTGATTTCTTATACCTTGGTAGAGGATATAATTTCCCAATTGCATTAGAAGGTGCATTAAAATTAAAAGAGATAACCTATATACACGCAGAAGGTTATCCTGCTGCAGAGATGAAACATGGACCAATTGCATTGGTAGACGAAAACTTGCCTGTGGTATTTGTTGCAACAAAAGATATGTACTACGAAAAAGTAGTTTCCAATATCCAAGAAATTAAAGCAAGAAAGGGCCAAGTAATTGCAATAGCAACTATCGGAGACAATGTTTTACCAACCATGTCTGAGAATATCATGTATGTTCCAGAAATTGATGAAGTAATTGCACCATTATTAAGTGTGATTCCATTACAGTTATTAAGCTACTATGTAGGTGTTGCAAAAGGCATTGATGTAGATAAGCCGAGAAATTTGGCTAAATCGGTTACCGTGGAATAATAGTGATAGAACTATTGAAACTCAGTCTTATTATGGCTCAAAATTAAATTGCGTACCTTGCGGTCTATTATGAGTACAAATTTTAAAGAGCTAGGTTTGATTGAGCCAATCTTAATGGCATTATTCGAAGAAGGCTACACCAACCCTACCCCCATCCAAGAACAATCTATTCCTATTGTATTAGAAGGAAAAGACTTATTAGGATGTGCGCAAACTGGAACAGGAAAAACAGCTGCTTTTACCCTACCTATTATACAATTACTTTCAGCTAAACCTGTAGAGAAAAGAAAAAGAATCAAGAGCTTGATTGTAACGCCAACGCGTGAATTAGCTATTCAAATAGCCGAGAGTTTTAACGCCTATGGAAGACATACCCAATTAAATTGCACAGTAATTTTTGGTGGGGTTGGACAAGGACCTCAGGTAACTGCTTTAAAAAATGGAGTAGATGTAGTGATTGCTACCCCAGGAAGATTATTGGATTTGATGAATCAAGGATTTATCAGTTTAAGAGATGTAGAAATTTTTGTGTTGGACGAGGCAGACAGAATGTTAGACATGGGCTTTGTAAATGATGTAAGAAAATTATTAGCTGTACTTCCTAAAAAAAGACAGTCATTATTTTTCTCTGCAACCATGCCTCCTGAAATTGTGCAATTAGCCAATAGCATTTTACATCATCCAGAAAAAGTAACAGTAACCCCAGTATCTTCTACGGTAGAGATCATTGATCAAGCAGTTTATTTTGTAGATAAAGTAAATAAAAATGCATTACTAGTAGAAGTATTGAAAAACCCAGCGATTAAAACAGCATTGGTATTTACAAGAACCAAACATGGGGCAGATAAAGTAGTACAGTTATTAACCAAGAATAATATTATTGCAGAAGCGATCCATGGCAATAAATCACAAAATGCGAGACAAAGAGCATTGAGTAATTTTAAGGATCAAAGTACTAGGGTATTGGTAGCAACAGATATCGCTGCAAGAGGTATTGATGTAGATGAGTTAGCACATGTAATCAATTTTGATATTCCTAATATTCCTGAAACCTATGTACATAGAATTGGTAGAACAGGAAGAGCGGGGGCAGCAGGTACCGCATTGTCATTTTGCGATTTTGAAGAGAAAGCCTATTTAGCAGATATTGAAAAACTCATCGGAAAGAAAGTTCCTGTTATAGCAGAACATCCCTATCCTATGCAACAATTTCATGCCAATAAGAGTTCCAAAGACGCTGGTTGGGGAAAACCCAAGAATACGAGAGGCCGAGCTGCTCAGCATGCAGGAGGTTTTGGCGCAAAGGGTGGTCAAAAAAGAAGACATAGCAATTCAAAATCAGGCAGGTAATATTAACTTTGCAGCTGCATACTACTTTAATCTTTAGCATATGAACAATATAAAGAAATTACCTATTCAGCAATTGGGTTATGGTTTTATACCAGAACCACCAAAGGGTAAAAATGAATACTATTTAAGAGACAAACAAAATAGAAGCGGAATTCAATATAGAAGTTTAACTGCTTTAGAAATTGAAATATTGGTAAGAAATGGCAATACCAGTGATGATTGGACTAAAATATTAGTTTCTTCTAAGTTTAATCCTGAATTGGTGAAGAACTGCGCCTTCTTTGGTTTAATTAGAATTGGTGAGCTAGAAAACCATTGTTTATGCTTTAGCGATTTAATTGTACCTGTGGGTATTTATAATTCCACCATTATTAGTTGCGATTTTGGCAACAATGTAGCAGTGCATAATGTAAATTATTTATCTCATTATATTTTAGGCAATGAAGTAATCATTACCAATGTAAATGAAATTGTCGCAACCAACCATTCTAAATTTGGAAACGGTATATTAAAGAAAGGGGAATCCTCAGATGTAAGAATTTGGATGGAGCTTTGCAATGAGAACACCGGCAGAAAAGTACTGCCTTTTAATGGTATGACGGCAGGTGATGCTTATTTATGGACCAGAAATAGACATGACGATTTATTACAAAAGAAGTTTATTGAACTAACAGATAAGCGTTACGATAATAAATTAGGATATTATGGAAAGATTGGTGACAGAACTGTTATCAAAAATTGTAAAATCATCAAAGATGTTTGGATTGGACCAGATGCCTATTTAAAAGGTGCTAATAAAATAAAGAATGTTACCATTAATTCAGACCCTAAGGCCAAAACACAAATTGGAGAAGGATGTGAATTAGTAAATGGTATTATTGGTTATGGCTGTAGAGTATTCTATGGAATTAAAGCGGTAAGATTTGTACTATCTGATTATTCTCAGTTAAAATATGGAGCAAGATTAATTAACTCTTACCTAGGAACCAATGCAACCATCTCTTGTTGCGAAGTATTAAACTCTTTAATCTTCCCTGCACACGAACAGCATCATAATAATTCATTCTTATGTGCAGCCTTGGTAATGGGGCAATCAAATATTGCCGCTGGCGCAACATTAGGTTCCAACCATAATAGTAGAGGCGCAGATGGAGAAGTCATTATGGGAAGAGGTTTCTGGCCTGGACTTTGCGTAAGCATTAAACATAATTCCATTTTCGCAAGTTTTGCCTTATTAAATAAAGGAGACTATGCATATGAATTAAATATTCCACTACCCTTTTCTTTAATTAGCAATGATCCAAAAAATGACGAATTGTTAATTATGCCAGGTTATTGGTTCTTATATAATTTTTATGCCTTAGCTAGAAATGCCTGGAAATATATTGATAGAGATAGGAGAATTGACAAGACGCCTATTTTTGAATACAATTATTTAGCACCAGACTCTGTCAACGAATTAATCAATTCTTTAGATATTCTAGCCATCGCAGTGGCCAAAGCTGTTATTGCAAAAGATAAAAAATTACAACAAACACCAGAGAAAGGATTGATTGAGTTAGGAAAGAAATTGTTGCATACAAAAACAAAAAAAGAAATTGATAGTTTAGAGATTTTTGCGGAAGGATTTGAGAATAGCAAACGAAAAACTAGAATGGTTAAAGTGTATGACGCTTACCATATGTTTGAAAAAATGATATTAGTCTATGGCATGGATGCTTTAGTAACTGAATTGAGTTCTAAAAAACACAAGTCTATTATTGCAGCAGTAAATAATTTAAAATCTGGCGCTAAAGACATGCAATGGACCAATGTAGGTGGACAATTAATGCCAACAAAAACAGTTCAAAGTTTAATCAACCAAATTAAAACGGATAGCATTGGCTCTTGGGATGAAGTACATGAGTTTTATCAAACGGCTTCTTCTAAATATCCTCAACAAAAAGTTGCACATGCATTGGCTGCTTTGGAATTCATTACTGGCAAGAAATTGGAAAGCTTTAAAACAAACACACTAGTTGATTTATTGGATAAATATTTAACCATCAAAACTTCTATTACTGACAGCATTTTATATACCCGATCTAAGGATTACAAAAATCCATTTAGAAAAATGGTATACGAAAATGAAGCAGAAATGAATAAAGTAATTGGTAATATTGATAACAATAGCTTTATTCTGGAGCAACAAGAAATGCTAAAGGCTTTAACAGGAACTATTGCTGACTTAAAAAAGCAATTAAAAACCAAATAAGTTTAGACTGATACCCAATTGCCATTGTCTTGTTTTCCAGTGTTGTTGGTCTTGCAGCGCATTGATATCCTGCATGCCTACTACATATCTACCATAGGCTGCAATGCCTGAAAATTGAAGCTTAGCACCACCCACAAAAGCAAATTCGCCAGATTTAAAAGCCATATTTGCTAATTCTTTTCCGTCCTTGGATTG
>JACCDS010623046.1_pt1 | contig 33700 bp, 28 predicted proteins | sample 7446441 | NCBI WGS metagenome assembly JACCDS01 (sample SAMN15323445, study PRJNA562643) | freshwater metagenome | isolation source: river surface water | place: USA:Blue River Watershed | collected 2017-08-17
ATGAACCTCGAACAAGCCCGCCACAACATGATCGAGCAGCAGATCCGCACCTGGGACGTGCTGGACAAAGACGTGCTGCAAACGCTGGTTGCCGTGCGCCGCGAAGCCTTCGTGCCGATGGCTTACCGCAGTCTCGCTTTCGTCGATGCCGAAATACCACTGCCGTGCGGCGAGAACATGCTCTCGCCTAAGCTCGAAGCACGCCTGCTGCAGGAAGCGAAAGTCGGCAAGGACGAACTAGTGCTCGAGATCGGCGCCGGCTCCGGCTATATGGCTGCGCTGCTTGCACAGCATGCGCGCGATGTGGTGACGATCGAGATCGAGCCCGAGCTGAAGGCACTGGCCGAGCAGAACCTGAAAGCCTATGGCGTGAGCAACGTTACCGTTGAGCTGGGTGACGGCGCACGCGGCTGGACCGGCCACGGTAAGCAGTCGGCACCTTATGACGTGATCCTGCTGTCCGGTTCGGTACCGGTGCTGCCGGAAGCCTTCCTGACGCAGCTACGCGTCGGTGGTCGGCTGCTGGCGGTGGTCGGCGATGCGCCGGCGATGTCGGCCTGCATCGTTACCCGCACCGCCAGCGATGCCTGGGATACGCAAAAGCTGTTCGAGACCCGCATCGCGCCGCTGCGCAATGCGGAGCGTCCGTCCGCTTTCCGTTTCTGAGGCGACGATGCAGCAGATCGCACCCGCCGAACTGGCCGCCTGGCTGGCTGATACGAACCGGCAGCAGCCGGTATTGCTCGATGTGCGCGAACCCTGGGAATTCCAGACCTGCCACATCGCCGGTTCACTGCCGATGCCGATGGCCACCGTGCCGCTGCGGCAGGAAGAGCTCGACCCCGAAAAGCCGGTGGTCTGCATCTGCCATCACGGTGCGCGCAGCATGCAGGTGGCCGCATTCCTCCAACGCGCGGGGTTCGAGCAAGTGATCAATCTGGCCAGCGGCATCCACGGATGGGCGCTGCAGGTGGACGGCAGCATGCCGACCTATTGACGACCGTTCCGACGTATCGATATTCACAAGGAAAAAGCATGCGAAAGACTCCTCTTGCGACACTGGCCTCAGCGCTGCTGCTGTCGGCGAACGCATCGGCACTGGATCTGCTGCAGGCCTATCAGGCGGCGCAGACTTATGACAGCCAGTTCGCCAGCGCGCGGCTGCAGCGCGATGCAACGCTTGAGCGTCGTGTGCAGGGACGTGCCGGCCTGTTGCCGCAAGTGGGACTGACTGCCGCGGTCAACCGGGTCGAGGGCGAGGCGAATGCCAATCTCCCGCAGGGTCCCTTTCCTATCGGCTACACCGCGAACAGCTACCAGCTGCAGCTGCGGCAGCCGCTGTACAACCTCGCCAGCCTGGCCGCATACGATCAGGGCAAGCTGCAGGCGACCGCTGGCGACACGCAGTTCGAACAGGCGCGCGTCGAGCTGACGCTGCGCGTTGCGCAGGCCTACTTCGATGTACTCGCCGCAGTCGATACGCTCAGCTTCATTCAGGCGCAAAAGACCGCAATCAGCGAGCAACTCGCATCGGCCAAGCGTAACTTCCAGGTCGGTACTGCAACCATCACCGACACGCACGAAGCACAGGCACGCTTCGACCTCGCGAGTGCGCAAGAGATCGCCGCGCAAAATGACCTGGCCGTGAAGCGCCATGCGCTGGCGCAGATCATTGGCCGCGATACCGGTGAGCTCAGCCCGCTGAAGACCGGCGTGAAGATCGCCGCCCCTCAGCCGGCGGCGATCGAGAACTGGGTGCAGCAGGCCGAATCCGGCAACCTCGGCGTCGTGGCGCAGGGTATCAGCGCCGAGATCGCGAAGCTGGACATCAGCCGCGCGCGCGCCGGCCATCATCCGACACTCGATGCGGTGGCCACGCATGGCCGCCAGAAAAGTTTTTTCACCGGTCCGATCACGACGACGACCACCACGATCGGCGTGCAGCTGACGGTGCCGATTTTCAGCGGCCTGGCCACCAGCAGCCAGGTGACCCAGGCCATCGCACTCGAAGACAAGGCGCGTGCCGACCTCGATACCGCGCGCCGTAATGCCGCCCAGGGCGCGCGCAGCGCCTACCTCGGCGTGCAGAACGGACTGTCGCAAGTGAACGCGCTGGAGGCGGCTGAAGCATCGAGCAAACTCGCGTTGGATGCCAACAAGCTCGGCTACACCGTCGGCGTGCGCATCAACATCGACGTGCTGAATGCGCAACAGCAGCTGTACTCGACCCGCCGTGACCTCGCGAAGGCACGTTACGACACGCTGCTCGCCGGGCTCAGGCTGAAAGCAGCGGCCGGCACGCTGGCCGAGACGGATATTGCCGGGCTGAATACGCTGCTGGATGCGCGCTGATACGCAGTGGATGAAGCGCTGCTTGGTGCCTCTAACAAAACGTCGCTAGCGGCGTTTTGTTAGAGGCACTTAATGAATTAAAAACTCGCGGATGATGCGCTGACGCGCTTGCCGCTTTATCGTTGGATGTTTTTTTGCAGCGGTATGCAATGACCGCTGCGCAGGTTCCCGGGGCCTGTGCCCCGCCCTGAGCCGCCGGCGATGCCCCGTCCGCGGACGATTGTTTTTTACTGGTGCGAAGACCCATGAATACACATAAGACTGCACGCCTGTTCGTTCTCTCCGGCATCGCGCTGGCGCTGGCCGCCTGCGGCAAAAAAGAAGACCCGGCCAAGGCCGGCGCCGGAGCACCGCCGCCGGCGATGGTGTCGGTGATCACGGTGGCACCGGAAGCGGTCTCCAACATCACCGAACTGCCGGGCCGCGTTGAGGCTGTGCGGATGGCTGAAGTGCGCGCGCGCGTTGGCGGTATCGTGCAGAAACGTATCTTCACCGAAGGCAGCGAAGTGCAGACGGGCCAGCCGCTGTACCAGGTCGATGCAGCGCCGTTCCAAGCCGCAGTCAACAACGCCGAAGCCGTTCTGGCACGCGCCGAAGCCAATCTCGCGCTGGCCACCACCAAGGTCAATCGCTACAAGGGCCTGGTCGAGACGAATGCGATCAGCAAGCAGGAATTCGACGACCTCAGCAGCGCGCAAAAACTCGCCACCGCCGATGTCGCCGCAGCACGCGCGGCACTCGATGCGGCCAAACTGAACGTCGCTTACTCGACCATCACCGCGCCGATCTCGGGCCGTATTGGCCGCACGCTGATTACCGAGGGTGGACTGGTGACGGCCAATGATCCGAATGCGCTGGCGGTGATCCACCAACTTGATCCGATCTACGTGACGCTGACGCAATCGTCCGTCGAAATGGCGCGGCTGCGCGAGATCCTGAACCAAAGCGGTCAGCATGGCGTGAAAGCGAAACTGACACTGGTCAGCGAAGATGGCCGCACCTATCCGCACTCGGGCCAGATGCTGTTTTCCGAAGCGATGGTCGACCCGCAATCGAACTCGGTAGTACTGCGCGCCCAATTCCCGAATCCGCAGCGTACGCTGATGCCGGGCATGTACGTGCGTGTACGCGTCGAACAAGGCGTGCGTGCCGGCACCATCACCGTGCCTCAGCAGGCCGTGATGCGCACTGTAGACGGCTCGATCGTGATGACCGTCGATGCACAAGGCAAGGTGGCGCCGCGTCCGGTGAAGACCGACGGCGCGTACGGACAGAAATGGATCGTCAGCTCGGGCCTGAAGGAAGGCGATACCGTAATCGTCGAAGGCCTGCAGAAAGCCAAGCCGGGCTCGACCGTGAAGCCGCTGCCGTGGCAGCCGGCGGACTCCGCTCAGACACCGGCAGGTGGCGCTCCGGCGGCTGCTTCGGCGGCTACTACAGCTGCGCCGGCACCGGCAACAACGGCCGCCGCCGCAGCACCGACAGCACCTGCAGCGCCAGAGAAGAAAAAATAAGGAAGGCCCGCCATGGCAAAGTTTTTCATTGATCGGCCCGTGTTCGCATGGGTCATCGCGCTGTTCATTCTGCTGGCCGGCATTCTTGCGATTCCGAACCTGCCGGTCTCGCAGTATCCGACCATTGCGCCGCCGACCGTGATCGTCAACGCGACCTATCCGGGTGCGTCCGCGCAGACCGTCGACGAGAGCGTGACCAGCCTCATCGAACAGGAGATGAACGGCGCCGAGAATATGCTTTACATCGAGTCGCAGAGTCAGTCCGACGGCGGCTCGCAGGTGTCGGTGACGTTCAAGACAGGCACCAACCCGGAGCTGGCGGCAGTCGATGTACAGAACCGTCTCAAGCGTATCGAGGCACGTCTGCCGCAGGCGGTGGTGCAGCAAGGCGTGACGATCACGCGGGCTCGCAGCAACCTGCTGATGTTCGTGAACCTGCGCGCGACGCAGGACGGCGTGACGCCGGTCGCGCTGGGCGACTATATCGCTCGCAACGTGATCAACGAAATCAAGCGCGTGCCGGGCGTCGGTGTTGCGCAGCTGTTCGGTACCGAACGTGCGATGCGCGTCTGGGTCGACCCGGACAAGCTGATGAGTTTGCGCCTGACGCCAAATGATGTCGTTGCCGCGATCAAGCAGCAGAACGCACAGTTCTCCGCCGGTATCCTCGGCGACCTGCCGGCGCCGGAATCGCAGCGCATCGCGACCTCGATCATCGTCACCGGTCAGCTGGCCACGCCGGAAGAGTTCGGCAACATCGTGCTGCGGGCGCAGCCGGGTGGCGCGACCGTGCGTATCCGCGATATCGGCCGCGTCGAAGTGGCTGGCCAATCGTATGGTTTTCAGGCGCGCCTGAACGGCAAGCCGATTGCGGCCGTCGGCGTGCAGCTGACCCCGACCGCGAACGCGCTCGAAACCGCGAAGCTGGTGCGCGCGAAGATGGCCGAACTGGCGAAATTCTTCCCGCCCGGAATCGAGTATGTGATTCCGTATGACACCTCGCTGTTCGTGAAGATCTCGATCGAGGAAGTCGTCAAGACTCTGCTTGAAGCCGTGGCACTGGTGTTCCTGGTGATGCTGCTATTCCTGCAGAACCTGCGCTACACGCTGATTCCCGCGATCGTGGTGCCGGTATCGCTGATGGGCACCTTCGCGACGATGTCCATGTTCGGCTACTCGATCAACGTCTTGACTATGTTCGGCATGGTGCTGGCCATCGGTATTCTGGTGGACGATGCCATCGTGGTGGTCGAGAACGTTGAGCGCATCATGAGCGAGGAACACCTGCCGCCGCGCGAAGCCACGATCAAGGCGATGGGCCAGATCACCGGCGCCATCGTCGGCATCACGCTGGTGCTGATCGCGGTGTTCGTGCCAATGGCCTTCTTCACCGGCTCAGTCGGCGCAATCTACCGGCAGTTCTCAATGTCGATGGTGTCGGCGATGGTGTTCTCCGCACTGATGGCACTGACGCTGACGCCGGCGCTGTGCGCAACCATCCTCAAGCCGATTCCCGAAGGGCATCATGAGCGACGCGGTTTCTTCGGCGCGTTCAACCGGATGTTCCGCCGCACCTCTGACAGCTACACCACCGCCGTCAGCCGCATGCTGAAGGCCGCCGGCCGCTGGATGGTGATCTATGGCGTGATCATCGCGGCCGTGGTCTGGATGGCTTCACGCCTGCCGACCTCGTTCCTGCCGGCCGAGGACCAGGGTTACCTGCTGGCCAACGTGCAGCTGCCGCCAGGCGCCTCCACTGCGCGCACGCTGGGCGTGATGCAACAGGCCGAGGATTACTTCCTCAAGCAGCCGGGAGTGCAGGCGATTGTGTCGGTGCTAGGCTATTCGTTCTCCGGTAACGGCCAGAATGGTGGTTTGCTGTTCGTGCCGCTGAAGGACTGGAAAGAAAGGACCACGCCGGAGCTGAGCTCGGAAGGCATTGCGCAGAAGGCGCTTTCACTGATGGCGACGATCCGTGATGCGATCGTGTTCACTGTGAATCCACCTGCGATCCGTGAACTGGGTAACGCCACCGGCTTTTCGCTGCGACTGCAGGACCGTGGCAGCCTGGGGCACGATGGTCTGCTGGCGGCGCGCAACCAGCTGCTGGGCCTGATGTCGAAGAGCCCGGTGATCAAGAGCGCACGCCCTGAGGGCATGGAAGATTCGCCGCAGCTGCGTCTCGACATTGATCGCGACAAAGCGAACGCACTCGGCCTGACGCTGTCGGAAATCAACTCGACACTGGCAGGTACTTTCGGTTCGACTTACGTCAATGACTTCCCGAACCTCGGCCGTCAGCAACGCGTGATCGTGCAGGCGGTACCAGAGAAGCGACTGATGCCGGAAGATCTCGACAAGGTATTCGTACGTAGCGTTCGCGGCGACATGGTACCGATGTCGGCATTCGCCACCAGCCGCTGGGTGAATGGTCCGGTGCAGCTGGTGCGCTTCAACGGTTATCCGGCAATGAAGATTCAGGGGGATGCCGCGCCGGGCAAGTCGTCCGGCGATGCGCTGGCAGAAGTCGAGCGCCTGATGGCCGAGCTGCCGCCAGGCGTCGGCTATGAATGGGCCGGTCAGTCGCTGGAAGAAAAGGCGGCGGGCTCGACCGCGACCCTATTGTTCGCGCTGGCGCTGCTGGCGGTCTTCCTGGTGCTGGCCGCGCTGTACGAGAGTACGACGATTCCGATCTCGGTATTGCTGGTGGTGCCGCTGGGTGTTCTCGGTGCGGTGTCGCTGACGATGTTCCGCGGCATGCCGAACGACGTGTACTTCAAGGTCGGCCTGATCGCAATCATTGGCCTGTCTGCAAAGAACGCGATTCTGATCGTCGAATTCGCCAAGGATTTGCAGGCACAGGGCATGGACCTGGTGAAGGCCACGCTGACTGCGGTACGGCTGCGCTTCCGCCCGATCATCATGACCTCGCTGGCTTTCATCCTCGGCGTGCTGCCGCTGGTGATCGCGACCGGCGCCGGCTCGGCGAGCCAGCGTGCGATCGGCACCGGCGTGATGGGCGGCATGATCACTGCCACCGTGCTGGCGGTGTTCTTCGTACCGGTCTTCTTCGTGGTGGTGCGCAGCATCTTCAAGGGCAGCGAGCGCCAGCGCCGGCTGTATGCAGCGCACATGGAAGGCAATGACGGCAACGAGGCGAAATAAATGAAAACCAAGATCCTCACCACAACGATCGCCGCCGCGCTGCTGATGCTGTCGGGCTGTGCGGCGAACTACAGGAAGCCGGCAGCCCCGGTGCCGGACAGCTTCCCGACCGCTGGCACGGCTGCCAAAGCTGCAACAGACATCGGCTGGCGCGAGTTCTTCCAGAATCCGGAACTGCAGGAAGCGATTGCGCAGGCGCTGGCGAACAACCGCGACCTGAAGATCGCCGCGCTGCGGATCGAAGAAGCGCGCGCCATCTACGGCATCCAGCGTGCCGACCGGCTGCCGACGGTGAGTCTCACCGGCGGCCTGACGAAGTCGAACCAATTGTTTGGCGGACGCGAGGTGCAATCGACCGTCTATCAGGTGGGTCTCGGCCTGACTGCATTCGAGCTGGATTTCTTCGGCCGCGTTCGAAACCTGTCCAATGCCGCGCTGTCGCAATTCCTTGCCACCGAAGAAGCTGCCCGCTCAGCACAGATCGCGCTGGTCGGCGAAGTCGCGAAGGCCTGGCTCAGTGAGCGCGCACTGGCTGAGCAAATGCAGATTGCACAACGCACACTGCAGGCGCGCGAAGCCTCCTATGCACTGATCAAACAGCGCTTTGATGCGGGTGTGACGAATGCGCTGGATCTGCGGCAAAGCGAGTCGCTGGTGCAAGCCGCACGCATGAATCTGCTCACACTGACAAGACAGCGTGCGCAGAGCAGGAATGCACTCGGTGTGCTGATCGGTAATGCGGCGAAACTGCCGGAACCGACAGCGACGCTGTCGGCGCAGTCGATTACGGCCGATATCGGTGGCCTGCCGTCGGACCTGCTGGTAAATCGTCCCGATATCCGTGCTGCCGAACAAAAGCTGCGCGCGAGTCAGGCGAACATTGCAGCGGCGCGCGCGGCATTCTTCCCGCGTATTTCGCTGACCGCGCTGGTTGGTCTGGCAAGCCCGCAACTGTCCAATCTATTCGACAACCCGACCCAAGTCTGGAGCTTCGCGCCGCAGCTGACGATACCCATCTTCGATACCGGCCGCGCCAGCTCTAACCTGAATATGACGCAGGTTCGCGAGAACATTGCGATTGCCGAGTATGAGCGGTTGATTCAGGTGGCTTTCCGCGAAGTGGCTGACGCGCTGGAGGCGCGCGCAACGCTGACTGAAGAGCTGAGCGCGCAGGAAGCCGCACGCAATGCCCAGGCGGCGCGACTGGAACTGGCGCAGGCGCGCTACCAGAATGGCATCGCGAACTATCTGGAAGTACTGGATGCGGAGCGCGAGCTGTACGGTGCCGAACAGCAGCTGCTGCAGATACGGTTGCTGAAGCTGACCAATGCGGTCGATCTGTATCGGTCGCTGGGTGGGGGATTGAAAGAGACTGCGGTGCAATAAGCACAGCGCAGCAGAGCCGGGGGCCGGTCACTTGACCGGCCCTCGTCATTTCAGGGCCGGGCTATTCGGTAAAGCACATGCCGCCGCAACGGACTGCCCTCGCTAACGTCCGGATGCTCAAAGATTTCCCCGCGATGCGTCATGCCTATCTTCTGCATCAACCGCTGCGAACGAAGATTGAGCTCCGCGGTGAATGCAACGATCTCCGCAAGTCCGAGCTGATCGAATCCGAACACCAGTGCAGCATTGGCTGCTTCGGTCGCATAGCCCTTGCCCCAGTGCTCAATCGCCAGCCTCCAGCCGATCTCGACACAGGGTGAGCACGGTAGCGACGGCTTCGGCACATGCAGCCCGACAAAGCCGGCGAACTCTGCAACCCCCGGAATTTCGAGCGCCCAGAAGCCCCAGCCTCGCTCGTCGATCAGACTCATGCATCGGCGGGCGATCGCATCGCTTTGCACACGGGACAAGGTAGACGGAAAAAACTCCATGACGCGTGGATCCGCGTTCATCGCAGCAAAAGGACACAAGTCTTCTACGCGCCATTGCCGGAGGATAATGCGTTCAGTGAATATGCCCATTGCAATTCAGGAGTTGAAATACCAGAATCAGAAAAATTTTCAGAGAGTTTATGTATACCCCCATCCTCAAACTGAGAGCTAATTTGTACCGCCTGCTAGCAAGGGTGCAGCGAGGCATAGTCATTGAAGTGACCTCGCTTCGTCGGCTCATTGCACATGTTGCCGGCATCCCTGGCGCGTCAACACCTGTATTGGGACGAATGCTGCACCATGGTTCCATTAGCTGGAACGGTAGCAAGCCGGAGCCCCGGAGGAATTTGCCCAAGCTGACAACGGAAGGCGTGCCGGTCAGCAGCATGGTGCTGGCAGATCGCGATTGATCCTGTTTGCGACAACTCTGTGCTGGTGGAATGCCAGTCAGTCAAATCAGCATCGGGCGACGATCCGATGACAGCATGCCTCGCCACGGCGGACGATGCCGCAGCCCGAAGGTCCCTGCGGCTTTCCGGATTTTTGTCGCGAATTCGAGATCCCATGAGAAAACAGCTCTTCATTGATCCGTCCGCATTACCCGGCTGGCACGGCCTTGCCCATACGGGAAATCTGATAGTATTACCACGTAATACTTCGGAGCCTGCCATGGACAGCACCTCAGTAACCAGCAAAGGACAAGTGACGATCCCGAAAGACGTCCGGCAAAAGCTGGGCATACGCACGGGAAGTCGCGTGGAGTTCACGGTCGTGGGTGACTACGCGGAGATGCGGATCAGTCATCGGCCGGCAGAGATCAAGGAAAGCGGCTTCGGCATGCTGAAAAGCAAGCGTTCAGCTGTGCCGGCCGATTTCGACCCTGCCACACTGCTCAGGAAATGATCGGCCTGGACACGAATGTTCTCGCACGCTACTACGTCGAGGACGACTCAGACCGTGAGGCGGAACGGCAACGTGAAGCAGCGTTCCGCCTGCTTGAGTCGGGCAAGCCCCTGATGGTCTGCAAAACCGTGCTGCTGGAATTCGAGTGGGTGCTGCGCGGCTATTATGAATTTCGTGCCAGCGATATACGTGCGGTATTTCAGCACCTGCTGTCGATGCCCCACGTCGTCATCGAGGACCGGCCCTGCATTGAGCAGGCGCTCGCCAATGCAGAGACCGGACTGGATTTCGCCGATGCGCTGCATCACGCGAGCTACCGCCAATGTGCGGGCATGGCATCCTTCGACGACAGGAAATTTGCTCGCCGCGCGAAAAAACTGGGCATGGTTCCGGCGGTCAGTGTGCCTGCCTGACCTTCCCTTCACCCAACGCCTTCAGCAAAGCTTGCGCAAGAGCGCGACAGTTCTCTCGGTAGCACCGACTTCACGATGCGCGAAATGAATTGCCGCATCCGACATCGCGGCAAGCTGTCTGTGGTCAGCCAGGAAATCAAAGGTCCGCGCAAACAGCGCTGTCGCATCATCGACGCGCAACGCGGCACCCGCCGCCACCGCATCATCGCTGGCCTGCGCAAAGTTGAACGTATGCGGGCCCAGTAGCACCGGCTTGCCGCATGCACAAGCCTCGATCAGGTTCTGTCCGCCGAGCGGCAGCAGGCTGCCGCCGATGAACGCAAAATCGCAGGCGGTGTAGTACGCGAACATCTCGCCCATCGTGTCGCCAACCAGCAGCTGGGCATCGGCGGGCACACTGCCCTCCCCGAGCTGCGACTTGCGCCGCACGCGCAGCCCCTGGTCCGTGAACAGCTTCGCGACTTCATCGAAGCGCTGCGGATGGCGTGGCACGATCATCAGCAGGAAGTCGGACGGTAGCGTCGCTTTCATGTACGCGGCCAGCAGTAACGCTTCTTCGCCCTCACGCGTGCTGGCACACAGCAGGACCGGACGCGCACCGATACGCTGGCGCAGTGCGATGCCAGCCTCACGCATCACATCCGGCACGACGACATCGAACTTCAGGTTACCGGTCACCTGCACATCGCGCGCGCCCATCGCCTTCAGTCGCACCGCATCGGCCTCGGTCTGCGACGTCACCAGGGTGATCTGACGTGCCGCATCGCCCAGCAAGCCATCGAAACGCTGGCCGCGACGCAGCGAGCGCTCCGACAGCCGCGCATTGACCAGCGCGACCGGTACGTCCGCCGCGGCGCAGGACGCGATCAGCGAAGGCCAGACTTCGGTTTCCATCAGGATGCCGATATGCGGCTTGAAGAAGTTGGCGAAGCGCGCCGTCATGGACAAGGTGTCATAAGGCAGCCAGCACTGATGCACGCGCGGCTCTTTGCCGAACAGTGCCTTGCCGGTCGCGCGACCGGTCGCGGTCATATGCGTGAGCAGCAGATGGTGATCGGGATACGCGTCGAGCAAGGCGCGCACCAGCGGTTCAGCTGCGCGCGTCTCGCCCACCGATACCGCATGCAGCCAGATCAGCGGCGCGTCCGGTCGCGAAGTGTAATATCCGAGTCGCTCGCCTATGCGTGCGCGATAGCCCGACTCACTGCGCCCTCGCCACCACAGCCGAAGCAGTGCGAACGGCACCAGACACCACCACAGCAACGAGTAAAGGCGCAGGGCAAACATCGGTACGGCGATCAGAACGGCAAGACCGCATCGGGCTTGAGGCGCAGCAGTGCGTCGCCCATGGCCTGCTGGATGCGCGCCAGCGCCGCATCATCTTCAGCCTCGAAGCGCAGTACTAGCACCGGCGTGGTATTCGATGCACGGCACAGACCAAAACCGTCCGGATATTCAACGCGTACGCCATCGATGGTCAGCACCTGTGATGCGCCCGGCCATTGCGCTTCCTTCTGCAGTCGCGCGACCAGCGCATGGTTCTCGCCTTCAGCCAGCTGCACCTGCAGCTCCGGCGTGGACTTCGACTGTGGCAATGCGTTCAGCGTCTGTGTAATGTCCTGCATCCGGCTGGCCAGCTCAAGCAAGCGCGCACCGGCGTACAAACCGTCATCAAAACCATACCAGCGGTCCTTGAAGAACAGGTGGCCGCTCATCTCGCCGCCGAACGGCGCGCCGGTTTCGCGCATCTTCGCCTTCACCAGCGAATGCCCGGTCTGGCACATCTGCGGTTTGCCACCGGCCGCCGTCACCACCGGCGCAATATGCCGCGTGCACTTGACGTCATACAGGATGGTGCCGCCCGGATGGCGTGTCAGCACGTCCTGCGCGAACAGCATCAACTGCCGGTCCGGGAAGATCACCTGTCCGTCCTTGGTGACGACACCCAAGCGGTCGCCATCGCCATCAAAGGCCAGGCCAATCTCAGCGTCACCGGTCGCCAGCGCATGAATCAGGTCTTCGAGGTTTTCCAGATGCGCCGGGTCCGGATGATGGTTCGGGAAATTGCCATCGACTTCGCAGTACAGTTCCTGCACATCGCAGCCGAGCCCGCAATACAGATCGCCGGCGACGCTGCCGGCCACACCGTTGCCGCAGTCGATCGCGATCTTCATCGGGCGCGCGAGCTTCACATCGGAGAGGATGCGCGCGAGATAAGCGGCGCGCACGTCGTGCTGCCGATAGCCACCGCTGCCGCTGTGGAAATCCTTATCGACGATACGACGATACAGGCGCTGTATCGCATCACCGTAAATAGCCTCGCCAGCCAGCACCATCTTGAAACCGTTGTAGTCCGGCGGATTGTGGCTGCCGGTGACCATGATGCCGCTCGGCGCGCCCAGCGCGTTCGTGGCGAAATACAGCATCGGCGTGGCGACCATGCCGACATCGATCACCTCCACGCCGGTGGCCTGCAGCCCGGCCGCCAGCGCAGTCGCCAACTCCGGTCCGGACAGGCGGCCGTCGCGGCCAATGATCACCGTCTTCTCGCCGCGTTCCAGCGCCGTCGAGCCGAACGCCAGACCGATCTGCCGCGCGATCGCCGCGTCCAGCGTGCTGCCGAGCACGCCGCGGATGTCATAGGCCTTGAAGATGCCGGGAGTCAGGGTCGCGTTTGTCATCCGTTCAAGCTTTCGTCATCGGGTCGCCGCGCAGCTTCAGGCAATCGGCCAGCGCATCGTCCCACGCGGGCAGGTCGCCAAAAGTGCGGCGGAATTTATCGGTGTTCAGCATCGAGTTCTTCGGACGCGTTGCCGGCGTCGGATACCCGGCTGTTGTGATGGGCTGCAGTGCCGGTCGTCGTGTAACAGAGGGCTGCGCAAAAATCGCCTGCGCAAAACCGAGCCAGCTGGTATGGCCGCCAGCGCACAAATGATAGATGCCTGAGCACGCAGCCAGCTGCGCCGGCTCACCTGCGTCGCGAATGATGCCCGCCGTCGCATCGGCAATGGTGCGGCTCCAGGTCGGCGCGCCGATCTGGTCGTCGACGATAGACAAGCTATCGCGGGTTTCGGCCAGCCTCAGCATGGTCAACAGGAAATTCTTGCCGGTCAGTCCGTACACCCAGCTGCAGCGCAGGATCAGATGCGTACCGCCGACTTCCGCAATCGCCTGTTCGCCGGCCAGTTTGCTGCGGCCGTATACCGACAGCGGTGCCGGCATATCGTCTTCTAGCCACGGGGCATCCTTGCGGCCGTCGAATACATAATCGGTCGAGTAATGAATCAGCGTGGCGCCGAGCCGCTCAGTCTCTTCGGCGATTACGCGCGGCGCATCGGCATTGATGCGAAAGGCCGTCGCCTCATCGGACTCGGCAGCATCGACGGCGGTATAGGCAGCCGCATTGATCACGATCGACGGCTGCAGCTCGCGCAGCGCCGTACGGATCGCGTGTTCGTCAGACAAATCGAGTTGTGCGCGATCCAGCGCAATAACTTCACCGAGCCCGTCGAGTGAGTCGCGCAATGCGCTGCCAACCTGGCCGTCGCGACCGGTGATCACAATTCTCATGCGTAGGTCTCGACCTGCGCCAGCGGAATGCCCGCGCGATCCTTCGCGGACAAGGTCGGTTCGGCTTGCAGCGGCCAGCGGATGCTCAGCGCCGGATCATTCCACAGAAGAGAACGTTCGTGCTCCGGCGCGTAATAGTCCGTGGTCTTGTAAACGACGTCAGCCGACTCACTGGTCACCACGAAGCCATGCGCAAAACCCGGCGGCACCCATAGCTGCCGATGATTGTCGACCGACAGCAGTACACTGACTGACTGGCCAAACGTCGGCGAGCTACGGCGCAGATCCACGCAGACATCGAAGATTTCACCGGCGACAACGCGCACCAGCTTGCCCTGCGGCTGACGGATCTGGTAGTGCAGCCCGCGCAGCACGCCGCGCGCCGAGCGCGAATGATTGTCCTGCACGAAGCGGGCAGTGACGCCGGTCAGCTCTTCAAAACGACGCTGGTTATATGACTCGAAGAAGAAGCCGCGCGCATCGCCGAACACGGTCGGCTCCATGATCAGCACGTCGGCAATGTCGGTACGGTGGACGTTCATGAATCAGAACACGGTCTCGTTCAGCAGCCGCAGCAGGTACTGGCCATAGGAATTTTTCTTCATCGGCTCGGCCAGCCGCGCGAGCTGTTCTGCATTGATGTAGCGCTTACGGAACGCGACTTCTTCGGGACAGGCGACCTTCAGTCCCTGCCGCTTTTCCAGCGTCGCGATGAACTGCCCCGCGTCCAGCATCGCTTCATGCGTGCCGGTGTCCAGCCAGGCGACACCACGGCCCATCAGCTCGACCTGCAGCTGTCCCATTTCCAGATAAGCACGGTTTACGTCGGTGATTTCGAGTTCGCCGCGCGCGGACGGCCGGACCGATGCAGCGATATCGCAGACCTGCGTATCGTAGAAATACAGTCCCGTTACCGCATAGTTCGACTTCGGCTGCGCGGGCTTTTCCTCGATGCTGATCGCGCGCCGCTGCGCATCGAAGCCGACCACGCCGTAGCGCTCGGGATCCGTCACGTGATACGCAAACACGGTCGCGCCCTGCTCGCGCCCGGCGGCAGCATTCAGCTTGGCATCCAGCTCATGGCCGTAGTAGAGGTTATCGCCGAGAATCAGCGCCGACGGGTGCCCATCGACGAATTCGCGACCGATGATGAACGCCTGCGCAAGACCATCCGGCGACGGCTGCACTGCATAACGAATGGCTATGCCCCACTGGCTGCCGTCGCCGAGCAACTGCTCGAAGCGCGGTGTGTCCTGCGGTGTCGAGATCAGCAGGATCTCGCGTATGCCAGCCAGCATCAGCGTGGTCAGCGGGTAATAGATCATCGGCTTGTCGTACACCGGCAGCAGCTGCTTGGATACGACGTTGGTGACCGGATACAACCGGGTGCCGGACCCGCCGGCCAGGATGATGCCGCGACGATTCATCGGCTGCTCGCTCATGCGTTGTCCCTTGTCCTTTGCGCATAGTTCTTGTCTATCCACTGCCGGTATTCACCCGACTGCACTTTACTCACCCAATCCTGATGGTCGAGATACCACTTCACGGTCTTGCGCATGCCGGTCTCGAAAGTCTCGGCCGGACGCCAGCCGAGCTCACGCTCGATCTTGTGCGCATCGATCGCATAGCGACGGTCATGGCCGGGGCGGTCAGTAACGAAGGCAATCTGCTCGCGGTAGGAGCGCGCCACCGGCTTCAGTTCATCGAGCAGCGTACACAACGTGTGCACGACCTCGAGATTGGCCTTCTCGTTGCAGCCACCGATGTTATAGGTCTCGCCGGGCTGCCCCGCTTCGAGTACACGACGCAGCGCCGCGCAGTGGTCGCCGACATACAGCCAGTCGCGCACCTGCTGGCCGTCGCCGTACACTGGCAAGCGCTTGCCGGCGAGCGCATTCGTGATCATCAGCGGAATCAGCTTCTCGGGAAATTGCAGCGGACCGTAGTTGTTCGAGCAATTGCCGGTCAGAACAGGCAGCCCGTAGGTGTGATGCCATGCGCGCACCAGATGGTCAGATGCCGCCTTGGATGCCGAGTACGGACTGTTCGGCGCAAACGGCGTGGTCTCGGAGAACGCCGGATCAGTCGGTGACAGCGATCCATAGACTTCGTCGGTCGACACATGCAGGAAGCGGAATGCCTCACGGCGCGGCACATCCAGCGTCGCCAGGTAAGCGCGCGTCGCCTCCAGCAGGTTAAACGTGCCGTCGACATTGGTGCGAATGAAATCGCCGGGGCCATGGATCGAGCGATCGACATGGCTCTCGGCCGCGAAGTGCACGATCGCACGCGGCTGGTGCTGCTCAAGCAATGACGCAACCAGCGGCCGGTCGCCAATATCGCCGTGCACGAACACATACCGGTCGTCGCCTTGCAATGATGCGAGGTTGTCCGGATTGCCGGCGTAGGTGAGCTTGTCGAGGTTGACGACCGGCTCGCCGCCGCCGGCCAGCCAGTCCAGCACGAAATTGGCGCCGATGAAGCCGGCACCGCCAGTGACGAGAATCATTCGGGACCTTGCAGGTTCGCTAATTCGTTACAGGAGGAAGACCGCATTTTACGCGAGCCTCCGCCCGCCCCCGCGAACTACAATGGCGGCTGCCCGTTATTTTTTCCCCGGAATGGACCTGTTTGCGATCGGCGACCTGCAAGGCTGCGCCGCCCAGCTCGAGCGCCTGCTTGAGCGAATTGATGCCATGTCGCCCGGCGCACCGCTGGTGTTCGTCGGCGATCTGGTCAACCGCGGCCCGGAATCGCTGCGCACGCTGCGCCTGCTGGCCGGCATGGGCAAACGTGTGCGTACCGTGCTCGGCAACCATGACCTGCATCTGCTGGCTGCCGCGCACGGCGTGCGCGCGCCGTCGCGTGGTGACACGATCGTCGATATCCTCGCCGCGCCTGACCGTAACGTATTGCTTGACTGGCTGCGCCGACAGCCGCTGGCGCTGATGGCCGACGGCCATCTGGTGGTGCACGCAGGCGTACTGCCGCAATGGACCGCGGCGCAGGTACTGGCGCTGTCGGCCGAGGTTGAAACCAGGCTGCAAAGTGACGACTGGGCCGGCTTCCTGCGCACGATGTACGGCAACGAGCCGGCGCGCTGGGACGATGCACTGGCCGGTGACGACCGGCTACGCTGCATCGTGAATGCGCTGACGCGGCTGCGCTTCTGCAGCGCTGATGGCGTGATGGAATTTTCGACCAAGGAAGGCCCGGGCCAGCCGCCATCGGGATACATGCCGTGGTTCGATGTGCCGGGCCGTCGCACAGCCGGCGTACCGGTCGTGTTCGGGCACTGGTCAACGCTGGGACTGGTGCAGCGGACTGACCTGATCGGGCTGGACAGCGGTTGCGTCTGGGGCGGCAAGCTCAGCGCGATGCGGCTGAACGATCGCTGGCTGCTGCAGGTGGCTTGTCCGCAGCATCAGGTCCCGGGAGCGTGATTCAGTGAACGTCCGGCGAAGCCGCAGACACTGCAGCAGTCGGCAATAGCACCCCCGCAATCACCTCGCGCGCTGCCACTGCCAGCTCGCGCCGGTGCGCACCTTCCGTAGACATCTGCGGAAGCCGTATCAGCTCAGCCGTCATGCCACCGCTCTTCATGATCGCGATCACGCTCGTCACGAAGCTCATGTCGTCAATGAAATCGGCCGACGTATGCAGCGCGCCCCCGGCATCGACATAACGAATCGCGTACGGCTGTACGGGTACTTTGGCCTCAATCGCTGCCTCGAACAGATTCGCATGGAAGGGCAGCACCGTGCCCTGCGGCGCGGTCGTCCCCTCGGGGAAGAAAGCGACGCGCTCGCCGTCATGGATACTGGTGACCAGTCCTTCGTAGATGCGCCGCACGTCACGTGCCTTGCCGCGCGAGATGAAAATTGTGCCGGTATGCGCGCAGAGCCAGCCAATCAGAGGCCAGCTGCGAATATCGGATTTCGCGACGAAGCGGCAAGGATGCAGCGTGTTGATCACGAAGATATCAAGCCACGAGATGTGGTTGCAGATAATCAGCGCCCGCGACGCCGGCTCCAGCTGCCGCGTGTGATCGAACATCATCGTCACGCCGCAGATGCCGACCAGCTGCCGCGACCAGCGCTGCACTCGCCGCTCGCGCGCTACCGCGTCGAGCAAGGGGAATAGCACCGCAACCTTCCACAGGCCGACCGCAAGATGCACGGCCAGCCGCGCCAGACCGAACCAGGGCATGAATCAGCGCGAGAAGGCGAGCCGGCCGGACACGATGGTGTGCCTGACCTGTCCCGGCAACTCATAGCCAAGGAACGGTGTATGGCGGCCCTGGCTGCGCAGCGCGGCGACTTCGACCTTCCAGCGCGCGGCCGGATCGAATATGCACAGATCAGCGACGCTGCCGACCGACAGCGTGCCGGCCTCCAGTCCCGCAACCCGTGCAGCATCACAGCTGATGCGCGCCAGCGCCGTCGGCACGGCCGCCTGACCCGGTGCACATTCGTCGGCCCATTTCAGCGCCAGCGACAGCAGCAACTCGAGGCCGGTCGCGCCTGGCGATGCCTCGCCGAATGGCAACAGTTTTTCTTCATCGTCCAGCGGCGTGTGGTCGGAACAGATCGCATCGATGGTGCCATCGAGCAGACCGTGCCGGATCGCGTCGCGGTCGCGCTGGCTGCGGAACGGCGGCACCATGCGCGCGTTCGGATCGAAGAAGCCAATGTCGTGGTCGGTCATGTGCACATGGTGTGCGCCAACATCGCAGGTGACCGGCAGCCCCTCGGCACGCGCAGCGCGTACCAGCTCGATACCGGCTGCCGACGACAGCCGGCACAGGTGCACGCGCGCAGCCGTTGTGCGCATCAGCTCGAAGATGGTGTGTAGCGCAATCGTCTCGCTGATGACCGGCACGCCGGACAGCCCCAGCCGCGATGCCAGCGGACCGCCGTGCGCGACGCCGCCCTTACCCAGATGCGGATCCTGCGGATGCAGCCACACGGTATAGCCAAAGGTCTTCGCATACTGCATCGCGCGCAGCAACACGGTGCTATCGTTGATCGTGTCTTCCGCCTGCGAGAAACCGACGCAACCGGCTTCCGTCAGCTCGGCCATCTCGGTCAGCTCCTTGCCCTTAAGACCGACGGTCAGCGCGCCCAGCGGGTACACATGCGACTGGTTCAGGATGCGCGCACGGTGCACCAGCATCTCGACCAGTCCCGGCTCGTCGAGCACCGGATCAGTATCGGGCGGACACAGCAGCGTGGTGACGCCGCCGGCCATGGCCGCATTCAGCTCGGACTCCAGCGTCGCCTTGTATTCATAACCCGGCTCACGCAGCCGCGCGGACAGATCAACCAGACCCGGTGCGACCACCAGCCCGGTCGCGTCGATCACCTGGTCAGCAACGAAGCCGGCCGGCGCACTACCGAGCGCGGCAATCCGGCCGTCGGCCACGTAAACGTCCTGCACTGTGTCGATCTTGTTCGCCGGATCGACCACACGGCCATTTTTTATTTGCAGTTTCATGCTCATCGTCTTGTCTCGTGCGACCGGCCTGTCAGGCACCAGCCAGCATGCTCATCACCGCCATGCGCACCGCGATACCGAAGGTCACCTGCGGCAGGATCACCGCCTGCGCGCCATCGGCTACCGCCGAATCGATTTCAACGCCACGGTTCATCGGTCCCGGATGCATCACGATCGCATCCGGCTTCGCCAATGCGAGGCGCTCGGGCGTGAGGCCATAACTTTTGAAGTATTCCTGCGCGGACGGCAGCAGCGCACCGGTCATGCGCTCGTTCTGCAAGCGCAGCATGATGATCACGTCGACGTCCTTCAGTCCTTCGTTCATGTCGGTGAACACACGCACGCCCATCTGCTCAAGACCACCGGGCAGCAGCGTGCGCGGGCCGATCGCGCGCACTTCCGGCACGCCCAGTGTGGTGAGTCCATGAATGTCGGAGCGCGCAACGCGGCTGTGTAGGATGTCGCCGACGATCGCCACTGTCAGCTGACTGAAATCCCTCTTGTAGTGGCGGATGGTGTACATGTCGAGCAGGCCCTGCGTCGGATGCGCATGCCGGCCGTCACCAGCGTTCACCACGTGCACATGGTCTTGCCCGGTGTCGGTCAGGTGCTTCGCGATCAGATAAGGCGCGCCGGACTGTGCATGCCGCACGACGAACATGTCTGCATGCATCGCCGACAGGTTGTCGATGGTATCAAGCAGCGACTCGCCCTTGCTGGCCGACGATGCCGAGATGTTCAGGTTGATCACATCAGCCGACAGCCGCTTCGAGGCAATCTCGAAAGTCGTGCGCGTGCGCGTGGAGTTCTCGAAGAACAGGTTGAATACGCTCTTGCCGCGCATCAGCGGCACCTTCTTCACTTCGCGGTCGCTCACGCTGACAAAAGACGCGGCGGTATCGAGAATGCGGTGAATGATCGCCTTCGGCAGGCCCTCGAGGGTGAGCAGGTGCTGCAGCTCGCCGTGCTTGTTGAGTTGCGGGTTATGCATGGTCTATCGTCAGGGTAAAGCGGCCGTCATCGGCCTTCTGCAAAACCAGCAGCTCGTCGTCTGCCAGCGTAACGGTGTGCGCAACAAAGTCGGCGGCGATCGGCAGCTGCCGGCCGCCGCGGTCGACCAGCGCGGCGAGCATCACGCGCGCGGGACGGCCGTAGTCGAACAGCGTGTTGATCGCAGCGCGCGTGGTGCGGCCGGTATACAGCACGTCGTCGACCAGCAGGATGGTTGCGCCATTCACGTCGAAAGGTATCTGGCTCGGCTTGACTTCGGCGGACAGGCCGCGCTCGGCATAGTCGTCGCGATAGAACGAGACGTCGATATAGCCGACATCGGCTACGCCCATCGCTTGCGCCAGCCGGTCTGCCAGCCAGGCGCCACCGGAGTAGATGCCGACTACGGCCAGCCTGTCGGTACCACCGAGCACGGACGCGACATCGTTTTCCAGCTGCGCATACAGCGCTTCGGCATCGAGTTCAGCAGGGATCATGTTGGTCAAAGTATTGTTGAAGTATCAGTGCGGCCGCCTCGCTGTCGACATGCTGCCCGCGCTGCTGCACCAGTACCGCGGACGTATAACGTTCGTCGACCAGCACGGCGGGTACACCGTAGCGGCCATGAATCTGGTTGGCGAAGCGCCGGCAGCGCAGCGTCATTTCGTGTTCGGCGCCGTCCGGATGCAAGGGCAGCCCGACCACCACCGTCGCCGGTTGCCATTCATCGAGCAGCGCGCCGATCGCTTTGAATTTGCCGTCATTGGTCGGCTCGTCAATCAGCGCAAGCGGCGTGGCCTGCCTCAGCAGCGTATTGCCAACCGCGACACCGATACGCTTGAGGCCAAAGTCGAATGCAATCACCGTGCTCATGCGTAAGGAAAGCCAACTTCCTCACGCATGACCGGCTTCTCCGGTCAGATAGCTCGGATCGATGCCGAGCAGGTGCATCGCGGCAGCGAAGCGCTCCTCGATCGGCGTATCGAAAATGATCGCCGGGTCGGCGCGCACCGTCAGCCAGCCATTGCGAAGGATCTCGTCCTCCAGCTGGCCGGCGCTCCAGCCGGCACAACCGAGGGTGACAATCAGCCGCTCGGGCCCGCGTCCCTCAGACACCGCTTCGAGCACGTCGCGCGACGTGGTCAGCGCGACTTCATCGGACACATTCAATGACGACGTGTAATCCGCATGCGGCGCATGCAGGACGAAGCCGCGTTCGACCTGTACCGGACCGCCGAACAACACAGGACTGCCGGCGCGCAGCGGTCCGTGCGGGCTGATCTCCAGCGACAGTTCGAGCCGCTCGAACAGCACGTCCATCGTCATGTCGGTCGGACGGTTGATGATCATGCCCAGCGCACCGCCGGCGTGATGCTCGCAGACATAAACGACGGTGCCGCCAAAGATCGGGTCGAGCCTCGGCGGCATCGCAATCAGGAAATGATCGGCCAGCTGGAGGTCAGGGGTGTTTGCGGAAAAATCGCGCACGTCCGCGCCGGGCGCGGAGGACGAGGGGGAGTACGGCTTGCCTTGCTTGGCCATGGCGCGCATTTTAGCAGCTTTGCACGCCGAGTCTGAAGCGCCGCTACACTGCCGGCTTCCGTTGAAGCACGATCGCAGGATCATCATCATGAAAAAATTCGACAGCGCGCTGGTCTGGTTCCGGCGCGACCTGCGCAGTTTCGATCACGCCGCGCTGCACCATGCGCTGGCCATGAGCCGCGTGGTTCATTGTGTTTTCATTTTTGACAAGGACATCCTTGATCCGCTACTTAGTGCCCCTGACAAAACGTCGCTGGCTAGGCGCGCCGCCGCAGACAGTACGACCAGTACGGCAAGGCAGCGCAACGACGCTAGCGGCGTTTTGTCAGGGGCACTTAATGGCGGCACGCTGGATCGGCGCGTCGCATTCATCCATGCCAGCCTGCAGGAGCTCGATGCCGAGTTACGGCAGGCCGGCGGCGGACTGATCGTCCGGCACGCGCGTGCCGTCGACGCGATACCGCAACTGGCAAAGGAGCTCGGTGCCGATGCGGTGTTCTGCAATCACGATTACGAGCCGGCCGCTGTCGCGCGCGATCGCGCAGTTCAGCAGGCACTGGAGCACGCCGGTCGACAGTTCTTCAGCTTCAAGGACCAGGTGATTTTTGAGAAGGACGAAGTGCTGTCGCTGTCAGACAAGCCCTTCTCGGTCTTCACGCCCTACAAGAATGCGTGGCTGAAAAAATTCCAGCTGCCAGCCAGTGACCTCGACAGCAGCCGGCTGCCACTGTACGACTGCACGCCGGCCGCAGGACAACTCGCGCCGGCCGCAGCCGGCATGCCGACACTCGCGCAGCTGGGCTTCGATGATTGCGATCTCGCCGCATTGAACCTGCATGCCGGTATGTCTGGCGGGCAGGCCTTGCTCGACGACTTCCTGCCGCGCATTGCACGCTACGGTAGCGCACGCGACTTTCCATCCGTGAAGGGGCCGTCGTATTTGTCGGTTCACCTGCGCTTCGGCACCGTATCGATACGCTCGCTGGTGCGGCACGCAATGGACGCCATGCGCTCGGGCAGCGGTGCGGACGGCGCCGCGGTCTGGCTGTCGGAACTGATCTGGCGCGAGTTCTATTTCATGATCCTGCATCATCATCCGCAGGTCGCCAGTGGCGAGTCGTTCAAGCCGGACTACGATCAGATCACCTGGGAGCAAGGCGCCGACGCCGATGCTGCCTTCGCCGCCTGGTGTGAAGGGCGCACCGGCTACCCGCTGGTCGATGCAGCGATGCTGCAACTGAACCGCAGCGGCTACATGCACAACCGGCTGCGCATGGTGACCGCCTGCTTCCTGATCAAGGACCTCGGTGTCGACTGGCGGCGCGGAGAAGCGTATTTTGCACGATGGCTGAATGACTTCGACCTGTCTGCAAACAACGGCGGCTGGCAGTGGGCATCGTCGTCCGGCTGCGATGCGCAGCCTTACTTCCGCATCTTCAACCCGGTTACGCAGTCGGAGAAATTCGATGCCGAAGGCAAGTTCATCAAGCGCTATCTGCCGCAGCTGGCAAAGCTCGATGCCAAATATATTCACGCGCCGTGGCTCGCACCGGCGATGACACTGGAGATGGCCAGCATCAGTCTGGGTAAGGACTATCCTCGCCCCATCGTCGCGCATGACGAGGCGAGGAAGCGGACATTGGAACGCTATGCGGTCGTGAAGAAAGCGACTTAACGCGGGGCACTCGTCACGAGTCGTGTCCTAAGTCGTATCACGACTCGGCCTGCCCGCTGACCGGGCGGCTGTGCCGCGTCAGGTCGTACTGCGTTGCGCCGTCGTCGCGGCCGGTGCGTTTGAGCCAGTCCGGATGCGCAATCGTATCGCGCAGATCGCGCCTCCCTGCCTCCCAGCGCTCCAGTACGGTGGCACGCGAAAATTCATAATCTTTCGATTCGCGCTCATAGGGCCCCTGGCGGTAGATCAAATGCACTATATCGAGCGGCGCCACCTCGGAGAAATCCTTCAGGTAACGCACCGCCGCATGGTCGCGCAGGCGGTCGGGCAGTTCAGCAAGCAGGTCGGCCACCGCGCAGCGCGTGTTGGTCAGCTCGGTGACGACGTTGCTCGCATAGCGCGTGCGGCTCGAATACATGATGTCCTTGTAGCGTTTCAAGACCTCATCGAAATTGTGTGGCGGATCGCCGCGCGCGCTGAACAGATCGACCTGGAAGATCAGCAGGCTCTGGTCATCATCACGCAAATCCAGCACATGGTGCAGCGGCGTGTTCGACACAATGCCGCCATCCCACCACAACTCGCCGCCGATCTCGACCGGCGCAAACGACGGCGGCAGCGCACCGCTGGCCATGACATGTTCCGGACCGATCCGGGCCTCCCTGTTGTCGAAGTAATGCGAATTCCCGCTGCGTACATTAGCCGCACCGAGCGACAGCCGGATCGAACCATCATTGATCAGGTCGAAATCGACGAGCGCCTCGAGCGTCGCGCGCAGCGGCGCGGTGTCGTACAGGCTGAGTGCACCCGGCGTGCCGGGCGGCTGGAACGGCGCCGGTGGTATGCGTGGCAGGAAGAAGCCGGGTATGCCGAGCCAGGCCGCATGCCATGCGCTAAACTGATTCAGCGCGCCGCGCTGCTCGCCATTCTCGGTCAGCGCGCGCAGCCAAGGCATCAGAGAAGTCGGGTCGGCAAACTGCGGCGCACCGGACGATACCTGATGCCAGAACTCCGCCAGCCGCTCAACCCGCTTTTCCGGCGAATTGCCAACAATGATCGCCGCATTGATGGCGCCGATCGACACGCCAACCACCCAATCGGGCTGGCAGCCCGAGTTAGTCAGTTCCTCGAACGCGCCGGCCTGATACGCACCGAGTGCGCCGCCGCCCTGTAGCACCAGCGCAATGAGGTCATGCGTTCGCTTGAGACCGGTGTTCTTCCGGTTGGCTTTCCAGTCGACCTTCATCGCGCCTCCGTAATCCAGGTAAACAATGCTGCCAAAACTGATGGGTACACATCGTGCAGGACTGCGCTGACGCGCAGTTCATGCGACCCGCAGCATTCATGCGGCCAGCCGCGTCTGGCCCGTGAGACCGGCGAGCAGCGACAGCAGAGCCTGCTCGTCAAACGGCTTGCCCAGATAGTCAAGCACACCGAGTGCGCGCGCACGCTCACGATGACGCTCAGCGATACGCGACGTGACCATGACTACCGGTAGCGCACACAGACTGTTATCGGCACGCAGTGCGGCAAGCAGCTCGAAGCCATCCATGCGCGGCATCTCAATGTCGAGTAGCAGCACAGCCGGCCGGCGCTCTCCGGGCCGCTGCAGCAGTTCGAGCGCCTCAAGGCCGTCACGCGCCAGCGTGACCGCATAGCCGTGCCGCTCGAGCAGACGCTGGCTGGCGCGGCGCACGGTCAACGAGTCGTCGACGACCATCACGCATGGCTTCTCCGGCGCTGGCACAGAGGCTTCGGGCGAGGTGTCAGGCAAACCGAAAGGATCGACCACTAGCGCAATACCGCCATCGCCGAGCAAGGTCGCACCGGCAATACCGGGAACGCGCGCGAGCTGCGCGCCGGGATGCCGGACGATCACTTCGCGCTGACCATGCACAGCATCGAGCTGAAGCGCGAGCTGACGATCGCCTTGCTCCACCACTACCACCGGCGAGCGTGCCTGCGCGCCGGTGGCTGCCGGCTCGCCCAGCACCTGTGCAAGATGACGTACAGGCAGCGTGTGTCCCTGCCAGCTCAGCTGCGGCGTACCGGTCTCGTTACTGAGATCACCGGGTGCCGGCTGCACCAGCTGGCGCACCAGTGCTGCCGGCAGCGCGACACGGCGCGTACCGGCAACGGCCAGTAGCACCGGTACACTGGCCAGCGCAATGGGCACGCTCAGCGTGAAGCGGCAGCCCTGCCCGGGTTCGCTGTGGACTGCGATGCGGCCGCCAAGTGACTGCACTTCGGCAGCGACCGCATCCATGCCGATGCCGCGACCAGACAGCGCAGTGACTTCAGTCGCGGTCGAGAAGCCGGGCGCGAAGATCAGCTCAGCGAGTGCGGCATCTCCCGGTGCGCCAGCATCCGCCGTGTCATCTTCCGCTGCGTCATCCTTCGGTTCCTCATCGGCACTCAGCAGACCGGCGGCGATCGCACGCTGCCGTACATGTGCCAGATCGAGGCCGCGGCCATCATCCTGCAGCCACAGCTGCAGCGCATTACCCTCGACAGTGGCGCCGAGGATCACAGTGCCGGTAGCAGGCTTGCCGACAGCGATGCGCTGCTCTGCCGGTTCGATGCCATGCACCACCGCGTTGCGCAGCAGGTGACCGAACGGACCGTTGAGCCGGTCCAGCAAGCCGCGCTCGATCTCGACCTCACCGCCTTCAAGTCGCAGCACGATATCGCGTCCGGCATCGCGTGCGGCCTGCCGCAGCAAATGACGTAGCCGCGGCTCGATCGCGCTCAATGGCTGTGTACGCATCCCCTGCAGATCCTGCTGGAAGCGGCGCATATCGCGCGCCTGTGCGGCGGCCGCCGCAGCCAGACGCTCAACCTGGCGCTTCAGGCCGCGCTGCGTGCCTGCCAGGTCGGCAATGCTCTCGGCCATCATCCGCGTCAATTCGTGCAGTCGCGTATACCGGTCGAACTCGAGCGGATCGAAGCCGGCATCGCCGTCTTGAGTCGCACGCGAAACGATGCGCGACTCGGCCTCGATCTCCAGCTCGCGCAGCTGTACACGCAGCCGTGTGAGATCGTCCGACAGTGACGCCACCGCCTGCCGCTGATCCTGCACCGCATCGCCGATGCTGGCATTGCTGATCCACAGTGCAGCCGCTTGATCCGCCACGCGCGCCAGCTGGCCGGCGCGTACGCGCAGCTGCCGCTCAGGCGCTGCAGCAGGGGTGTGAGATCCGCTGTCGGTACCGCGTGGCGATGCGGATGTGTCCGAGGCGCTTTCACCGCGGTCTGCTGGCACCACCGACGATCCGGCCGGCGGCTGCCATGACATCCAGCGATCGACGCTGACCTGTAACGCAGGCAAGGACTGCAGCACCGCGTCGGGCGGCTGCTGCGCGAGCGCGATGATCTCGGCCTCGGCGTGATGAAATTCATCGCCCAGCGACTGGCGCCCTGCGGTACGCGCACTCCCCTTGAGCGTATGCAGCAGGCGCAGCAACTGTCGCGGCGGTTCGCTGCCATCCGGATGCTGCTGCCATGCGCGGAGTGCGAGCTCCAGCTGTGGCAGCAGGTCCGCGGCTTCCTCATTGAAAATCGCCTGCAGTTCGTCGAGCGGGTCGGTGCCGGTGACGGGCGAGTTCGCCACAGGTGTATGGCGCAGCGCTGATGGTGGCAGGTCGCCGGCCTCGTTGTTGCTGAGGTCAACTTGGATGGTATCGACCTCAGTAGTATCAACCTCAGTGGCGTCAACTTCAATGACGCCAAGGTCAACGGCATCCGCTTCGATTTCGTTCGCTTTGATTTCGTTCGCTTCAATTAGGTCCACTGTCATCGCGACGGCTTGTGTGCTGTCGGCTTCGACCACAACGAAATCGTAAGCTTCATCGCAGGCGGTCGGCGTATCGGGAGTCTGCGGCACGATCGCCCGAGCAGCGCTGTCATCAACATCCGCAGCGAATATCTGCGCAGTCTGCTGCAGGCGTACAAGCAAGTCGGGTGCGTCACCACATTGGCCGGTTGCTATGAAGTTATCCAGCATGCGCTGTAATGCATTCAGCGTATCCGTCGTCAGTACATCGTCGGTATGCCATCCCGCGAGCCGCAGATGATCCTCGAGTGCCAGTGCCAGCGTGGCCATCGCCGACAGTCCGATGGTGGCCGAGCAACCGGCGATGGTGTGTACTGCACGCAACGCCACCGCCTCATCATGCGGACCGGACGGCAGCAACGCGAGCTGACGGAGACTGTGCAAATAGTCGCTTGCCTCATCAATGAAGATTGCGGCCAGCTTGTCGCAGCGTTCATGCGCTGGCTCTTGCGCTGGCGCTTCCGGCACAACATCCGTCTGCCACGGCAGCACGGCAATGTCTGCCGACAGACGGACCCAGTCAGCCGCGATCGCGTCGGCGCGGTCCCTGAAATCGTCACCGCTGGATCCCTCAGCCAGCCGTGCACGCAGTGCCGCCACCGCATCAAAGGCGGCTTGCCGACCGCAAAGCAACAAAGCAGCACCGACTTGGCGCAGCACGGTATCCGCCACGGTCACCGCCTGCGGGTCATCCTCGTCCTGCCACGCGGCTTCGATTGTCTGCTCCGCAGCGTGCAGCTCAGCACGCAAGGTGTCGCACAGCGTAGCCAGCCGCTGATACGCAGAGTGTGCACGTGCATACGCACACAATGCCTGCCGTACCGAGGCTGCATCGCCGCGGCATGTCTGTGCCATCAGCGATACCAGCCTGTCTGGCTCTGCGTCTCCCTGCTCTGCCCATTCGCTCAGCACGATCAGCACTGCCGCCAGCAGTTCGCGCTGCCCGTCACTATGCAGATGATCCGGTGGTGCAGCCAATTGCGCAACCAGCTGCCTTAGCGGTAGAGCGAGCGCTGCAGTGCCGGACGTATACGCAGCGTCATCGGCCAGTGCATTCCATGCGTTCACGTCACCGATACGCGCTGCATCGGCATCAATGGCTGCAATCAATCCAGCGACTGCAGAACGAAATGACTCCGCCACCGGATTCAGTTCCGCCCCATGCGGCGATGCATGCGCGCCGTCTTCCTGACAGCCCTCCGCGCCGCTCTCCATGCAGCTTTCTGTGTTGTTGCCCAGCTGATCATCGAGCCGGAACAGCCTCGCGACCTGTCTGCCGGCCTCCGTTTGCAGTGACATCCCCGACAGCGAATACAGCGCGGCGCGCGCGAGCGGCTCAAGAGTGGCAGCCCTACCGGCGCGCCCCCGATGGCGCAGCGCGCGCACAACTGCGGCGAGGATTTTTTTGTCGTCATCGGACAATGCGACACCCGCCTGTGCGTATTCCAGCAGCCACGCATGCAACGCAAGCCAGCACACGCGCTCGCTGTCTGGCGCTCCTGCGCCGGCACCAGCGATCACGTCGGCAAACGTGCAGACGGCGGCCGCCTGCGCTAATGGCTGATCGACGCGCAGGCAACTGAGCAATGCGCGTTCCGCGTTCGCCAGCAGATCATCGGATCGCGTTGCGGACGGCTGCGGCGGCAGATGTTCCGGGCTGAACTGCAGCGACAATAGCTCGGCGGCGCTCGCTGTGGTTTGACCGCTGACTGCAGCGAGACGCCGCCAGCAAGGCAGTAGTTCTGCCGCACGCACCTCGCCCTGACACAGGATGCGCTTTAGCGCACGGTTGACCGACTGCTGCAGGCAGACTGCGGCGGCGTGCAGCGCATCAGTGCTTCGGTCAAACGGCAACATCGACGACTGGGCGGACGATACTGGCGCACGCAACAGCCGCACCAGCGCAGACAGCGCCGTCTGGCCGGTAAACTCTCCGATGATGACCAATGCGCCTTCGGCCTCGCCCAATCCGCGCAGGATCGGTTCTGCCTTGTCGGGCTCAGATAGCTGCACTGGCGGTCGCAGCGCGTCCGCCGTGGCCGCCAGTGCGTGGCTGATTACGTCAGCCAGCGCGGGCAGTGCCGCGCGCGCGGCAACAGGGATATCAATAACGTTTTGCATCGGCCGCTCGGCCATCAGGCATCAATGCGGAAGCGGTCGATCGCACCGCCAAGCTCGACCGCCTGCGCCGCAAGCTCCTGCACCGAGGTCGCCGTCATCTGGGTACCCTGCCGCGTATGCTCCGTAACCGTGAGAATGCTGTCGATGTTCTGCGCGACATGGTCGGCTAGCGCCGCCTGTTCGCCAGTTGCTGTCGAAATGCCGCGAATCAGGTCGGCCAGATGATGCGAGATACGCCGTATCTCGGCCAGTGCAGCGCCTGCGCTGTCGGTGCGGCGCGCACCGTCGACCACGCGCTGCGTCGAGCGCTCCATCGCAGCGACGGCCTCCTGCGCATCGACCTGCACGGTCTTGACCAGCTGAGCGATCTGCCGAGCGGCGTCGCCGCAGCGCTCGGCTAAGCGTTGCACTTCCTCAGCCACCACCGCAAAACCGCGTCCGGCCTCGCCGGCCGATGCTGCCTGAATCGCTGCATTCAGCGCCAGCACATGGGTCTGCTCGGTGATGCCCGCAATCAGGTCCGTGATGTCGCCGATCTCGAGAGAGGAGTCGCCCAGCCGCTTGATGCGCTTCGCGCTCTCCTGCACCTGCTCACGCAGCTGCTGCATACCGGCGATCGCTTCCTGGACTGCGGTCTCGCCCTGTACAGCCGCACTCACCGATGCTTGTGCGACATCGGCCGATTCGCTGGCCGCACGTGACACTTCGCGAATCTGTGCAGTCATCCGCAGCACCGCGTCGCCAGTCTGCCGAATTTCTTCGGACTGGCGTGCCGCCAGCGCAAGCAGATCATCAGAAATATTGCGTGCATTAGCGCACGATTCACTGACGTGATGCGCGGTGCCACGCACCTTGCCAAGCAAACGGCGCAATTCTTCCAGCGTGAAGTTGACCGAGTCAGCGATGGCACCGGTGATGTCCTCGGACACAGTAGCCAGCGTGGTCAGGTCGCCATCGGCCACCGCCTGCAGCTCGTTCATCAGCCGCAAGATCGCCGCCTGGTTCTGCTGGTTCAGCCGCCGCGCCTGCTCTTCGTCAGCCACGGCCTGCAGGCGCTGACGCTCAGCCTCGGCGCGGGCGAGTTCTGCGGCTGCGGCGCGCTGCCGGCCATGGCGCAGCTGCAATGCTGCCCACAGCAGTCCAAGCAACAATGTCAACAAGGCGACGGCAGCCAGCGCCCAGCGTATCCAGCCACCGTCCTCGGTCGTGCGGCTTTGCTCCTGCAGCGCGAGCAGGTTTTCGCGCAGTCCCTCGTTGTCGATGAAGATGCGGCGCTCTGCTTCCTTGGCGGCGATGAACTGCTTCAGGTTGCCAAGGATGGTGGACAGCTCGCGCTGGTAGCGAGCGAACGCCGACTGCAACTCGACCAGCCTCGCACGCACATCCGCACTGGCGGTCGGTGCCAGCCTTAGCACGGCACTTCCACCGACGAAACCGCTCATGATGTCCTGAAAGGTGGCGGCGTCGCGGCCCAGCAGGAACGCGGTGTCCTGATTGATGCCATCCGGCGTCAGAAATTCGTTCGCGCTTTTTCCCATGCGCTGCGTCAGCATCACCAGCTGGCCTGCAGCAGCAACTTCGCGTGGCGATGCACCGCTCTGTGCTGACAGCGTAGCGATCTGTTCAGCCAGCTCCAGCAACACGGGGTTGAGCGTGTTGAGCGTCTTGAGCGTGGTTCGGAATCCGGTCAGCTGTTTTTCGAGGCCAAGTATCTGCGCAGCTGCCTGATCGGAGCGCCGCCATGCCTTGCTGATGGCGTCGATGCGCGCGCGCTGCGTCGCATCGGCGGCTGGCAGCGAACGACCGGCCCAGTCGCCTCCACGGGTCAGCACACCCAGCGCGCGATTGATCTCGGCGCGGCTTTGCTCAAGCTGCCGGAATGCATCGCGATTGCCCTGAATAGCATTCGGTGCCGCCTTGCCGAGCCGCTGTGAATGCATCACCAGTTCGCCGGCCATCTGCGTCTGCAGTCCGGCAGTGATGCTGGTATCGGCATACAGCCACGCGAGCGCGGCCACCGACAGCAACGACAACGCGAGCATTCCCTGCAGCATGCGCAGCAGGACGGGCAGTGACCAGCGGCCCGGGTGCGGCCGCGGGCGCGATCGGGCTTGCCATGCGGCTTTCGCGCGCCGCAGCCAGGCGGCCGGAGAAGCCGGAGATGCCGGAGAGACGAGGGAGGCTGCCATCAGTTCATGGCGCGGGTCAGGTTGCATGCTGGACTCCGTAGACGATGAAGTGGCGCGACATCAGCGGCAGCCGATGTCGATAAAGGCGGGGTCACGCATCAACGCGTCGATATCGATGCAGGCGTGGTGCACGCCGGCCGCGTCCTCGAACCTGGCCGGCGACCAGGCCGGTAATTGCGAATCGGATTCACTCTCCTGCAATGCGGCGCGATCGACGATGCCGGTCAGTTGCGCGACGCGGATCGCGCAGCGCAGCGGCAGTGACGGTGACAACAGCAGCAGGCGGTCAGTATCGCGCCGCGGTGGTACCGGCGCGCCCAGCAGCCCGTCGAGATCGATCGCCGCCGCGAGTTCGCCGCGATGGCTGAACAGGCCGAGGTACCACGGCTTGGTGAACGGCACGGTCGTGATTGCAGGCACGGCGATGACTTCGGCCACATGAGCGAGCCCGATCAGCCATGTGCGTGATGCCGTCACGACGGCGAGGCCATCCTGTATCGTGTCGTGCGCATCGGCCGCTAACTGAAGTCGATGCGCCAGCTGCTGCTGAAAATCGCGCAGTCCCGCAGACGGCGCGCAGATGGATGCTGGTTCCATGCGACGCTCACGCGCTGCTGCGCGACAGCGCAGCGATGCGCTGAAGCAGTAGCGTCGGATCGACCGGCTTGACCAGATAATCGCGCGCGCCCTGGCGCAGTCCCCAGATACGATCGGTCTCCTGATGTTTGCTGCTGCAGATGATGACCGGCACATCGCCGATCGCCGGGTCCTTGCAGATTTCGCGCGTCGCCTGAAAGCCATTCTGGCCCGGCATCACCACGTCCATCAGGATCAGTTGCGGCGGGTTCTGTCGGGCCTGTTGCATCGCAGACTCGGCGCTGTCGGCGGTGCTGACGGCGTAGCCATTGCGCGTGAGCAGATCGGACAGGAAATGGCGGTCGGTCGGCGAGTCATCGACCACGAGGATGTGCTTGATTGTCATGAGGGATCCGCAGCGGTTGGCAGGAATTCAGAGGACGTCTTCACGCGGCAGCCTGCGGCGCGAGCGCATGGTCGCGCACCGCTCGCAGCAGGCTGTCTTTCGTGAAAGGCTTGGTGAGGTAGGCGGTGGCGCCGGCGAGCAGACCACGCGCGCGATCGAACAAGCCGTCGCGCGAGGACAGCATGACTACCGGAATGTGTGCGCTCGCACGACTCGCACGGATCAGCGCGCAGGTCTGGAAACCATCGAGCCGCGGCATCAGGATGTCGCAGAAGATCAGGATGGGCCGTCGCTCGACGATGACGGATAACGCGGCAAAACCATCGTCGGCAAGCACCACCGGATAGCCGGCCTGCGACAGGAAGATTTCAGCAGAACGACGTATCGTGCTGCTGTCATCGATGACCAGTACTTCCGAACCGATTTGCGAAGCCGCCATTGCCGCACCCGTTGAATGAAGTCATGCAACGGCGCGCAATGTAACAAAAACGGCAACTAGTTAAAACGATGAAAAATCAAACTTCGTGTCGCGTCGGTATTTAGGCCACAGTTCCGCGACAACCGCCGGTCTTTCCCCGCGACAGCGCAGCGCCCAGGCAAATGGAACGCCGCCATAGACATTTCGGAGATCGGACGATCAAGAGCCTATCGTGTTAGGTCGATGGCAAGGCCCGCAGTACCGCAGACAGTACAGCCGGTCGGCAAGGTACTGCCAACGCCGCCAGCGGCCTGACGAGACAGGCGCTAAGTCAGTGTTCGCCCATCGATGAGGCGAAAACGCGGACCGGAGCCGGTCCGCGGCAGAGCAGTCGGGTCAGCCGATCAGATCGCGACCATTTCAAAATCTTCCTTGCGCGCGCCGCACTCGGGGCAAGTCCAGTTCATCGGCACGTCTTCCCAGCGCGTACCTGGTGCAATGCCTTCGTCGGGCAAGCCGGCGGCCTCGTCGTAGACCCAGCCGCAGATCAGGCACATCCAGGTCTTGAATTCTTGTCCGGTTGTCTTGTTGTCACTCACGGTACAGCCCTTAAAGTAAAATGCACAGCCAGCTATCTTAATGCTTTCCCAGTGCAAAACCA
>JACCDS011487721.1_pt1 | contig 33668 bp, 32 predicted proteins | sample 7446441 | NCBI WGS metagenome assembly JACCDS01 (sample SAMN15323445, study PRJNA562643) | freshwater metagenome | isolation source: river surface water | place: USA:Blue River Watershed | collected 2017-08-17
AAATACGGTTGGTATTACCTGCATCATAAGCCATGTAACCCGACAAAGTACCAGAACAAGTGGTAGAGAGTGTCATGACTAACCGTTCACCACTAGTACCAATAGTTACCGTGCTGCTCGAGGGTACTAACATACTGTTTCTCAAAAGCAAGGTATTCCCAGAATTTTCAGCACGTAACCAGCAATAACCCGTTCCAGTAAAGGTTAAACTGTTTAGGGTGATGTCCTGCACATCATATATGTAGTTAGAGGCGCTTGCATACAAAGGAATGATTACATCGTCGTTTGCAGCTGGCTGACCTGATGGCGACCAGTTGCCAGAGGACTCCCAATCACCAGTACCAGTTGCAATCCACGTTTTGGTTGCAGCCTGGGAATACGATGAAGAAAGTAAAACAAAAAGAATCAGAGCAACGCGAAAGTTTTTGATAAAAATGTACAGTTGGTTCATGATTGATTTTTTGACTATTATCCAAAAGGTAAATTTACGATGAAATAAATTAAACGATTTTGCAATTACGCTCATTTATAAACTATTAAGTCTCAATTATTAGGTTTTAAAATAAAAATACACTTTTTTATCCTAATTGATGGAAAATCAGTGCAAAAACACATTTTTTCTGACTTTTTTACGTGCGTTTTTTCGAGTGCGGAATAAACATCATTTGTTCACAAGAAAGGTAAAAACTACTGGGCTTATTAGTTGGCAAAGGCGCCAATCTTAAAGTACTTTTTAAGGGTATACAAGGATGTTTGCAAGCGGTTGAATGGAGTTGGGAGTACATTGGTCATAACTTTTAGAGAAGAACAAGGCATTCCAATAGCGACTCAACCCGCCAGTATGACAAGGGAGTTTATTAATCAAGCAGATGGATTTAACGTGATGTTAGGTTAGTTTACCTAATTGAAAATGCTTCTCAACAATTTGCTTCTTGTTGCTTCTTAAAAATTTCACAAAGGCTTCTGCCACCGGCGATAGTTGTTTGTTCTTCAGCCATATCAACCGCCATTGTGTTTTGATAGGTAGTCCCTCCACCTTTAACAAACGTATTTCTCCTGCTGCTAATTCGTGCCGAATACCGGTAGTGGGTAAAATGCTATAGCCCAATCCGGCAATTACAGCTTGTTTTACAGCTTCATTGGAAGTGAGGTTGATTTTGCGTTTAATTAATCGAATATCTGTACCAAAATAGTTTTCAATCATCTGCCGGGTGCCCGATCCCTCTTCGCGAAAAATCATTGGCATGGCTGCAAATTGTTCTTTTTTAATGGGCTTTGAAGTCTTAATTCCATCAGCAGGCCCCACGGCACGTAACTCGTTTTGCATGATAATTTCTGACTCAACTTCTATTTCGTTGGGGAGGACATAACTCAGTGCAAAATCAAATTCTGAGCGCAGTAAACCCTGAAACACCTGGGTTTTGTTGGTCACATCCATGGTTAATTCGATGGCACTGTGTTCGCGCATAAATCCCGACACAAAGTAGGGCATCACGTACTTCCCAGTGCTTATGGTGGAAATAGATAAACGCCCACTTAACAACCCTTTATACGAAGCGGTTTTGTAATTGATAGCATACATTTCATTGATGATCCGCTCCGCCAATTGGTATATCTCCTTCCCAAAATCGGTAACATACAATTGCCGACCAATCAATTCTGTTAAAGGAATATCAAATTGCTCCTGAAAATTCTTTAGTTGAATCGAAACGGCCGGTTGCGTCATGAATAATTCTTCTGCTGCCCGCGTAATGCTGCGTGTTTGAACCACTTTCGAAAAAACTTGAAGTTGATGCAAGGTGTAATTCATAACAATTCTTTATGGGTTTGATAACAAATATAAATAAAAATAATAATGGATTCTGTGCTATTTTTGAGGGAGAACCCGCGGAAAGTCCCTAAAACCGCTACGAATGAATCAATTTTAGGCAGATAGTTAGTAGTTATGTATCAAGATCAATCGATAGTAGTTGCCGTTGAAAATGAAGAGGATGTAGTAATGACCCCGTTGCTTTCGCAAGCTTTAGGGATGCATTGTAAGGTAGGGATGGGACCAATTCAATCGGCTGAAAATGATGTTTACCCAGCCTCAGAATTGCTGGCAGCAGCGCGCGAAAAATGCAAGGCGGCGATGGAACGGTTTCAAATCGACCTAGCTATTTCATCAGCAGCGGCGTTTGAATACGACCAAGAATTCCCCAACAAACGCATTCATAAAGAAATAATGGTGTTCTGTGACCGGAAACGGCAAATCGAAATGACGGTAAGCGAAACAACTACCGAAACTAATTTTCAATCGGTGATGCTGAATTCGATAAAGGACTTACAGGAATTTTCAGAAACAACCGGGTTTCCTTCACACGCACTGAACGTGGTGGTTGTGAATGGTAAAACAGAAATAATAAGGGGACTTAATAATTGGAAACACCTTGCGCTAAATTTTAACAAGGCGTTTAAGGAAAAAGGAATTGTGAACGTCCACACCGATATGCGGGCAGCTTATAATCCAAGCCGAATGAAGGTGATTCGGGCGTTAACATATAAGCTGATTGAAAAAATAAAGACCGCTTGTCCTCAATGCCAATCGCCAGGTTTTACAGTAACGTCGATTCAAAAGGGGCTGCCGTGCGAGGTTTGCAAACGCCCAACAAATTCGGATTTAATCCATCATTGTACCTGCACCAATTGTGGTTACTCGCGTGAAAGAAAGTATCCAAAGGGTAAACGGGTAGAAAATGCGCTGTATTGCCTGCACTGCAATCCGCGTTAATACATGTAATTAAGAATAGGGATAAATTAGAACTTGAGGAGTTCTTCGTACAACAACCTTACTGGCAACCCAACGACCGTATAGAAACTGCCTTCTATTTTTTTGATGCCAGTGTAACCTATCCAATCTTGTACACCATAACCACCTGCTTTATCGTAGGGGTTAAAATTGGTGAGGTAGTACTCGATTTCGTCGCTTTGAAGCTGCTTAAACGTGACGTTGGCTACATCGTAAAATACAACGTGTTTACGCGCACTTCGTAAACAAACCGCTGTATACACTTGATGGGTTTTTCCGCTGAGGCTTTCCAACATTTTTTTTCCTTCTGCAAAATTAGATGGCTTGTTAAATACGTTTTCGTCGCACCAAACAATGGTGTCGGAGGTTATCAGTAATTCGTCTTCCTCTAACTCATCGGGATAATTGTTGGATTTTAATTCAGCTAACCAAAGGGGGATTTCTTCTGCTTTCAAATCTTTTGGCCAACTATCTTCATCGGCTTTTATGGGCTTTACACGGAATTCAAATCCAAGACTTTTAAGTAATTCCTGCCGGCGAGGGGAAGCCGAACCAAGTATTATTCGATAAGGATAATGTTCAAGTTGGCGTTGTAAGGCTGTCATAATTAATAGTAGTAATAAACAAGGGCGTAACTTAGCCCGGCTAACATAATGAGTTTAAGGGTTAAACTGGCTCGTTTGAAGTCCTTGCTCTCCTTGGCTCGCAAGAGGTATAATCCTAATACTACCAACGGTAGTACAAGCAGAATCAGCAAATAAAGGTTGTGAATGGTGAGAAACTGGTGTTCGGCTCTTACGGTGTTGTAAACAACAAACAAGATCAATAAGGCAGTAATAAGCAAAAGGAAGAAGGCAACTAGTCTACCGGCTTGCATACCCCAACTAATGGGTAAGGTGTGTCCACCGGTTTGAGAATCACCATAAACGTCTTCCATGTCCTTAATTATTTCTCGCGCCATACTCGTAATAAAGGCGAATACAGCAAACAGCGTGGTCATTTTTAAGGCATGAAGGAAAACATCGGGATGATGGGTGATATACCCTGTCTGCATTTTTTCGAGTACCCCAAATTCGTACACCAATGGCATAAAGGCGACCGCGGCGGTTAAAAGTGATACAACGAGATTGCCTATCAAAAGTGATTTTTTGAAATGCGTGCTATAAAACCATAAGAGTATGGCTGCAATAAAATGAAACAAGGCTAATCGTAAATAACCGGTTTGCAGTGCTGCATACATGCCAATGAACAATCCGCTATTCGTTAGGACAAAGTGAAGGGTAATGGCCCAACGCCGTTTAATGACTTTGTCTAACACAACTGTGTCGGGGTGGTTTAAGAGGTCTGTTTTTACATCAAAATAATCGTTGATGATATAACCACCTGCTGCAATCATAACGGTACTTAACACCACCAAGGTAAAAAGACCGTTTTCTAAACCGGGCGTTAACCCATTTGCCAATAATACACGCTGAACAACGAGGTAACGAAGCATGTACTGTGTCACCACAATCATTAGCAAATTCTCAAAGCGAATGAGTTTGAGAAAGGCAGGAAGGGGATGGTTGATCAATCGGCTCACAATCGGTAAAAATAAGATATCTAGGGCATCTCTAATAATTGATTATGAACTTCATCCAAATAAAGGCTTTCGGTAGAGGTTTTGGTAGGTGATTGAATTAACTTGCTACCGGAGTGCGTTGCTGGACTTAAAGTGGAAGGGCAGGGTGACTACTGAGGGGACTTTAAGCGACGGTCCCACCCATATTTTTCAGTCCGTACTAATTTTACGCAGCGCTTGAAATCCGGATGACGCGTGTTGATGAGGTAATTCTTCTCTTGTTCGATAATTATGGAGGGTACTCTCAAGAGCACCGAGGATTGGTTTTTGTACCAGCTGCTGCCGATGCCTTGTAAATCGGGAATGGATTGAAAGTGTTTCCAATTCGCAGGTAGTTGGTTCACAGAAATAGATTGCAAGGGGTACTGCTTTTCATTGACCGAAAGAACCAACATGGAATAGGTATCAGCCAGGCTAGCTTGATCGAGATGAACTAATTGCTCTAGTGCGGCTAAGGACCTAGAACTAGCTGCATAAAGCACGTGTTCGCTTTCTCGGTTCCAGCGGTTTGCTCGTCCAGAAGCAGTAATTGTGCCTGCAAATTTTGAACGTACTAAACGGTAAACTTCCATCTTATACGTTATCGCCGTATTCGATGGCGGTGAGTCGGTCATCTATGAATTTTAAACCACTTGAAGTGGTCATAAAATCGAGTGGCCGTTTGTTGTCGAAGAAAAAATTGGTGTTAGTTATCCAGGTATGAAACCCTACAGCACTGCCAAAAACAGAGGTGCCGTGTTTTATAACAGCAAGTAATTTGAGCACACTCTCTTGCAGTTGCGGTTTAAGATCTAAACTTTTTGCTTGTTTGTAGTTGGCATAGGTGCGCTCACTTACCCCCAACCATCTCGAAATTTCCTTGTCACTAACAAGGGTAGAATCTTTTAACGTTTTGAGATAGGGTTTGCCCTTGTTGCCATCAAGTTGACCTTCTTGTATTAGATTTAAGATGGTTTGCTCATCAATTTGATTTGGTATCGACTGGTATTTTGGGTGTGATGGACTCATAACACTTGTTTACACAAATTTACGCAAATTTACGATAGTGTGCGCAAATTTACCGATAGGTACATGCAAATTTGCATGTTTTTAGTCTAAACTATAGCGAGAAGAAAAGGCTCTTTATTAACGGAAGCTAAGAATCGCTACTGGCGGGTAAAATTACCCTCGTTTAGCTTGTTGTTCAGTAATTAAATGACTGACTGATTTATAAATTGAATGCAAGCTTTTTTGCTTTTTCAGCAATTTCAAGTGGTGGCGCATGGTGCTTTTGTCGTTGCGTTTAGCAGGACCAGTTTGCGCGGCAAATGGCGAGAGTAGTGCTGTTTTTTGAATGGTAGTTAGAATGAGTGGACGAAGTGCCGCAAATTTTTTACCTGCTAGGTCGTTAGCTGCTACCAACATGGCATTGGTAAAATTGGAAGCAAACACGGCTGCTAAATGCAGTTGATACCGCTCTTTATCTGTAACATCCAACGCCTCTGTACCCAATTGAAGCGCCAGCTTTTTTAAATGGTGTTGCGTTTTTTTGTCCTTTGCTGTTACAAATACCGGAACCTCCTTCCATTGAATGGGTGTGCCTGCAGTAAATGTTTGCAGTGGATAAAACACACCCATGTGCTGTGGAATTTTAACTTCAGCACCGCCACTGGTATGCGCCATAATGGTTGTTTTGGGCAACGACAGTTCTTTGAGTAGGGTTGAAATGGATTTGTCAGGCACACATATCAAGCAATACATCGCTTCGTTTGGGAGTTCACTTTTTTTTGTTGTGACCCTACAGCCCATTTCTTTGAATAATTCAAAGCGATTGTTTTTACGATGATTGAATACGGTTATCTGGTAATGCTTTTTTAATCCAAACGCTAGATGCCAGGCAAGATTTCCTGCTCCTACAATAATCAGTTGTGGCGCTTTCAAAGCCATTACTCCTCGTTTTTACGTTTGAGAATACGCAAGCGTTCACGCACTGCCACTAAGGTGCCAAGTCCCATAATGACACAACCTGCCCACAGCACATTGATATACGGAAACAGATAGGCTTTGAGTACAATGAAATCCTTAGCATTGGAGAGTTTTTCACTCATGGTAATTTCAAGTGTTTCGTTTTCTGGATTGATTTTCCAAAACACAAATTTTAAACCGAGCGAAGGTTCTTCATAACTTAATGGAACAATGGTGTTATTTTTAATTTGAAACTTGGGATAAGCGTATACGGCCTTGCCAGTAACATCAATGCATTTGAGCACGGCTGTTACCGAGAGTTCACTGTCGTTCTTTTCGTATTCTTCTTGCGTTCGATCGGTACGTACTGAATCGATGACTATGATAGCATTACTTGCAAAAATAGAATCCCGCACATGCCCAACATAATTCTTGGCTTCAGTATAACCTTTTTCAATGGTGATTGTATCGGTATTTAAATCGGCATAGGTAACATGGGTGTAAATGTCCCGACCTAAGTAATGGCGTGTTGCAGGTTCTGGCGCCTTTCCCATACGTGGATTATCTTGTACGTGTGGCACTAAGGAAAAATCAAATTCTTTTTTGCCTTCTGCTGTTTGTTTAAAATAGTCAACCGTAAAGTAAACGTCTATGCCCTTGCGTTCTTTCTTGGTATAAGTTACCCAATAAGGACCCATTGGTAACGTATCCCCCTTGGTGAGAAGCAAACTCTCATTCTCATCAAATCCTTCACCTAACGCAGATACTTTTTTAGTTGAGGTGTTCTTCGATAAGGTGACTTTTTTTGATGTCGATACCAAGGCGCCAACAATTACCAATGCAAAGCCCGCATGTGCAATTGCCGCACCACTTTTAGAGAGTTTGCCTTGTAATACGGTTATTATATACTGGTTATTAGCAAAGAAAGCGAACAGGCCACTGAACAACAAAAACGAATAAGTGATGGCTTGATTAGTGCTAAAGCCTTGAGGGGCGCTGAGAAAATACATAGGTAAGGCAGATGCCGTTGCAAATAATAAGGCGGCAATGGCACTGATGCTAATTTTTTTATAAAAGGCCTTCGCCTCTGTTTTTTTGTATTTCAAAAACAGCGCAGCTCCAGAGAGTAACATGAGCACGATGGCAAATGGCACCATCCAGGTATTGTAATCAGCGACTTTCAAAGGGGCCACATCGGTTCCAAAGAGTTTATTAAAAACAGGAGACGAGGTGAAAAAGGTGATAAGTACAGCAGACAATTCCAAGGTCAACGCACCAAGGAAAATCCAGAATTCACGTGAATAAAGCGCTTCTTCTTCTTTTTCTCTTGGAAAGTAGAGGTAGTAGGCTAGAATAGTTATTACAAACGATGCGCCTAGCCATACTAGCAATAACGTAGCCGTTTGATCATACACGATAGCAGCACCAAGTAACAAGAGGGACCCAACAATGTAGGAGGTGCGGAACAAGGCGTCTTGTATTAAAAGTAAAATGGCTAAGAACAAAAATGTAAGCACGTAAATTACCAATTGACCGGTCATTCCTAAATCTGTAAAAGCGTGCACGGATGCATTACCTAGTACGCCGCTGCGCGTAAGGAAGGTTGAATAAAGAACCAGTAAGAAACTACCGATAGACAAGAAATGGGTGGTGAAAAGCGAGCCGCCCTTGTTTCGGTTGATTAGCATGGTGTGTGCAGCGGCAACTAAAAGTAACCAAGGAACTAATGACGAGTTTTCTACTGGGTCCCATGCCCAAAAGCCGCCAAAGCTCAACGCTTCATAAGCCCAGGCGCCGCCCATTAAAATACCGATACCAAGAACGAATACGCCAAAGAAGGCCCATGGTAAGGCTATTTTTTGCCAATCTTCATACTGTTTGTTCCAAAGGGCCGCCAGCGCGAAGGCAAAGGGGATAAGGGTACTGGCAAATCCAAGAAACAAGGTGGGTGGGTGAATCGTCATCCAGTAGTTCATTAACAAGGGGTTGAGTCCCCTGCCATTGAGTTTGCTCAGGTAATCGGCTTTGCCGAGAAAAGGGGCACTGCTAAAATCAGGATGTTCGCGTAACAATAAAAAGGGGTTGGTGCCAATTTTATAGTCCAACACATAAACCCCAATAATCATACTAGCCAAGAAGACTTGAACCAGCGCAAAAACCGCCATAACTGGCGCCTCCCAAGGTTTATTGTGTAATTGTTTTCGAAGGACTAATCCTAGTACCACATTCCAAAACGTCCATAATAAGAAACTACCCTCTTGACCTTCCCAGAAACAAGAAAGGATGTACTTCCTATCCATTTCTGTGTTACTGTGTTGCCAAACGTATTGGTATTCGAAATAATGGTTAAATAGCATGAAAAAGAGCGTGCCTGCAATACCAATTACAGCAAAGCAATGTACATAATAAGCCCTACGCGCTAATGGGAGGTAGTCGGCATTCTTAGTTGAAAGAAAGAAGGTAACCGATGAAAGCAGTGCCGCAACAAATGATAAAATAATAAAAGCATGTCCCAGTTGTCCGGCCCAGAGGTGCTCACCAATGTACGCAATCGTCTCCACAGCTTACTTTAATTCGTTTTTACCATCGTTGTACTTACTTGGGCATTTCATGAGAATGTCATTCGCGTGAAAGGCATCGCCATTCATTTTACCAATGAGGACAATTTGTTCGCTTTTTTCAAAATCTTGTGGCTTGCTTTTGTGCAAGACAACAGGTTTACTTATTCCTCGGTTGTCGATTAGGGTAAAGTAAAATTTATCCGGGTCAACACGAGGTTCGAACACCTGGGGTTGTGTTTTATCAAGTTTGCCAACAACATGGTATTCTTTATCGGGATTTTCGGTGGCCTCTTTAAAATCGGCGTAGGTGGTAGTGCTTTTAAGCGAAGTAAGAATCATGCCTATGGCAACGGCAATAACAACAATAGCTAAAATGTGCAGCTTTTTCATTTTTTGTCAGAACTTTGATTTACTTGCTTTTCAAGTTTAGCGACACGTCGCTCAATGAGGGTAAGAAAAACGACCAGGGCTAAAAAAATAAGCGCGAGCACGGTAATAACCACGTAAATTTTTCCGTCGGCTCTCAGTTGATCGGCCATTGCAGGTTCTGTTGTTTGGGCGTTCAGCGACCAACAGGTGCTTAGCAACAAGAGAAGGGATAAAATGAATTTCTTAGTCATGTAATTTCTTTTGTAGGTCAGAAACACGGTTAATGAGGCGGTAAATCCACCAACTAAAAAGTACCCAGCCAATAACCGCTGGATAAAAAACAGTTCGCATTTGGTTGTCGAGGTCGTACTTGCCAAAGGCTGGATTACCGCCATTACCTGGGTGTAAGCTATCGGTCAAACGCGGAAGAATCATAATAAAGATCATCATCATCACGTAGGCAAAAATATTATATACCGCAGCTATGCGTGCTTTTTTTAGTTCATCATCAATGGAACTACGTAAAATGAAGTAGGCAAAATAAATCAGTAAACTAACAGCTACTCCATTTAATTTGGGGTCTTGGAAGGTCCACCAGGTACCCCAAGTGAACTTAGCCCAGAAAGCCCCCGTGAGCATACCAGGAATACTAAAAAAGATACCGGTTAAGGCGGCATTGCTTGCTAACAAATCGTACTGTTGGTTAGAACTCGACAATAAGCGAAGACTGTTCACGAATGACACGGTGAGCATAAATAACATGGCAAACCAAATGGGGACATGGTAATACACATTTCGAATGGTTTCATTGAGAATATCCAAACGCGGAACAGTGTTTTGCATACCCCATACAATGGTATAGGTAATCAATAGAACAGAAAGAATTTTATACCAGTGTTGTTTCACAGTTTAAACCGAAACGTTGTGTAAGGGAAGCCTCCCTAATTAATCCCGCCAAAGATACGGAAATAATAGATAGGCGAGGGCAGCGGTGAGCACGTTCAAGGCGATTAAAATGATAAAATACTGGGGATTTATGCCGGCCCATTCAATGCCGTCGATAGCTAATTTGCTGATTTTGATTGAAACCAAGATCAAGGGCATGGCAACAGGGAAACTGAGAATACTCATTAAAGCAAACCCAGAACCGGCTTTAGCGGAGATAGCGCTCATGAGACTTAGCACGGCCGATAATCCAGCACTTGCTAAGAGCAGGACAAAGAGAAAAAGTGAAGGATTACCCACTTCAGCTGCGATAAAGAAATTATAGAAAATGAACGTTACCAAACTAAGCGCCATCATAAAGGCCATGTTGTACAGCATTTTGGCCACAATAAATTTAGAGGGAGGGTAGGTTAGGTAGTTAAATAAGGCTTGACCACCGGTTTCTTTTAAAAAGCTTTTCCCACTTATGGTAACTGAGGTAAACAAGGTAATCACCCAGAACAAAGCATTCCAAGTGGGTTTATCGACCTTACCAGCAAAACACAATGCACTGGTAAAAATAGTACCCGTAATGTAAATCAGTACCCCACCAAGCGTTGATTTTTGGCGAAATTCTAAACGGATTTCTTTTTTAATGAGCGAAGCAATCACTGGGTAAAGATACGTTTTGATTTTGGTCCATTCAATTAACCGTGTATCTGCCCTATTTTGAGCAATAAGGGGAAGTGCACCGGCATTGTTTCGGTAATAAAAGCTTTTCGAAGGTCCTCCGTAATCACCCTCACAGGATCTTGACCGGTTGCCTGGGTGTATTTCTTAACAGCGCTCCACGTGCCCAGATAACCTAACAGGTGCTCAGCAGTCCACTTAAACGGCGTGGTTAATTGTAAATTAGCAGGCGGGTACACTTGTTTGAATGGAAAGGGAATTGTTTGATAATTAGCGTCTATGTGACGGCGCTCAACGTCCCAATAGGAACCAATGATGTCATGGTAAAAATGGGTGATAAGGTCATCGATTGTAGGTGAAATGGTTGGTCGATTATATCCAATTAGAGCGAGAATACCATTTTTTGCAGAGGTGCGGCGCACTTCCTGATAAAAGGAGTCGAATTGAAACCAATGTACGGCTTGGGCAACAATTACTAGATTGAAGTGGTGGTTAGGGAAGGTGGTTGACTCAGCAGCTTGTTTCGAATAACGAATTGCCGGATACGGAATGGCTTGCTTTAACTGCTCCTCACTTATATCAGTAGCTTCAACACTTGTAAAAATAGTTGCGAGTTGGATAGCCGCTTGACCATTTCCTGTACCTACATCCCAACAATTTTGGTTGTCTGTAAGGGAAGCTAGCCATTGAAACAACCCGATAGGGTAATTCGGCCGAAAGTGGGCGTAGTCTGCTGAATTTGAAGAGAACCTGTCCTTCATAATGCAAAGTAAGCAAAAGAATTTGGCGAACCTTCAGCCAAATGCACCATCTCTTGAACAGGAAATGGCAGAAGGAGAAGTTTTTTCATGTATCTGTGATAATTGTTACCTTTAAATTCAAGTACCTTTAATAATTTTGCACAATGCGTCGGGCACTTGTATACCTTTTACTTTTTAGTTTCATCAGTTCTATTTCAGAACTGCATGAAGTTTTTAAGTTGCCTGAATTGATAAAACATTATCAATCGCATTGCAGTAAATCACCTGATTTAACTTTTGCTGAATTTTTGAGTCGGCATTATTCAGAAGAAGAAGAAGGTAAAGTGGTTTCTGAGCATGAGAGATTACCCTTCAAATCGCACGATGAATTTTGTCATATGCCTGTGATGAAAGCGCTTCCTGCGATGGATAAGGAATTTATACAACAAGAATTTTCAGCCACTTGTGGTGTTTTGCCTGTGGATGAAACCTTTATCTCCCATTTTCTATCTACTATTTGGCAACCGCCTAAATTGGTTTAAAACGTTTACCCCTTAGGGGGCTATCCCTGTTTTATTTACTAATTGTGCGTGTATGCTCAACAAAATAATTGATTTTTCACTAAAAAATAAATTAGTCATAGGGCTATTGACCTTGTTGCTAATTGCGGTAGGAAGTTATGAGGTCACCCAACTACCAATTGATGCCGTACCTGATATAACCAATAACCAAGTGCAAGTAATAACTGTTGCACCCGCTTATGGGGCAACAGACATTGAACGCATGGTCACGTTTCCAATCGAACAAACTTGCAGCAATATCAAGGGAATTGAGGAAATACGCAGTATTTCAAGGTTTGGATTGTCGGTGGTTACCATTGTATTTGATGATGCTACTGACGTTTTCTGGGCTCGGCAGCAAGTAGCCGAACGCCTACAGCAGGTGCAAGCTGAAATACCTCAAGGTGTTGGACAGCCTGAATTGGGGCCGATAACAACGGGACTAGGAGAGATATACCAGTACGTGGTGAGACCATTGCCGGGTTATGAAAAAAAATTCAATCCTATGGAATTACGAACGCTTCAAGATTGGGTCGTTCGACGGCAGCTTCTTCGCGTTAAAGGCGTAGCTGAGGTCAGTAGTTTTGGTGGACAGCTAAAGCAATATGAAATTGCCATCGACCCCGGAAAACTCCAAGCAGCTGGCCTAACCATGCAGGATGTGTTTACGGCCCTTGAAAACAACGACCAAAATACCGGCGGCGCTTATATTGAAAAGGGACCTCAAGTTATGTTCATTCGTACTGAAGGGTTGGCTCATAGTGAAGAGGAAATTGCCCGCATCGCTATAAAATCAACAGCCACCGGAGTGCCTGTATTAATAGGCGATGTAGCCAGTGTTCACATGGGTTTTGCAACACGTTACGGGGCCATGTGCTACAACGACGAAGGTGAAGTGGCTGGCGCAGTGCTCATGATGCTAAAAGGTGCCAATAGCAAGGAAGTTATTCAAGCAGTAAAGGCGCAGATTGAAGAAATTCAAAAGCAATTACCGCAGGGGGTGGTGATTGAACCCTTTTTAGATCGATCGAAAATGGTTACAAACGCTATCGATACGGTTGAGAAGAATTTGATGGAGGGTGCTCTTATCGTGGTGTTTATTTTGGTTTTGTTTCTAGGCAATGTAAGAGCCGGTTTGTTAGTGGCTTCGGTTATCCCACTGTCAATGTTATTTGCCATCATCTTAATGAATGCATTTGGAGTGAGTGGCAATTTAATGAGTCTCGGTGCATTGGATTTTGGGTTGATAGTGGATGGTGCCGTAATCATTGTTGAAGCGGTATTACACAGGTTAACGCATACTCCGTTGGCCAATCCTGCTGCCGATAAAAAACAGACGGATGGCATTGTGAAGGAGTCGGCGGGTCGAATGATGAACAGTGCTGTATTTGGGCAAATCATCATACTTGTTGTGTACTTACCCATCTTCTCTTTAAAAGGAATTGAAGGAAAAATGTTTAAACCGATGGCTCAGACGGTCGCCTTTGCTTTAACGGGGGCTTTTGTGTTGTCACTGACTTACATTCCGATGATGAGTACGTTGGTTTTAAAAGCTCACAAGGATGGCATGGCGAAATTATCGGACAGGTGGATGGCAGCAATTTCAGGTCGATTCCGACGTGTGTTTCTCAATCTGTTGCATCGTCCACGCCTTGTTGGTTTTACTGTTCTGGTAGCCTTCTTACTTGCAATAGTTACTATGTTTCAATTAGGAGGGGAATTCATTCCTGCATTAGAGGAAGGCGATTTTGCAGTGGAATGCCGACTGATTCCGGGTAGCAGTTTGAACACGACAATTGACTACACACAAAGGGCGGCCCGTGTGCTTAAAACAAAATTTCCAGAAGTGATTAAAGTGGTAACCAAGATTGGTTCAGGTGAAATACCAACCGACCCTATGCCAATGGAGAGCGCTGATATGATGATCATTCTTAAAGACAAAAAAGAATGGACCTCTGCCAACACATTCAATGACTTGGCAGATAGTATGAGTAAGGCCTTGAAGGCTGTACCGGGGTTGCTTACTGGGTTTCAATACCCAGTGCAGATGCGGTTCAATGAACTAATGACGGGTGCTAGACAAGATGTGGTGTGTAAACTATTTGGTGAAAACATGGACTCATTAGCCAATATGGCTAAACGACTTGGTGTTATTATTGAAGAAGTACAAGGAGCTGAAGATCTTTATGTCGAGGCTGTTTCAGGACTCCCACAAGTTATAGTTTCCTACAACAGGGATGTTTTGTCAGCTTACCATCTTTCGGTGTATGATGTTAATAAAGCTGTGAACATGGCTTTTGCAGGGGTGAAGGCGGGCATGATTTACGAGGGGGAACGCCGCTTTGATTTGGTAGTGCGCCTGCAAAAGGACTTGGTGAATGGCGTGGATGCTGTAAAGAATTTATTGATTCCCATACCAGGAGGTATTCAAGTGCCCTTGCACGAGTTAGCCGATGTACAGGTAAAAGAAGGGCCTTCTCAAATACAACGGGAAGATGCCAGCAGACGTATTGTCGTTGGTTTTAATGTGAGAGGACGGGATGTTCAAAGCTTAGTAGACGAATTAAAAATAAAAGTCGATCAGCAACTTCAACTTTCAAATGGCTACTATCTAACTTACGGTGGATCATTTAAAAACTTGATAGAAGCGAAGCAACGCTTAGCGATCGCTGTTCCGATTTCGTTATTATTAATTTTTCTGTTGTTGTACTTTGCCTTTGGCTCCATTAAGCAAGGGGTATTGATTTATTCAGCCATTCCACTGAGTGCCATTGGGGGTGTTTTTGCTTTGTATGTGCGTGGATTACCATTTAGTATAAGCGCCGGTGTTGGTTTTATTGCCTTATTTGGTGTTTCGGTATTAAATGGAATTGTTTTGATTTCTGAATTCAATCGCTTAAAGCAAAAGGGTGGCTATTCTTTGAGAGAAATTGTCACTGAAGGCACGCTGCTGCGGTTGCGTCCGGTTTTGATGACCGCCTTTGTTGCGGCCTTGGGCTTCTTACCAATGGCTATTAGTAATGGGGCAGGGGCCGAGGTTCAACGCCCGTTAGCAACAGTTGTAATTGGTGGCTTATTGTTGTCGACACTCCTAACCTTGTTTGTCTTACCGCAGCTTTACTTGTTCTTTGATACATGGAACGTGAAACTTTCGGTTAGAGCATCGATAGTAATTGTTTTTTTGGTAATAGGGGCGAATCAACCGGCAAGAGCCCAAGTAGTTACCTTGCAACAGGTATTGGACTCGGCCAATAAAAACAATTTAACGCTCAAGCATCATCGGTTGCAAGCCGACGCCAAGAAGGAACTAATTAAGTCAGTTGTTTATTTACCACCATCTGTTTTCGGTATGGAAGGCGGTCAAGTGAACAGTGCCTACATGGATTTAAAATTTTCATTGGCCCAGAATTTTCGTTTGCCAGCGGTGTATAACAGAGAAAAAAACGTTCGTGAAAACGAATGGCTTTTAGCCAAGGCTGGTGCCGAGTTAACACAAGCCGATGTTAACCGCGAAGTGCGCAAAACCTATTTTACGTTGTTACTGTTGATAGAAAGAGAAAAATTGCTTTCTCGACTCGATTCACAAAACATGCGTTACTTGTCACTCGCAGAAATCAGAAAGACCAAAGGGGAGATATCAGAATTAGATAAAGTGATTGCAGAAACACAAGTAGCTCATATTCGAACGCAGTTAGAGCGCATAAGAGCCGATAGGGACGAATGGTTGGCCCACTTGCGTTTAATTACAGGCATTAAGGGTGAAATACAACCAACAGGGACCTTGCGCGCTGAGCTAACCACTGCTGCGTCCAGTGAACACCCCGCATTAAGGATATACAAAATGCAGGAGCAATTGGCAAAGAGCAGTGTGCGTCATGAAAAAGCAGCCTTTATGCCGGAGTTCTCGTTAGGATACACGAATCAAAGTTTTCGTGGTGTTGGTCCCGATAACATTGATTATTACTACAACACCCGGTTTCATTCTGTACAATTTACCATGGGCTTACCTTTGTTTACTAAGGCAGTACGTTCGAAAATCAGCGCTGCGAAATTACAATCAGACATGGCAGCGGTTGAACGTGAATTGCAGGAAACGGTATTACAAAACAGAAAACAATTTTTAGAAGAACAAGCCTTGCGGTATGCCCGCTTGCTCGACTTTTTTGAAAATTCCCGATTACCCTCAGCCCAACGTTTACAAGAGGCTGCGGGCAAGCAACTTCAATCAGGCGAGATTAATTTTATGGAATGGGTATTGCTTTTAGGGCAATCGGTCCAAGTACAAACCGATTATCTCGACGTTCTTGAATTATATAATTCAACATTAATCGAACTACATTATATCAACGGCAATTGACAATGAAAACGTCTATCACCTCTACATCATTACTACTCCTGTTGCTGCTTATTTCTTGCAGTAACGAACCAAAGGAAATGGTCAAGGAGTCTAACTCTGCAACCTTGTTGCAGCTAACAGAAGAGGAAGAAAAATCATCGGGACTATCAGTTGTACGCCCTCATAAGCAAACCATTTCGCGGCTGCTTAAGCTCAACGGTAAAATTGAAGTGCCCCCGCAAAATATTTTGTCGATGAGCGTGCCCTTGGGTGGGTTTGTTAGGGATATTCAACTACTACCAGGCATGCAGGTAAAAAAGGGCGAATTGCTCGCGGTTATAGAAGACCAAGCCTATGTGCAGTTGCAGCAAGATTACCTAACGGCAAAAGCGCAATTGCAAAAAGCAGAAGCCGAGTATAAACGTCAGTCGTCACTCAGTGCCTCTCAAGCAAGTAGTGAAAAGGCCTTACAAGCTGCGGAAGCGGATTACCAAACTTTGAAAGTGACTGTAAGTGCGCTGGCTGAAAAGGTGCGCTTGATGGGTTGGTCGCCGGCAGCGTTAACAGAGGACAAAATAACGGGTGTGGTAAAAATTACTGCCCCTTTCGATGCCTTTGTTTCGAAGGTCAATGTTAATTTAGGTAAGTACGTGAGTTCGTCGGATATTTTATTTGAACTCATGAACAGTGATGATGTGCATTTAAATTTACAAGCCTTTGAGCAAGACTTACCCGAATTAGCCATTGATCAGCGCCTCTTCGCCTACAACAACAGTGATAATAAACATAAACATCCAGGGAAAATCATTTTAATCAGTCATGATTTATCGCCTGATCGCACCGTTGAAGTGCACTGTCATTTTGATGCTTACGACCCCACCTTGTTACCCGGCATGTATATGCAGGCAGAAGTGGAGTTGAAGCAACACGAAGCCATGGTGGTGAAGGAGTCGGCCATTTTATTTTATGGTGACAAGGATTATGTCTTTATTAAAAAAGCCAAGGGCATTTATGTGATGACCGAAGTAGAGACAGGTGGAAATGAAGATGGTATGGTTGAAATCACAGGTCCGGCCCATGTCTTAAACAGTGAAATTGTGGAGCAAGGTGGTTGGACCTTGCTGATGTTATTGAAGAACAAATCAGAGTAGAAATACCCTTTTTTGTTATAATGGGTCGTAAGTTGGGAGCGTTTGTCCAGAAACGAACGTGTTAAATTTGCTATAATACTGATAATCAATTGTTTATTTTGAAACAGCGGTACAGGCAGCACCCCTTTAAATACGTATATTTGTAGCCCCGTTTTAAATAGGGCTTAAGGCGGGAATTCAAATGTATAACAGCTCAGTGCGGCCTTATCGTACTGATACAATTTAACAAAATGGCAGAAAAAACTGCAAGTGTTGGAAATCCTGAATTTGATTGGTCGTCAATTGGGAAGAAACAGGACAATTACTCCTCAGAGGAGAAAGCAAAACTGGATGAACTATATGGCCAAAACCTTAACTCGATTGCAGACCTTCAAATTGTTGAAGGTGTAGTTGTTGCTAAGAACAACCGTGAAGTAGTTGTAAACATTGGTTACAAATCTGACGGTGTTGTGCCTCTTTCAGAATTCCGTTATAATCCGGAATTGAAAGTAGGAGACAAGATTGAAGTATTCGTTGACAAGGCGGAAGATCAACAAGGTCAATTGGTGCTTTCTCACAAGAAAGCCCGTGCCGGCAAGAGCTGGGATCGTGTTAACGAAGCCCTCACCAATGATGAAATCATTAAAGGACTTGTTAAATGCCGTACTAAGGGCGGTCTCATTGTGGACGTATTTGGTATTGAAGCGTTTTTACCAGGTTCACAAATTGATGTGAAGCCGATCCGTGATTACGACATTTATGTTGGTAAGACCATGGAGTTCAAAGTGGTTAAAATCAACAATGAATTTAAAAACGTTGTCGTTTCTCATAAAGCGCTTATTGAAGCTGAAATTGAGAACCAAAAACGTGATATCATCAGCAAACTTGAAAAAGGTCAAGTATTGGAAGGCACTGTTAAGAACATTACTTCTTATGGTGTATTCGTTGACCTTGGTGGTGTGGATGGACTCATTCACATTACGGACCTTTCATGGGGTCGTATTAATCACCCTGAAGAGATCGTTAAATTGGACGAGAAGATTCAGGTGGTTATTCTTGAGTTTGATGACGACAAGAAACGCATTGCCCTTGGCTTGAAGCAGCTTTCTGCACATCCTTGGGATGCACTTAGTGCTGAATTGAAAGTGGGTGACAAAATCAAAGGTAAAGTAGTGGTGATTAACGATTACGGTGCTTTTGTTGAAGTTGCAGCTGGTGTAGAAGGTCTTGTTCACGTAAGTGAAATGAGCTGGAGCCAACACTTGCGCAGTGCTCAGGAGTTTGTGAAAATTGGACAAGAGATTGATGTAGTTGTATTAACCCTTGACCGCGAAGAGCGCAAAATGAGCTTGGGTATGAAGCAACTGACCACTGATCCTTGGAACATGATCATGGAGAAATATGCTAAAGGTTCACGCCACACTGGTACCGTTCGCAACTTCACCAACTTTGGTGTATTTGTTGAATTGGAAGAAGGTGTTGATGGATTGGTGCACATTTCTGATTTGAGCTGGAGCAAGAAAATCAAACATCCTAGTGAATTCTGTAAAGTAGGTGATAAAATGGATGTGGTTGTACTTGAAATTGATGGTGAAAGCCGTCGTTTGAGTCTCGGTCACAAACAACTCGAAGAAAACCCATGGGATGTATTCGAAACAGTATTCACCATTGATTCAGTTCACAAAGGAACAGTGATGTCTGTTAACGATAAAGGTGCTATCATTGGCTTAACTTATGGTGTTGAAGGCTTCTGCCCTGCGCGTCATTTAGCTAAGGCTGAAGGTGGTTCGTTGAAAGCGGAAGAAACTGCTGATTTCAAAGTAATTGAATTCAGTAAGGACGCTAAACGTATCGTTGTATCGCATGCTCGTCTTCACGAAGAAGTGAAGGAAGAATCACGTCGTACAGAGAAAGCTTCTCGTAAGGCTGATATCGAAGAGAGCAAGAAGGCCGTGAAGAAAGTAAAAGATAGCCAAGAAAAAACAACCCTTGGTGATATCTCGGCACTTTCTGATCTCCGCGATAAAATGGAAAACAAAAAATAATTCCACATTCTCCTGAAAGGGAGATACTAAAAACCTTCGGTTTTTAGTTTTTTGAGAGCCAGTCCTCACTAATCGTGGGGACTGGTTTTTTTTTACTTCCCCACACAATATGGATGTAAGTTGGTCGTTATACAGAAAATGCGCTAAAACTGCCTATGATAAAAACCTCTACTCCTAAAAACGATTTTCAAACATCTGACCTTGCCACCTCCCAACCCGCTTGGGCTCAACAAAATGTGTCAGAATTCACAATTGCCAGTTTGCTCAACTACAGCCGCTCGCTTGAAGCTGTTACAACTGCAAACACCGGTGCGTTACTGTTAGTGAATAATTGATTGAACGAACGAATCGTAAAGTCCCCTTTCTCGGTGAGGAAGGGGACTTTTTTGTTGCCGTAACGAGTCATACAGAAACCGTTAGTGGCGATAAACCACAGCCACAGTGCTGCGCCACTGACCGCAGGGGTAGCTGGGCGAAAACAGGCCCTGCATACACTTGGTTGGCGGAGGCCCCGCGCGAAGCAGCGGGGACCCCGCACGACCTAGTGTATGCGGGCCTGTTGAGCCCACTACAACCGGAGGGCAGAGTGCCTTCTTGAGCAGTGGAGGTAGGAAGGCAGGCGCCCAAAACGATTTGATAACGGTTCGCATGCATTCACTTTTCCGATAAATGAGGTCCACTTGCGTGGAACAATGTTAAATCTTCCCACGTGGGGATTGTCCCGTTATTTCTTAACCCATGTTAACTAAATTAGATGTTGCAACACACGAAATTTGTACTATCAAAAACGAGCAATTATGTCAACTACAAAATGGGTTTTAGACCCTTCACACAGTGAGATGCTTTTTAAAGTAAAGCATTTGATGATTACGAATGTAAAAGGCGAATTTCGCAAGTTAACGGGTGAAGTTCTCAGTGCTGGCGCCGACTTCAGCAATGCCAAGGTGAATTTGGTGATTGATGCGAATTCGGTAGATACCAACGACGCTAACCGCGACGGGCATTTGAAAGCGCCTGATTTTTTTGATACGGCCAACCATCCTGAGCTGACTTTTGAGAGTACCTCGATGTTGAAATTAGATGATCAGAATTATCAATTAAAAGGGATGCTTGGCATAAAGGGTGTAAAGAAAGAAGTTACACTGGATGCAGAATTTGGTGGCATTAATAAAGACCCTTGGGGAAATGAGAAGGCTGGATTTTCGGTGAGCGGAAAATTCAACCGTAAAGATTGGGGACTCAATTGGAATGCTGCCCTTGAAACAGGTGGTGTGCTTGTGAGCGAAGAAGTGAAAATAAACGCTGAGGTGCAGTTTGCAAAACAAGCCTAAGCGCAAGTAACCGGGGCCAGATCACACACTGTGTCCCGGTTTTTTTTACCCAAAATTAAAATTACTGGCAACAACACCCTTGCCATGCCAATAAAACAACTTAACACCCTTACCGATTCTTTTTCAAAATCACCGAAAATGCCGGTGGTGTTTATTGGGCACGGTCACCCAATGAACGCGTTGTTTAACAATGATTTTACGACCACCCTCGGCGCCATTGGGTCGCAGTTACCGAAGCCGAACGCCATCATGGTTATATCAGCACATTGGTTAACACGTGGAACCCATGTATCGGTGAATGCGAAGCCGCCCACGCTTTATGATTTTGGCGCATTTGATAACCGCTTGTTTGAAATTAAGTATCCAGCTAAAGGCCATCCTCAATTAGCACGAGAGGTCGTACAACTCAACCCCTTAATAAAGGAAGACGCCCATATGGGGTTGGATCATGGCGCATGGACGGTTTTAAAATACCTGTATCCACGTGCCCATGTACCCGTGTTTCAATTGAGCTTGGACTTGAATCAACCGTTAACCTATCATTATGAACTGGCGAAAACGCTAAGAAAGCTGCGTGAAAAAGGTATATTGATAATTGGTAGTGGAAACGTGGTGCATAATCTCGCTCGATTAAATTGGGGCAACATTCAAGCCGCAGCAGATGATTGGGCCACTGAATTTGATTTGTTCGTAAAGAACCATTTGCAAAAAGGAGACCACCAGGCCTTGTTGGGGTATCGTCGTTTGCGCGCAGGACAACTAGCGGTGCCATCAGAAGACCATTACTTGCCATTGATTTATGCAGCCGGTTTAACCGATGCCACAGAAACGGTGACATGGCTGTTTGAAGGCTTTCAGTATGGTAACATTTCGATGCGTTGTTGCAAAATAGGGTAGTGGGACTATTCACTAAGGGCCGTTAATGAATTTTTTGGCGGGTAAATTCAGCCGTACATTAAAACAGTAATTTGTATTCCAAATAGGCACTTGGTTTAAGTGCTTTGTTACAATTTAACGACGAGCACATGCAGGTATCCAAAAACACTTATAAACGAGTTCTTTTATTGTTCTTTTTGATGCTGCTTGGTAGCCAACTATTTTCGCAACACCAGGCGTTGTTGTATTATTTGTTGCGCCAACCGGTTGTTAAAACGGCGCGACCGCCCTTGTTAATTCTCTTACACGGTTACGGTAGTAACGAAGCTGATTTATTTAGTTTGGCTGAAAAATTACCCCCCGAATTCATGGTGGTGGCCGCTCGTGGTCCCTATACGTTAGCAGAAAATAGTTACGCTTGGTACCACGTCGATTTCTCAACTGGTTCGCCAGTTGCAAATAAAACCGAGGAAGAGCAAAGTCGAAAAATGCTGTGTGATTTTATTACTGTTTTGTCACTCAAGCACAAATTTGATTTGACGCGAATTTATCTCGCTGGCTTTAGTCAAGGTGGTATCATGAGTTACAATGTTGGGCTTTTATCCCCTTCGATGGTAACTGGCATAGGTGTATTAAGTGGTCGTTTGCCTGATGAAGTGAAGGCGCGTGTAAAAGTAACGCCAGAATTAAAACTATTGAAAATTTTTGCAACCCACGGCACATCGGATGCCATGATACCTGTTCAATATGCAGCGATGGCCCAAGAATGGATGAAGAAGAAAGGTTTGAAGCCAGAAGTCTTTATACTTGACGGAACGCATACCATAACTCCTGAAATGCTAAAGGCGTTTAATGATTGGCTGTTGAGGTGTTTGGCTGCACCGCAATAATTTGTACCACCATTACTTAGTCATTACGAAATTTAACACCTGCTCATTTTGAAAATGAGGCTATAACTGTTAACTTTCGAATATGCGCAAGCTTGTCATATTCCTATTATTCTTTATGAGTTGGGTGGTAAGGGCACAAATCAATTTTACCCTAACTACTACACCAACAAATGGAAGTTTGACATGTGTTACTAAATCAGTAAAGGTGTCCGCAACAGCAGGACCCGTTTCTGCAATTACTTATACTTTTTACGGTCCAGGTAGTATTAACCAAGTCACCACCTCTCTTAATTGTCAGGTTGCAGGTGTGTATACCGTTAACTGTCAGTCGGGCACACTAACCGGTACACAGACTTTTGTTATAAATAGTGATACTGTTATTCCCCAGGTAGCGGTGGCTCCCAATTTTGCTAGTTTAACGTGCAGTGCACCCTTGGTTTATTTAACAGCCTCTACCAACGTGGGAAATGCAAGTTACATGTGGCAGGGTCCCGGTGTAGGCTTGCCTATCACCACCGCTGTTTACACAGCAGCAACAGCTGGCACCTACACGGTGAATGTACAGAATACGGTGAACGGTTGCGTGGGCAGTACTATTGCCACTGTAATGGAAGCTAGAGAATATCCTGTGATGCAACTCGCTTCCATTTACACGTTGGAATGTTCAGGAAGTGAATTACAATTAGCCTTACCGGCAGCCAATCCTATTCAGTATTCTGTAACAGCTACAAGTGGCGTAACGTATACCTTGGGTGCCAATTTGTTAAAGTTAGATCTACCTGGAAATTACACCCTAGCGGTTACCAATACATTAAGTGGTTGCAGTTCACAGTATGTTTTTTCTGTTTGGAATTGTGTGGGCTTAGAAACACTCAACGACGTTCGCATTTCCTTTCAACCCAATCCCACTTCAGGTTTAATACGGTTTACTTCGCCTGTTAATGGACCGGTTACGGTGAGTACGGCCGATGGTAAGAGTTGGATAGCCATTGCGGATGATGAAAACGGCCTCGATTTAAGTGATTTGCCTGAGGGTATTTATTTTATTGAATTTCAATACAACCATCAAAAACACCGCCGACGCGTGGTGTTAGTTAGATAATCGTAATTTAGCTCTGTACTCTTCTTCTCTTACTTGGTAGGGATACCATTCGTATATAACATTGTCTTCATTAATGGTGTATCCTTGTTTTTTACAAGCGTATCCTTTTTTATATAGTTCTGCAGCGCTGGTGTAATCGTTTTTCTTTTGTTTACACAACGCAAGGTAAAAGAAGGCATCAGAGAAACACGGGTAGTATTTCAGGGCGAGATTGAGAGAGGCGATGGCTTCATCGGTTTTATTAAGTTCCATGCGAACGATGCCTAGATAAAAATATTCAAGAAAGTGTGCCTCGCTTGACCGTTTTTCGCCATCGGCAATTGAACGCGCTATTAATTTTTCTGCTTCAGGAAACCGATTCAACATTAAAAAACTTAACCCTTCGTAAAAGTCATAGGAGTGATCCATAACAAAGCCCACACGGTTGAGTGGCCTGCATTGCTCAAAATCGTTGATAGCACCTTGGTAGTCCTTAATAAATATGCACCGCATAAAACCTCTGTATTCTAGCCACTCTACATTTTTTTGATAGCGCACGGCACTGTCGAGAAAAGGAATGGCCAAACTGTACTTACGTTGTTTAAACAAGGGCATGGCTTTTTGTTGCCAGGCCCAGGCATAGCCGTGATTAATGGAGAGAATTGTATCGAGGTAAAGTTGTCGTTCTTGGCTGTAGAGGTCGCATTGGAAGGTTTTTCGGAAAAGCGCATTCACTCTGGCAGAATCTTTAGGCAATACCGTTTGAGCATAGGTATTTGAAATAAGCGCTACAAGTACAATGAGAATGGTTTTCTTCATACTCGAATATCCAAATTAATTTTTGGAAAAACCGGACAGTAAGTTTTTTTAACGCAACGCTAATTGACGTAATAATTTCAGATTGGTACTATCGGCGTTGTTTTCCTTACTAGTTTCAAGTACTTTGGGAATTGTGTTGAAATGACGAAGGATAAAACGAAAGGGGTCTGTTCCCAATTCGCCTTGGCCGATGTGTTGGTGACGATCGAGTCGGCTTCCGAGTGTGCCTTTTGAATCGTTGAGGTGGAAGCAGAGTAGGTGGTTAATACCTATAAGTGCGTCGAAGCCATCAATAAACTCCTGCATGCCGCCCTCGGTTCGGATGTCGTAACCACTAGCAAATGCGTGGCAGGTATCGATGCAAACGCCTAATCGTTGTGAGCCCGTTTGTTGCAATAATTCTGCGAGGTGTTCAAGTTTTCCACCAATGCTCGTGCCTTGTCCCGCTGTATTTTCTAATAGAATTTTGGATGAACCCTTTCCTGCCAGTTTAAAAATTTGTTGTAAGCGTTTGGCAATTCGTTGGATGCCTTCAGCCGTTGTACTTTGCCCGGCAGCACCTGGGTGAAGTACGGTGTGCGTTAGTCCTAATGCTTCGCAGCGGGCTAATTCATGCACCAAGGCTTGAATTGATTTTTCTGCGAGCGCTTCATCTTCTGTGCCCAGATTGATGAGGTAGATAGCATGTGAAAAGGCTTGTTTCACACCGAACAATAGTTTGCTTTTTTTAAAAAGTGCGGCCTCTTCCGGTGTTACAATTCGTTCTGTCCACGTTCGTTGGTTTTTAGAGAAGATTTGGATGGCATCCATATCAAGCGCTTTCGCTTCTTGTAGGGCGGTTAAGTAACCACCGGCTATAGAAACATGTGAGCCTAGTAGCATTAGAATTTTCTTTCGAAGCTTAAGTAAGGCAGGAGTGTTGAACGATCGAGTTGAAAGTAGGTGTTGTTTTGATTCACCAAACCAAAAGCACCCAAGCCAATGCACAGGTTGTCGGCAACCACGAATTTAAGCGCTGAACCCGTAACAAAACTTCTAGCAGTTGGCAAGTAAATCGCTTCTGCGGTGAGAGCTACTTTTGGTGTGAACCGTTTGCCACCAGAAAGGCCAATGTAGGGTAACATTGAGAAAGGTCGACTGGTTCCGGACAAGCCGATAAGGGCATTGTTAATCCCAACTAAGCCGGCCGTTGCAGTAATGTGGCGGTTGGAAGTGCCTGTAGTAGCTTTCAACACGGTGCCCCAGCCCCATAAAGGTGAAACTTCAGATGCCAAATTAAAGAGGTCGCCAATTACAAACGCATGGGCACCTAAATAAACTTTTTTCTTTACTTCGAAGTGAGTTCTAATGCCAACTGAAAGTGGAAAGATGGCGAATGCAGACGAACTAATTGCTACATTTTCATTTAAGGGATAATCTATGTGATCGAGGAGCAGCCATTGGTTATTACCATGTAATTCATCTGGGTCAAATAGAAAAGCGGCATTTGTGAAAATGGCTTGTCGAGCGAAAATAAATTTGCCAAGAATAATCTCTTCATAGGCATCGCGGTCGTTTATGCGCGCATAGCTAACAATGGCGGTCTTTCTTAACTCTGTTTTTTCATGTGTTTTGATTTCCTGAATCGTAACGAACTTAGTGTCCTCGTTACTTACAATGCCTGAATAGGTAATGTCATCGCTGGTTTTTATAGCATAAATCATGCCTGTATGAAACCACAACGAATCCTGTGCGCGAAGTGCTCCCGAAAAAAGTAGACATAAGATAAGGAGTAGGCGCATGTTACGAAATTAGGAAAAAATGGGACGCTTTTCCAAGTGGTTAAGGCTCTTTAACACCCCATTCCAAAGTTCATTGCGCATTTCAAGGGCTTTTAAGCAAGCTTTAGTTGCCGTTTCCCATTTAGTGAGGTCGTCGCCACATAACTGTGCTGTCATTTCTAATGCTAAGTGACTGTGATGATCACCGTCTACTTCGATATGGCGATCGAGGTAGTATTTAAAATTAGCAATTTGACCAGGCACACGTTCATTCAAGTCCTCAACCAATTGCATAAACATACCGGGAATTAAGTCTTCGCGACCAAACGTAAACACGGCTGCAATTAAATGGGGCTCATTTGTTTTTAGGATATCGAAGGTGAACGTTACAAATTGACGAGCTGCAAGTGGCGTATTGGCAGCGTGGAAGGCTGTTTCGAGGTCACCTGTTTTTTTTAATGTTTCAATGAACTGTTTTATACCGGTGGTATTGGCTCCACTCTGGTTCATTGCAGTTAGGTAAAGTTCAAAATGGCTCATGCGCACGCCGTGTTGGTCGACATCACTTTCTTCACCAATAACAATTTCGTTGATGAGGTAGCGGGTATTCGCGTTACCATTGGGAAACCAAGGTACTTGAGTACACGTGAGGTGGTTTTGGAGTGATTTTAGGAGCGACATAAAGTCCCAAACTGCATAAACATGGTGCTCCATGAAAATTCGCAAGTCCTCTATCCGTTGAATGGATTGATAAGAAGGATGTTGTAGGATGGTTTGCCGAATAGGTTCGATGGTTTGATGAAGCGTTTGAATACGTGAGTTCATTTTTTAATGGCATGTAGGATACGATCCTTGTTGGTAATGTCTTTAATGATTTCTATGGATTTGAAAAGTTGGGAGTCGTGGGCGTAGGCTTCAACGGCCTTTGCAGTGAGCGGATTAAGTTCAAACCACAAAGCACCGTTTTGTGCAAGGTGGTTATTACAAAAATCAATTATGCGTTTGTAAAACACCAAGGCGTCACTTCCAGAAAAAAGGGCTGAATGCGGTTCATGGTCAATCACATGTTGGGCAAGTGTCTCTTTTTCTGCATCACTGATGTAGGGTGGGTTGCTAACGATACAGTCGAATTCGTTGAGTTGTTCTTGTTGAACAACATTGAGGATATCAATTTCTAAAAACTGCACCGACGTGTTCAAATGCGTGTTGTTTTTTTGTGCAATGGTGAGCGCATCTGGACTTATATCAATGGCTGTGACGCTCGCATTCGTATGATGTTTACTGAGTTGAATGGCGATACAACCGCTTCCTGTGCCAATGTCGAGTATACGTTGATAGGAGTTGTTTTTGATGATACGCTCCACCAGTTCTTCTGTTTCAGGTCTTGGGATGAGCACGGCTGGAGAGACAAAAAACTCAGCATCAAAAAAGTAAGCCTTGCCGGTGACGTATTGGAAAGGGATTCCCGATTTAATTGCTTTAGCTTGGTGGTAAAGAACAATTAAATCACTTTGTTGTAGACGGAGGTGCAGGTTATTTATTAATTCTGATTTTGTTTTTTTTAAGCGTTGGGCACAAGCCTCGTAAAACATGGATTCAGCTTCGATGGGACCGTGAAGTTCATCGATTTGTTGGTGATAAAATTCCAGTAGGTGTTGAAGAGTATTGCTTGCTACCTGCATAACCCTTGCGAAATTACTCAATATGAATTAATGCCAAACAACAATTAACCGTGTTTGTGGCGAATACGTGAAAGCGATGGTGGTTTTATGCCAAGGTAGGAGGCTAGAAGGTATTGGGGAATACGTTGTATGAATGCCGGATGTGTCCGCATTAACTCCGCATAACGGTCTTCTGCATCGGCACTTTGTCGTCGCACAAATCGGTATTGCAGGCTAACGAATGCATTTTGAATCAAAATGCGGAAGTAGTTGTTGATTGCTGGTAGGTTTTGGCAGGCTATTTCAAAATTAGTGCGATTGAGTACGAGGCAATGCGAATTTTCCAATGTTTCGGCGGTATAAATGCCTTTGCGTTGAGAGAAAAAACTGTATAGGTCTGACATCCAGTAATCTTCCAGGGCAAATTGGACAGCGTGTTTTTCACCATGAGCATCTACAAAGTAGGAGTAGGACGATCCTTTCAAGAAAAAATAGATGTGTTGGCATTTTTGGCCATCTTCTGCCAATACGTGCTTTTTATCCAATTTTTTCTCGAATAATAACTGTGAAAAGGAGGAGAAATCGGTGTCGGACAATGGATTTCCAATGGTCCTTTCAATATTTTCTCTCAGCAGTTGCATTCAATAAAGATAAGGAATAGCCAAATAAGGTAAACGGCAATAGCCAAACAAATAAATGCAGTAATTTTGCGTCATGAAAAAATTAGCTATAGCGCTCACCGTGCTTTGTTTCTCCTATATTAAGGCTCAAACATTGCCAGTACAGGTACCTATTCCTGCCCCCTATACCGATCCAAATATCAGTTTTAATCTGTTATACATGGATGCTGTGTCAAAGGATCGTTTTTCTGCTCTTTATTATCACACCGTTTATGGCAGTGTGATGAATGGCGCGGAATTTGTCAGAGATACGGGTGGTACCGTTTATTCGGACCAGAAGTTCAAGGAAATGGTGCCCTATAGCAATGGCGCTTTGTTTATTCGTAAACAGGTGTTTGACCTTAATGGTAATGTTTTAGAAACAATTGATTGGTTGTTAGCCGAACGTCGTCTTGAGTCGGAAAACACCTTTCGTTTGTATTTTCCGAAAGGACAAAAGCACCCTCTTGTAGAAAATCGTGTTAAAATGACACAGAGTATTTATAATGTTGGGGGGTTGAATGGGTTATCTGGCGAAGAAACCACAGCGTTGACCAATTTTATTCAACAGTTTATACCGAAGAAGGACGAACTTGGTGCTCCTGTAAAATCGGAACCACGTCCCGGTACAATAGCCGGCGATATTAAGGAAATGAAGCGCCAGTTTAAATCACTGCGTGAAGCTGGAATGGTTATGAACAACGACCTTCCTTCAAATGAAAAACTACTAACCCGCTTTCCGATTACATCTGATCGTATCGTTTGTGTAACGCGCACCAAGGGTGATTTATGTGAAGTGAAGTTTTATATAACTGAAGATTACAAGAGTTATCATTTCGTTGACAGCGACACCCTTCTTGGTGATTTTACGGTAAATGCTACTGGCGTGGTTTATGATGCCATGTCCCAGCCATCTGGTGCCATGGTTAATTTGCATGTCGAATTTAAAAATGAGAAGGGCGAGAAGGTTGCGAAAATGCATACGTTCTATTTGAATTCGGAATACAAATTGAATCGTTGGGAGCATGTAGTTGGTAAGAATAAAATGAACTCCATGTCACCTGAGTTAACTTGGATTGATAATGGAAAGTTAATGGTGATGACCAGTAACCGGGAGAAAATATTCAAGCCGTATGTACAAATTCACCGCTTCGATTATGGTAAACCGGCTGAACAATTATTCCCAGCCAATGATGAAGAGAAAGGATCGGAGAAAACACGTTATGTAAAAAACCTGCAACCCGATCAACCAGTTCAAACACAAACTATGGCGCCTATTCCCGATGGCAACAAGCCGCTTTATTTCTTAAATGTGGGTGGTGTACAATACATTATTACCCAAGGCACGAAGTACAACGAGGCGCTTAAAATGGATGAATACTTAACGGTGCATATTTACCGTATAGACGTTAATGGTAAATTAACAGAGGAGAGCTTATTAAGTGATATTCGCGATACAAAACCGTTTGGTTTTGAGCTGCTCAGTAAAAAAGCAGATGTTATCCACTATTTATTGCCTTACAACAACTACAAAGTACAGTTGATAATTACTGCAGCAGGTATTGAATTACAATTGCTGTCAGATGATAAGAGCAGCTTAAGAATGCAAGCTAATCAACGGTATAGCATTAATTCAGTGAACGGTACTCTCTTGTTCAAACAAGGTAACAATGGTAAAAACATCTTGTTGTTCTATCCTGCAAATTAATTAGCGTATTCGCTATGTAAGGGCGTTTCCAATGGGGACGCCCTTTTTTATTGCTATAACTTTTTTTTAGTTAGCTTTAGTTCGATAGTGAGGAAATAAGATAGAAGAAGTATATTCGTGTGTATGTGGGAGGAATTTCAATCCATGTTTCGTCTCGGTATTTTACACATTGCCGATGGTACCGATCATATCTTGTTTTTAATGACTTTATTGCTTGCGTCAACTGCGCAACTCACCAATTTTAAACAGCTTTTGATTCGGTTGCTAAAATTGGTAACCGCCTTTACAATTGGTCACTCGTTAGCCTTAATGGCTGGCTCGTTTAAATGGGTTGTACTGCCCTCGGCGCCGGTAGAAGTGGCCATTGCGCTTACCATATTGTTGTCGGCTATTCACTTGCTTTGGCCAATATGGAAGGGGTGGGAATTGTTGGTTGTGCTTTTTTTTGGAACAATACACGGACTAGCCTTCGCAGGTTTGATGATGGAAATTAATGAAGCATCTTCAATTCTATTTATTGATCTTTTGGGCTTTAATCTTGGTATCGAGGCACTGCAAATGGTTATCATGCTTGTATTTGTGCCGATGTTGTATTGTATTGGTAAAGGACCGTGGTACTTACCATTCAAAAGAATAAGCAGTTATAGCTGCATTGCTGCCGGAACTGTTTGGTTTTTTGAACGTATTGGATGGGAATGGTCGTTATTGCAAAACTTTTATTGGACCTTTACACATTGGATAGTGCTGACGACAATCATCTTGGTACTAGCTGTTTTTTCTTGTAAATTCAAGGATAAGCAATCGCCATTGGGGCGCTAAATCAAAGTTATGAAAGTCTACGGCAAGGTAATCGTTGTAACAGGTGCCGCTAACGGCATGGGTAAGGAATTGGTTCTTCAGCTATTAAGTAAGGGTGCGCGCGTAGCTGCTGTTGATATCAAGGAGGCTGATTTGTTATCGCTTGCAAAAGTCTGCAATCAATCACAGCAACTCTCGCTTCATGTTTGCAATATTACGGACCATGAGGCGGTAAAAAACTTGCCAGAATTAGTGTTGGCAAAACATGGTCAAGTAGATGGACTCATTAATAATGCAGGTATTATTCAGCCATTTGTGCGCATCACTGATTTGAGTTTTGAGGCAATTGAACGAGTGATGCAGGTGAACTTTTACGGACTTTTATACATTACAAAGGCTTTCTTGCCATTGCTATTAAATCGTCCCGAAGCCCACATTGTCAATACTTCTAGCATGGGTGGTTTTTTGCCGGTACCGGGACAATCGGTTTATGGAGCCAGCAAGGCTGCTGTCAAATTGTTTACAGAAGGGTTACGGTCCGAATTACTTCAATCGCACGTGCGAGTTACAATAGTTTTTCCTGGAGCAATTGGCACTAATATTGCACAGAATTCTGGCGTAGGTAACACCTTGGCTATTAATGAAGCAGACCAAGGAAAGTTCAAGATGTTACCAGCTGATAAAGCCGCAGCCATCATCATTGAGGGCATGGAACGCAACGCCTACCGAGTGTTGGTGGGTTCAGATGCAAAATTGATGGATTTTCTCTACCGACTACATCCCAAATTTGCCGCAGAATTTATCTATAAGCAAATGAAGGGGTTGTTGAAGTAACGGCTTGTTATTCTACTTTTACAAAGCGCTGCACCCTTTGTATTCCATTAGAATAAACAATTTGTAATAAGTAAAGTGCGGGTGGTAGGTTAGCTGTAGTGAGGACAAATTCTGCGTTTTCATTCTTGAAATTAGCGCTAACTTTTAATTTAAAAACTCATAAGGATTATGTGGAACTGCCGCATTAAAACAAAAAGCCCCGAAAATTAATAAAAACTAGTAATCGTCTTATTGGCATTTTCAACTAAACTCCCCAATCATTTATTCAACGTTTATTTTGGTGGTGGCTTCGGAATTCCTTTTTTTTGTAAAGTAGTAACGCTTAAAATCATGGGAATAATCGGTTATACGGGTAACAATAGTCGGCTTAACTATTTTCTGCTGCTTTTTCCGGTTATCGGCTTGATGTTTTTGAAATGTGCTGAACCTGTTAAAAATGGCGTAGACCATACGCAGCATGTACAGGCGATTCGTGAAATCTATGGGCGGTATACTAATGCCATCGGTACGGGTAACGGCTTGGAGGCGGCTAGTTACTTGTCGGAGGAATCGACTGTTTATTACAACGCACTAATTGACTTAGTGCTACATGCCGATAGCAGTAAATTAGCCTTAACAGATCCTTTGGTTTGTTTCTCTGCGTTAGCGATTAAACAGACAGTGGATTGGAAAGTGTTGCGTCCCATGGCTGGAAAGGATTTATTTGCTTTTGCCATTGCCAATGGCATGATTGGAAGGGATTCTGAAAAAACCACCTTGGGCGACATGGCCTTTAAAAATGATACGGTTGTGGAGGCGGTGGTCCTGCTCAACAACAACAAAACAAATCAAGTGCAACGAATGCTAAAACAGAATGGAACCTGGCGTGTGGATTTACAACTTCTGCTTTCTCAAAATGAATCCGCGCTTCAACAAAGTCTGCAACAATTTGAAGGCAATCAAATCCAAAAACTAACCGCGTATTTTAAAGCAGCTTTTGGCACTTACCCTGATAGAACTCTTTGGTTGCCTGTAGAAAGGTTTAATCGTTAAGCGTTTAAATCACCATTTATAACTGACCAAATTTATTATCTAAAATCACCAAAACGGACGAATTGGTAATGTTGGTGTATTAGTTTTTTGCTTCGCAAAAAACAAGCCGCTCCGCGTCTTGTCGTACGGGCTAACCACGAAGCAAAAAAGCCACCCTTTGCGTCAACTCCGCTCTCGCTCTGTTCCTCGCTCTGTTTTTCTCTGTAGGGGCTTTTCTAGAAGCCAAGTGACTTTTAAAGGATGCATTTAGTTGGCATGATAGACAAACTCCGCTCTCGCTCTGTTCCTCGCTCTGTTTTTCTTCGTGCGGTCATTCCCGCAAGCCAACTGACTTATTAAAAATACGATTAGTTGGCTTGCGGGATAAACTTCGTTTCCTTTTTGCTTCGCAAAAAAACAAGCCGCTCCGCGTCTTGTCGTACGGGCTAACCACGAAGCAAAAAAGCCACGCTTTGCGTCAACTCCGCTCTCGCTCTGTTCCTCACTCTGTTTTACTCCGTAGGGTCATTTC